>Ga0182004_10002079_pt1 | contig 15336 bp, 11 predicted proteins | sample Sormic07211540_1_FD_120479 | JGI IMG/M metagenome (GOLD analysis project Ga0182004, IMG submission 120479) | Endophyte microbial communities from Sorghum bicolor roots, Mead, Nebraska, USA - 072115-40_1 MetaG | ecosystem: Host-associated > Plants > Roots > Unclassified | place: USA: Nebraska...
GGCGGCTGGGTTGGGTAGGGAAGAAACCCTAGGCTGCTGATACCATGTTAGAGTTTTCTGATTTCATTAATTGGGCTAACCCTAGTAGGGTAGCAATATAGAACACATACATGGGCCACATGGGCCTAGCCTCATGGGCCTACACATACATACTCCAACACTAGGCAACCAAAAAGCTATTTCTAAGAGTTAGCTTAACAATAGAGCATTACACAAAATTACTTATTCGCAGTAAACAAAATCTTGTAGCCTGTAGTACAGGTTCAGACATTTACCAGAAAGAACATGCGAACTTCCTTCAACTATTCCCCTGTATACACAATACTCGTGTACAAGTTTATCCAGAAGTGTCAGATCCAGCTTCATCCGGCACAATTCGTTCTGGCATTTTTACACAGATAAGCTTACATCATGAACTTCAAACCAAGTAAGCAATAAGAGAACACTTGTTGAAACATAAGCAAGTTCATGCCGTATCAAATAACAATCCAACAAATGATGATTGAGACATACATTATTTCCTTATATTTAGTCAATGAATGAAATGAAATGAAAAGGCAATGTAATCTTTTGGCCCCTCAACAATGGGCCAGGAGAAATATAGCCTTCAAATATAACTACAAACAGGAAAACAGGACTCCCAACTTATTTACCCTGTAGTAATGCTCTTCCCTTCCCTAATTCATGATGATCATCTTACACATACCTAACCAGCATGTATACATATTGGTGAACCACAAACTGGTTGTGCAGAGCAGAAATAGAGCTGCACTACAAAACATATGTGTGTAACAGAAAGAATTAACTTTATGCAAAACCAGAAGTAGACCCCCAAACGTTGATAAAAATGCTAGACAACTCTCAGTATCAGACACGATCAAACATACGGAATTCCAAAGTACGACATGTCAACTGCAAACCTTTGAAAATTGAACAGGATAAGATGGCCAATTGTAAGCCCAAGAGGCAGAAGATGTTGGGAAATGAAATCAGTGGCAATATGGCCTCATGACAAGCATGGATTTGGGTTTCAGGACAAAAGGGGTGGCCTATTTTGATTTGCTGTTCTCAATCAGGTATAATGGTACACCAGTAAGGTCCCCTGCACCACTAACTCTGTATAAGTCTAGCAAGACATGTCCGAGAAGGCTATCAAATGCTGAGATACTGGCAGGTAAGATACAGAAAGCAGCATGAGGTAGGCTAAGATAGTACCTGGTGCTGACGATGGAAATGAGGGTAATTTAGTATTTATATATGTATAGTGATGGCTTCGATAGTGAAACCATGTTAAGGTGATGGAAAGACTGAAAATGGGGAATCGACAAACAAAAATGCACTACAGGGCCAGTCATGAAAATGCAAAGATGCAAAATTCAGTGACAAGTTTAGATAGGATTTGCCTTCATGGAAACAACAAAGCAATGTCTTTTATGAAGACAATGAGTCTCCACTGGGATTTTTTGTGGTGGAACTTCTCAGAAATGACCACTTTGGTGTGGTGCATTTCAAAACTTTCTGCTTTTTTAATTTTTTTATTCAAGCAGCCAGTTATTGGCCGGTATATATCATCAGAAGCTTGAAACTTGACTCTTCTAACAGGTGCAGAAGTTCAACAGGAAGTTTTGGAAGGAAATTTTTTGGATTCACAGCATAGAAAATGAAATGTCCATTGCCAAAATTTTGACGAAAACAAAATAATTGTGTATTCCCTCTGTCCGAAAAGAATGCAATTCTAGCTTGAGTCAAACATTCTGAGTTTGACCAAGTTTATACAAAAGATATCAATATTTATAATACCAAATAAGTGTCATTAGATTCATCTGATACTTATTTTATGTTATAAATGTTGATACTCTTTTCTATAAGCTTTGTCAAACTTAAAAAATTGACTAGGTAGAGCTACAATTGCATCCTTTTCTTGACGGAGGTAGTATCTCTAAACATTTATAACAGGCTTCAAAAGTAATGAGCCATTAACAAGATCAACAATGCTGCTTAAGTTGCATGAACAATAAATTTGCATGTTTCACAGAAACTACTAAAAACACAAGTTTCCTTTCAGTTAAGAAATCAGCACAAATGGCAACAAAAATTCTATGGTCATGGTTGAATAATTTTCTACCAAAATTTGTAATTATAATACAACCTGTAATGCTTGGTATAAATTTCCTTTTGCAAACTTCAAGCTATCCACAGCACCTTGTCTTGTCAACTCCACAGCATGCGCTAGGGCTTGAACATCAACCTAATATCCAAATATCAAAAGCTGGTGCAAAAAGAGTATAGTATATGTATATTATATAATTACTATAGAGTGCTTGCCTCATCAAATGGTGGTGCTTCGAGTAAGTACTCCTGAGGAACCACAGGGGGATCACGATCCTCGAATAGTAGTCGCTCAGTGAGATCAGAAATAGGTGATGAAATTCCTTGGCGTGTGCAAAATGCCTTGTGAATGCTATTCAAGTGTTGTAAAATTGTTGGAATGGCATAGAAGATAATTTGACCAAATATGATTGGAAAGACAGAAGGTATGTACTGTATAAGGTACCTTATTAAGTATCTTAACGTCAGCGATAGAATAGGGTCATAAGCTTCTAAATGAGCTCTTAGCATAGATGATAGTAAACCAGCAAGTTCAAACCTCCTCTTTATGGACCACTGTAGAGCAAAGGGTTTAAGAAGGAAGATAAAATTAATACCAGAAACATTAAGAACTTCCTTACAGTACATTGTGAAGTGCTGAATGATATAAACATAGCAATAGCAGCTTCTATAAAGTCGAGAAACATATCTTCCAAGAAGCAATAAGCATAATAATATTTCCATAGAAGTTCTAACATGCAAAAACAAAAGGTACAGTATTTTTCTATTGGTCATAACTGTTTCGCTCAAGGTCGCTGGTTGTGGCTAAGGTTTTTTCTATTGGCGAATCATTTTTGTAACTTCTTTGCTCTACAGGGGTTGTACAAGTCATCTAGACTCCTTTCTTCTTCTAAATAATGATGTCCAGTTCTCCTGCGTGTTTGAGAAAAAGAAGTATAGTATTTTGATGGTAAGAGCATCTCCAAGAGAGCTTCATATTTTGTTCCCAAAAATATGGTGTCTGCCACTTCTAAATTAGTATGAGGAGAATAAAAAAAGCAGTCTCCAAGAGTTTCCTATATTTCTATCCTAATTTTTTTTCTCGTCACTTTTTCCTACAACTCAAGTCTTATGTTTTGTATCAGGAACCCTGAATTGGTTTCTGTATGCGTTTAAGTCATTCCACTAGATCTTTCTCTCTTACGTTTTTCTCACATGGAACCCTGTCTTTCTTACTGCTTACTAGATGGGCCGGGAAACTCTAGATGCGCGCTCCTAGGCCGCGCGCATATATGCGCGCTCGGGATAAATTTTTACGAGGTTGGGAAAGATGGGGAGGGAAGATGCCAAACTATTGGAGAGGGGTTTTTCTTATTTTGCCAAAAAAATTAAGGATGGGAAAGCCGGATGGCAAACTGTTGGAGATGCTCTAAGGCACTCATGGGCAAGCGCAAAGCAGTGTATTATCAAATAATTCAATGACAATCAAAGCTACTTAAGTCTTTTCTGAAGAAGTTGATTCCTTACCAAAGCAGTATACTGTCAAACAATTGAGTGACAATCAAAGCTACCTAAACTCTGGAGAAGTCAATACTGTACTTACCGAAAAAATATTATAAGCTGTCTTCTTGAGTGTATTAATTGGTCTATGTCGCTATCCACTATTTAAAGTAATGTCACCAAATATACAATGTATTAATAATTCACATATCCGTGCCATTATTCTTAGCTGATAAGCTCATGAAGCAGAATATGGACATAGGGGACCCTTCATACCTCATTAACAACTGGAGAAGATTGATCATCTTTGTCATATATCAACACAAGCATTATATGCTTGAACTCCTCATAAGCTTCCTTCAGTGCATATTAACATATCAATACTCAGTAAGCAAGCTCCAAACAAGCACAAAGAAACTCAATTAAACATGCTAGGATAAATGTGTTTATTCAGGTTTAGCTGTCTAGTATATCCTAGGTGCTGCAAGATGCTCTTTTAGTGTTATGTTCAATATATGCCTTTCTAATACATTTGAAATTTGCCCTCTCAAGAATTGAACACGAAAGAGTTAAATGAGCACCATAACCTTATCAAACAGGAACAGGGTGAGTAGAGAAACCCAAGCAGTATATCCATTCATTGTGAATATAATTGAAACTGTAAAATGCACCAACGCCTAAGGTCTAAACTTATAAATAACCTTTCATGATGGAAACATCTTAATGACAAAAAGAAAGTCATTCGTTGCACACATTGAATTAAAAATTATAAACTAATTTCTGAGGAATTACCACTTAGCCATGTCAAGTTTCAAAAAACATACGTTCCACAACAGTCAAATCATTTTTGTAAAAAGTACATTGTATGTTCCTTAACTTGTTTAGTACAGGTTAACTGTAGTTGTAGAGCCAATGATCATAACAGTAAGACCATCACAAGCACCCTTTCGAAATAACATCTTGTAGTTCAGGCAAATTTAATGTGCTAGAGAATGAATTTCCTTAACTTGGGCCAACCCTAGAGGGTTAGTAATATAATGTCATACATGGGCCTCATGGGCCTACTCATACTCTAACATAATGTACCAGTAACTAGTACTTTTCTAAATATCAGCTGCTACAACATAAGTGGCTCCACCTCAACAAATATACATATATACACATAATTCAGTTGTTGAGTTAGGATCTGTTTGGTTGGCTACCACAGTACCACATTTAGCTGCAATTACCTCTGGCAAAGTGTGGAAAGACAGTAGTTCTGCTGAAGCGGTAGATTGTGACAACTTCAGCAAAATACAGTATGGCACATCAGTGCAGAAGTGACCAAAGAAATGTGACAAAAAGTAAAACTTTCCAGCTTTTGTGTATTGCATGATAGGCGTGCAATCTTAGGTCTTAGGGCACATTTGGTATGCACCTAACATCACATAATCCCAGTCACACCACAGTTTCCCACATAGCTGCGTGTTTGACTGACACGATTGTGGTCGCACACATTTTCCTAGCACCCTACCCTACACATCATATGTTCAGTTGTTGACTAACTTTACGACACTTGTGGGTAACCATATGTTGGCTACATTTTGCCTTCATCGCAGCTCGAAAAAGAACCTCTTTTTCATATATTTTCCTTAATGCAATAGCTCAAACTAGCAGGGATAGTCTCCTAGCAATATGTCCCCATATGAAGCAACATATTACCTACAAAATTTTTTTAAAAAAAAAATCCAATTTCCATAGCTCAGATTTCAAGGCCACATACTGCAACAACCAAGGGGTAAGCACCCACTAAGAACTGGATGCCAGAGTTACCTCCACACCCATGTCCAAATTGTTCAGACAAATTGGACACTCTGAATCCAAATCAGATTCTAAAGACTATATCTGACTCCGTGTAGTATTTTGCACAGCCATACTTATTTGCCAAGCCAAACTCCTGAATAAATGTGCCATTTGAAACAAGGGATCCTGACCACCAGGGCCATCAACTAGCAGGCGCGAGGTGGCCAGCTGCACAAGCCCCAAAAAAACTAAAGCCACTTTTATTCTTCAACACAGACAAGAGCTACATATCATTGCATTAATACAAGGATACACAAACCAAAAAAAAACATTTATCCAATACATGAACGTGAATTGGAACTGTGAAGGAATATCGATTGTGATCACCAATCAACCTCAACAACTGGTTCATCAAATCTGACCAATTTCTCTCTGTTTGTCTCCCAATCCCAGGTCACCAGCCACCCAGCAAGACAGTAACACAACCCCTGCTAGTCTGCCAATGCAGTTCCACACCTGCTGAGTGCCAATTCGGGGACAGAGGACGCACCCTGTCGCTGCTGCAGTCAGGGGCGATGCCGCACTATGTTTGGGTGGTGCACTGGCACCAGGCAAAAAAATATATATATTTACTACTACTTTTTTGTGATCGCGCCTAGGCGGGTTTTTCATTAAGCAGAATAGAGTTTGGTAAAGCAACTGTCAAGGGCGTCAGGCCCTATGGTAGCTGGACCTCGGCTACATAGTTCGTAGCCGCGATCCGTCTTCTCCGGCAAGGTTTTGCCCCTCAGCCGCAGGCTTAGGTTTTAGGAAGAGAGGAGGTTGGAGATAATAACTCTTGCTTGATCTCAATGTCTCCCGGAATACAAAATAAATAGGCCCGTGGCCAAACAATCTAGGAAACTAATAACTTGGAAATAACTAATAGGAAATAAATCTCCTAAAATTAGGGCTATCCATCTAGCCCCTGTCCTCGGCCGGCTCCCCCTGGGGCACGCTGGGCGCGCCCGCGGCTGCTGCTGCAGGCCCAGCCGAGGCCCTCCTGATGTCATGGGCCCGTCGCTAACGTGTATACGTGCGGCCCCACATGACATCTCCCCCCCCCCCCCCTCAAAATCCAGCTCCTCCTCGGGCTGGAAGGCGGGATACTTCTCGCGAAAGTCATCCAAGTCTTCCCATGTCGCCGAAGAAGACGGTTCACCCTGCCAGTGAACCAGGACTTGGCGAACTCCCCTGGCAAGACGAACCTGCTCCACCCGCGCGGGCACTGGAACAATGGCGCCGTGGTGGATGTCAGGCAGAGGTGGCGGCGCTGCTGGAGGTGTGCCCCGAACTTCTTGAGGGTGCTCACATGGAACACATCGTGGATGCGCGCCTGGGGAGGAAGCGCCAAGCGAACAGCGACGTCGTTGATGACCTCCACGACACGATAAGGTCCCAAGAAGCGGGCTTTCAGCTTGCTGGGGCAGCGAGGTCGGAGCACGCTGTCGGAGACGAAGTAGCGCCCAATCGTCCACCTGGTAGACAACCTATCGATGGTGCTTGTCATATTGCAGCTTCTGAGCCACCTACGCTTGCTCCAGACGGTAGCGGACGTCAGCGAGGAAAGCTGTGCGTTCCTCCATGTCGCGCGCCACCACAACCACTCGCGTCTCACCCGGCTCATAAGAGCGGATGGTGGGTGGGTCGCGGCCATACACCACACGAAATGGAGTCTCCCGAAGCGACGTCTCATAGGCCATGTTGTAGACGTACTCAGCCCAGGGAAGCCATCTGAGCCACTGACGGGGGCGGTCACCGGTGAAGCAACGCATGTACATGACGATGACGCGGTTGGCTGCCTCCGTCTGTCCATCGAACTGGGGATGGAAAGCTGACGTCATGTGTAGCTTGGTCCCCATGAGCCTCATCATCTCGCGCCAGAACGCCGAAGTGAAGACCGGGTCGCGGTCCGACACCATGGATTGCGGTATGCCATGCAGGCGTACTATGTCGGTGAAGAAAGCCTGCGCCACCGTCTCCGCCGTATACGGGTGAGCGAGGGCGATGAAGTGGCAGTACTTGCTGAAGCGGTCGACGACAGTGAGGATCACCGACTTCCCGTTGACACGGGGCAGTTCCTCCACAAAGTCGAGGCCGACATCCGCCCAGCGACGGTGGGAATCGGCAGCGGAAGCAGAAGCCCTGTCGGAAGTAGATGTTCCGACTTGTAGCGCTGGCAGGTGACGCACGCCCGCACAAAATCCTGCACAATACATCTCATCTAGGGAAAATGAAAATCGCAGCGGAGGCGATGTAGGGTGCGCTAGACCCCGTCGTGGCCATCATCATGTATCACTGCCACGATCTACTGCACAAGGGGCGACGTCGGGGGGATGTACAGGCGTCCATCGTAGAGGATCATGCCGTCCGTCACCGTCTAGGGGGCCGCGCCGCGCGGGAGCCAGTGTGGACATCGTCGTGGATGGCCACCAGCGCCGAGTCGGTGGCCTGGGCGTGACGTAGGCGCGCGATGAAGTCGAAGCGCAGGGCGGAGATCGCCTAGAGGCCACCCACGTTGTTCCTCGGTGTCGCGGCGGGACAAGGCGTCGGCAATCGTATTATTGGCCCCCGACTTGTATTCGACGGTGAAGTCAAAGCCGAGTAGCTTGCCAACCCAATGATGCTGAGGGATCGTGGTGAGACGCTGGTCGAGGAGGTACTTGAGGCTGTAGTGGTCCGTCTTGACGACGAATCGGCGCCCCCATAGGTACGGCCGCCAATGCCGCACGGCAAGCACTAAACCGATGAGCTCCCGCTTGTACGCCGCGAGGGAGCGATGGCGCGGGGCCACCGGCCTGCTGAAGAAGGCGATCGGGTGTCCCTCCTGGATGAGGACGGCCCCAAACCCATATGTAGACGCATTGCACTCCACGACGAAGGGCTTGGTGAAGTCTGGCAAGGTCAGCACTGGGGCTGACGTCACGCCCCCCTTGAGGGCACTGAAAGCTGCATCCGCCTCGACGCCCCATGCGAACCCCTCTTTTTTCAGAAGCGCCGTGAGGGGGGTTGCAATGGCGCCATAGTTGTTGACGAACTTCATGTAGTAGCCCGCCAAGCCAAGGAAGTCGCGCACCGCCCGTGCCGACCGAGGCTGAGGCCAGTCGTGGATGGCCTGGACCTTGGAGGGATCCATGGGGACGCCGGCGGCGGAGATGATGTGGCCGAGGTAGGCGACGGAGGAGACGCCGAATGAGCACTTGGACCTCTTCACAAAGAGGCGGTGCCGGTGCAGTGTGTCCAGGACGACGCGGAGGTGACGCATGTGGTCTGCCCAAGTGGTGCTGTAGATCAGGATGTCATAAAAAAACAAGCACGAACCGACGGAGGTAGGCATCAGGGCCTGGAACGTTGTCGGGTCGTTGCACAGCCCGAAAGGCATCACCAAGAACTCGTAGAGGCCGTCGTGGGTGCAGAACGTCGTCTTGTGGACGTCCTCGGGTTGCATCCGCACCTGATGGTACCCCGACCGCAGGTCGAGTTTGGTGAAGAAGCGGGCGCCATGGAGCTCGTCTAGGAGCTCATCGACGACGGGGATGGGGGATGCATCCTTGACGGTGAGGGCGTTGAGGGCGCGCTAGTCGACGCAGAAACGCCACGAGCCGTCGGGCTTCTTGACGAGGAACACGGGCGAAGAGAACGCTGAGTCGCTACGGCGAACAATGCCCTGCTCGATCATGGCAGCACACTGGCGTTCCAGCTCATCCTTGTGGGCCGCCGGGTACTTGTATGGGTGCCCCGTGACGGGAGCTGAGCCAGGCTTGAGGACGATGGCGTGGTGGTGGGCGCGGGGTGAAGGCATGCCGCTGGGCTCAGTGAAGACGTCTGTGTATGCTGCTAGGAGCCCGTCGAGGGACGCGCTGGACACCGTTGACGCACATAGGCTGGGCGCACCCGTGGAAGGCACTCTTGCCTAGCAGAACACACGCCCCTGGTAGGTGAAGGACGGCGACCGTTCCACGAAGTCCCACACGATCGGTCCTAGTGTCGCCATCCACTATGTGCCCAACACGATGTCGTATCCTGCAAGAGGAATGACAAAAAGGTCGATGGCGAAGGTGGTGTTGTCGACGGTGACCGGGGCACGCCGAATGACGCCCAGACATGGAATCTTCTCGCTATTCGCGACCATGGCCGACATGCGCGGCCGGGGTTGGATGCGTAGGCCAGTACGTCGCGCAACCTCCTCGACGATGAAGTTATGAGTGGAGCTGCTCTCCAGGAGGGAGATGAATGTCGTTGTGCCGACCGACACCTGGACCTGCATGGTGTCAGCGAGCGGCACACCAACGACCGCGTGGAGAGAGAAAACGGGCGCCTCAGCGTCTCCCTCCTCCGCCCCGGCATCAGCCCCGTCGTCAGCCGTGACGTCGTCGTCCGGCAGACTGTCGAGGAGGAACAGCCGCTTGCAAACGCGGTTGTGACCGCAGCCATACTTCTCATCACAATTGTAACAAAGACCAGGAGACAACATTCATCCATCTCCGTCTGGGAGAGCCGTTTGACGGTACGACCCTTGACTGTGACCTGCGCCTGGGTAGCAGGCCGCGCGCCCACTGGTGCGGGCAGGGCGAGCCGTGGTGGCGGGGCTGGGAGGAGCCCCCGGGGGGCGGCCTTCGCCAGTTGGGGGCATACTGCTCCCGCAGTTCAAACTACCGAGCGAGGCTCATGGCGACCGCCAGCATCTGCGGGTTTTGGATCTGCACGTCGATGCTGAGTGGCGGCAGAAGGCCCCCAGTGAAGAGCTGCACCCGCTAGGACTCGTCGAGATGACCAACCCTGGGGAGCAAGGCCTGGAATCGGTCCTGATATTCGGAGACCATAGACGTGCGGCGACACTCCACAAGCTCAGCCAGGGGGGCCGATCGGAGCGGCGGCCCGTAGCGGAGGTTGAGAAGCTCCGTGAATCGCGCCATGACAGGGTACCCTCATCCGTTTGGACTTGGATGTACCACATCTGCGCGCCCTCCTCTAGGTTGTAGGAGGCCATCCATACTTTCTCCTCTTCCATGATCCGTTGCTGGTGGAAGTAGGACTCGCAGCGGTTGATGAAGACCAGCAGATCGCTTTTGCCGTCGCAGCGCGGGAAGTCCATCTTCTGGAACTTCGGCGGCCGATCCTGGTGGGGCTCGCCGAAGTGCGCCTTGTAGCCCGACGTGGAGGAACGGTCGTTGGAGAGGGCGATGATCGCCTTTTCATGGGCCTCCATGGTATTGGCATTGGCTTCTGCAGTCACCTGCAGGGCAGCAACCGCCTTGGCGAGATTGGCCACGGTGGTCTTGAGGTCCTCGGCATCTGCCATCGGTGACGTGCAAGACGCAGCAGAGGACGGCGTCGGGGGAAGCTAGGGTTTGCGCGGCGGCTGGTGGTGAAGTTCGGGCGGCGGCTGGTAGTGGGGAGGTGGACCGGGCAGACGAGGATCGCCTAGATCATGATACCAGGTTGTCAAGGGCGTCACGCCCTACGGTAGCTGGACCTCGGCTACGTAGTTCGTAGCCACGATGCATCTTCTCCGGCGAGGTTTTGCCCCTCAGCCGCAGGCTTAGGTTTTAGGAAGAGAGGAGGTTGGAGATAATAATTCTTGCTTGATCTCAACGTCTCCTGGGATACAAAATAAATAGGGCCGTGGCCAAACAAACTAGGAAACTAATAACTTGGAAATAACTAATTTGGAAATAACTAATAGGAATTATCTCCTAAAATTAGGGCTATCCATCAAGCCCCTGTCCTCGGCCGGCTCCCCCTGGGGCACGCTGGGCGCGCCCGCGGCTGCTGCTGCAGGCCCAGTCGAGGCCTTCCTGATGTCACGGGCCCATCGTTGAAGTGTATACGTGCGGCCCCACATCACAACAACACCCTAGGGGACGGTAACACGCCCTCGAACAAACCAATAGGCACGCGCTTGTGATTACACAGTAAACATTTTGCGACAAAGGCTCATATCCTCGCCATGAGCGACGCCATGTCACCAGGAATCAGCCTCGTCCTGGATCACAGACACCAACTGCGCTGCCAAGGTTGCGGTTGCGTTGAATGTCCTGGCATTATGTTCCTTCCACAGCGACCAGCCGACGAGAAAGAAGAGGGAGTCGAACCCCTGCGCAACAGCTTTGGCACTTGCTTTCGGGCGCATACCCACCAGTGCATCACCGGCTCCTCGTCGATGCTGATGACATCCTGTCGCTAAAACAACAACCTAGAATGATGTGGTTCATGGTTTTGGTTCCACGAGGTGGCGCGGCGGTCTTCCAGATTTGCTTGGCTCCAACTGGAGCTGAAGAGCCAAAGAACATCGCACCATATGCGGAAGCAGCCGAGTAATTTTGGTCCTTTGTCAGCCGCCATACAAATTAGTTGAAATTAGACGTATTTCTACATGGCTATGGATACTGTGCACCACTATGGATTTTAAGTTGGCTTCACCCCTGGCTACAGGGCCGCACCTACCGACACCCGACACATCATGGTAAGTGGTAACCTGAGCCTGCTAGTCGATACTAGCGTATGGAGTGCAAAATATGGAACAACTTAATTTGTAATGTGATTTCTTCTTATGATTAGGAGTCAATAAGATGTATCGAAGTTGTATAATTAAGTGAAAGCATGATTTGATTATATGAATTTTTTTCCCAATTTTAGGGCCCCATCTTGCATTTTCTACCAGGCTCTCAAATTCAGAGACGGCCCTGCTGAGTTAGAGGAGACTCATCCCCTGCTGAACAGTGACTACCGAATCAATCCTCACTATACCAAAGCCACAATTGTAGGTTCAACCCATTCAGATCCAACAACAACAAGCTAATTTTTCACCACTTCATGATCCACTACTCGTATTACTAACTAGCCTCCCGATTCCGAGCCACTAAATATCCATTCAACACTGTTTTCAGAATGGTATGAGCCACCACGGACGTTCAGTACCTAAAACACTATCCGCACGGAGTAAATTTTAATTTGACGCTTGAACACCTCAATTTGAATCAGAGCATCATGTCAGGCGTGAGGAGGGGAGTCACAACAGGAAGCACTCACCGGGTAGGCGTCGAGCGCACAGGGCGCGAGCGCCGTGCGGAGGCAGTGGAGCGCGGCGTCCCTGTCCGCCTCCGTGCCCCTCCTCACCAGCTCCACAAATCTCTGCGCCACCACGCAAATTGAATCATGTGTCAGTTTGAACCACAGCGCCGGAGGTATCGGGAGACCGCACGCACCTGCTTGTGGAGAAAGAAGAGGAGGCGGTGGTCGGCAAGCGCGGCGGGCGCGTGGGCCCGGAGGAGCGCGAGGGCCGCGTCGACGTCTCCCAGCTCGAGCGCGCGGCGCGCGCAGCGGATTAGAAGGCGCGACCGGTAGGACGAGGGAGAGGACGAAGAAGACGACGATGGGGCCGAGGAGGTGACGGTGGTAGTAGAGGAGGAGGGTGAGGACGGCGGCGAGGGGGAGGCTGAGGCTGGTGCAGCGGGAAGAGGGGCGACGAGGCGGTCGGATCTGGTGAAGTCAAGGATAAGGGCGTCCAGTGCGTCCCAATTCACCGGTGGAGGAGAATTCGGCTGCGGCCAGTCCATCGGCGGCGAGGCAGTAGCGGTCGGTGGCGCGGGGATTAGGGGAGGAACAGTTGGGGTGGTCGGGACTCGGGTGGAGGTCGTTGAGACGACACGATGAAGTCGGTGGAGGCGTGTAGGGCAGCGTGCGTGCGTACGTGTAGCGAAAGCGAATTGGGGTGATAATTCAGCCTATTTAAGTTTCTTTGCAGGTACGATAGTTAACTATTATTATTAATATAATATGGTCTACTTATTTTTCTCACAAAGTACCTAAACTGGTTGTAAGCTTATAACCTGCTTCTCCTCTCTCTCCTTCCTTCTCTCTTCCACCTTAGCATTTAGCCAGGGTGCCATAACTTGATACACATTGAAAGCTACTACTGTATAGATTAGATGGAATAAACAAAGGAATGATCACCTTAAAGGCACTCTCAACAATGAAACAATGAAACTAGTATGATATCCAATAAAATCAGATCAACAAAAATTATCTACAGAAACTAACTCACATAATAATAGAGTCTTCACATAATAAATAGTATTAGATTTTTTCTCTCTCATCCCTTCCTTTGTCCTCTTCTTCTCAACTTCTCTCCCAACACAGGAGTCGCGACTCGCCCTATAGTTCTCACGACTTTTAGCACCGCCACCACCACCGCCAGCCCTCCTCACTTTCACCACCGCTGGTCCCTTTCCTTCCTCCCTCTAGCATATCAATGGAGGTTGGAAAGAGCGGGGACAGTGGCGGAGGCTAGAATATTTTTTAGATGTGACAGATTTATCTCCTACAACTAAAAAGACTAAAGAGTGAACATCATTTGGTGCAATATTTTAACATGAGCCCATAGTCCTGCCTGCTGCTATGATCTCACACCCCCACGACACCCTGCTCTCGTGGTCCATCAAAATCACACAAAATGAGAAACAAAAGCAATCACGGATGTGAGAAAAGGAAAGGCTCCCACAGTCCCATATTGACTGTCGATGAAATATGGTCGGCAGTCTACCTAGAGGTATACTAAAGGTAGTAGATTGTCGGCAGATAGGTGCGCGGGCTACGAACTAGATGGTGACGCAAGACACGGACAAGGATTTTATCTAGGTTCGGCCGTTGTGAGGGCGTAATATCTACGTCCTACGTCTGATTGTATTGATATGAGATGTAATGAGATGATTTGAGAGGGGGGTCTCTTGCCCCACCTTATATAGTCCGGGGGACAAGGTTACAAATATAAAAACTAATCCTAGTCGGTTACAATTGCCATAGATAGTTCAATATCAATTTCTATTCTAAACAAGCAGAATCTTGCTTGATCTCCATGTCTAGCTTCCTTGCACGAAACTCCAAGTAGATGGATCAAGCTACAAATTATCTTGTAATGGGTCAATCCTCTCGGTCTAAGCCTAGCTATAAGGGTATAGGGGTTTATACCCCCACAGCTAGTCCCCGAGCACTATGTATTGTGATGCGACACGCCATCTTAAGCTTGTTCGACTAGCATAAACGACAGTCAACCACGGTTGACAGTGAGAAAGTAGGTTGTCTGAATAATGCATGGTGCTCTTGAGAAAAAGAGTTTTTTCTTGATAAAGTATGTCCACTTTACTTTTCTGAAAAGTATAGAGTTTGAAAAAGCAAGCATATTCATCGTACGGTGAAGTGTGCTCACTTAGTCCCTAAGCCTGGTAGTAGGTGACGTGGGCACATGGTGCTAGGATCTAAAAAGAAAAATTTGTGTAGAAATTCTGATACTGAGATGCATCACCAGGTGCATTGTACCGATGTACCTCCGAGCTTGCTAGAAGACAAAGTATGAGCCTTGTAGCAAGGTCTAAAAAAAGTAAAATTGCTCCTCAGTTAGATATGAGTCTAATTCATATGTAACTTGATAAGAGCAGTCCCCTAGCTGTGATCGGAGAGTGATCGGAGCAATCCCCGAACATAGCGTAAGGAGTGATCAACGAGTCCCCGAGCGCGGTTGGGAACGTAAACATGCTCGGTGGTCGGCACAGTCTCAGAGCACGATATAGGGACTGGTCGACGAGTTCCCAAGTATGGTTGGGAACGTAAACATGCTCCGTGGTAGACACAGTCCCCGAGCATAGCGTAGGGACTGGTCGGCAAGTCCCCCAACATGATTAAGAATGTGATTGTGCTCGGTGGTCAGCATAGTCCCCGAGCATAAATATTCCTCTTGTGTCTTATAGTAAAATAATTCCTAGTCCTGTCAACACGTCATTTGTAATAGAACCGCTCAAATTATAAGTGTCGAGGGTATCAACAAGGGGTACCCTCACCAACACGAATAACGAAACCATCCGTACGTAAAACTAGCGCCTCGATTCGACGCTCCGTCCGCACACACGCACGACCATCGATGGCCGCAAC
>Ga0182004_10002080_pt1 | contig 15330 bp, 14 predicted proteins | sample Sormic07211540_1_FD_120479 | JGI IMG/M metagenome (GOLD analysis project Ga0182004, IMG submission 120479) | Endophyte microbial communities from Sorghum bicolor roots, Mead, Nebraska, USA - 072115-40_1 MetaG | ecosystem: Host-associated > Plants > Roots > Unclassified | place: USA: Nebraska...
TATATAGTACATGCTCATACTGAACCATCTAGGTTACCATCTATGTCAAGTATGCAAGTATACATAGAGTATATGGTTATACTTATTTTATATAGTACTGCAGTGGTATCTTAGTAATACATTAAAAAATATGGGTTCTTTTGAAAAAAATTCGCATACTAAGATTTGAAGTATCTTATAAAATAAGCATATAAACATACTCAAACTGATAAATTAGATAAATTAGTACGTAATGTAGTTTATTGAAGATGGAATAACTACTCTCCAGAGAATATAGAAAACACATCATAGATGGTTTAGTATGAGCATGTACTACATCTACATACACTTCATCGGGCCATCTACGCCCTAAATTTAGAGATATACACATGGCAGTAACTACTCCCTGGGAGTAGGAAATAATTTATATATATACATTTGACTTGCTAGGAATGCGCATTTGACTTGATTTGACTTGCTCTTCATTATAACCATAATATAAAGTATATATGCAATGTTGATTTCTGCTGTTATACACTTATCTGCTTAATGTTGAGTCTGATTTTGTTGTTTTCATGATGACCAAAGTTTATTTTAACATCGCAGTTGGTTGCGACCGCAGCCTTGTTCCTGGCGGCAAAGTCAGAAGAAACAGCATGCCTTTTGAATACTGTTCTTAGGGCTTCATGTGAGATTTCTCAAAATCAAGAATTCAATCTGTTTCGTTACATGCTATGTGGTGTAAGTATACTTTATTGATTTACTTCAGTGTTGTGTTTAGTGTGTTGTTTTGTTATAAACTGAACAGTCAAGAGCTATATAAGGAACTGCCATTTGCTAATAGTTTGCATCTTTCTCTTTCTTCAGCAGGATTGGTTTGAACAGTACAGAGAGAGTGTAATACAGACAGAGCAAATGATACTTACAACACTTGATTTTGAACTTGAAGTAACCCACCCATATGCTGCCCTATCCTCTGCTTTGGGCAAACTGGGACTCTCCCATACTGTTCTACTTAATGTGGCTTGGAATCTGATCAATGAAGGGTAAGTATTTATATTTCTTAATGACACATTGGTTGATCATTACTTACTAACGTATTTCCTTTTCTTATAGTTATTATAGGAAACAGCCAAGTTATCTTGTAAAACTTTCACTCTAGTGGACACCGTGAGAATTTTGATAGACACGAGCTTTGTCATATTGCAATCTCCGCTGTTTGGATAGCTCCTCTAAATATACCTGGGCACTATACTTGGGTCTTTAAATAATATCTTGCAAATATTTAGATGGCACACCATATAGTGGTCATCAATGCTGTTCCAGTCTGGCACAAAGACAAAAAAAAAGGAACGTTCATACAAAAAAAATCTGTGGATTTGTAGTTAGTTGGACTGGAAAGAAGTTACAATACACAGTTCATAGGATCACAGTTTACCCACTAACCACATCTGAAGGACTGCATATTGGTTGTTCTTTCTGCACTCTGCATTTCTAGACTAGAATGTGGTCTGTGCAATGCTGGGTGACATTGGATGAAGTAAATTCTTATAGACTTTAAGGGTGGTTTGACTATAATGTGAGATCAAATTATTTTCAAGAATATAATATCCGCGTTGTTCACTCCACTTGTCACAGAATAAGTGCCTATGAATATCTTCAACTCTGTCAACCAACACAGAGTAACTAGTTACTTGTGGTTTGCTCAATTGCTGTCGGTGCCGGCTTGCAGTATTTTCTTGTTGGTGTTGGCGTGTACGAAAATATGGATGGAACTTCTTGCAAAACTCACTGAAGTTGTGTAATAGATTTTCCAGATTTGGTCTTTGTGTATTCTTCATCAACACTTTTTAATCCATACAATAGTTTTGTCTATCCTGATGTATCTGTACCTTTCATGATTAATAAAAAAATATGTTTTCCACTGTATGGAGATTTATCCAACTGCAGTGAGAATATTAAATTATTAATTCCTGAGTTATCTTTCTTACTATGCTCTACTCCCTCTGTTGTTTTTGGTTTCCGTGCCGTAAGTTTAGAAAATGCGTGCAACATTTGTATCTCCAAATAAATTTAATATTAAAATAGATTCAACGTTCTATCTAATGATATTAATTTATTAATTTTGTACCATAAATACTAATACATATATATATATATATATATATGTCAAAGTAGTTTCTTGGGAAGCAAAATGACAATTCCATTGTGATGTGAATCTCGGACTTGAAATCTTTCATGGGGATGTTGCTCATTGATGGTGTGGGTATTGTAGTAAATGAATTTGCAAATAAATTGATTATTATTAGGGGTGAATATTAAGAAATTGCTGGGATTCATGTCAAACCGTAGAAGGTGTTCAGGAGCAAACTGAAAAGGCTAGAAAGGTATACATTTGGGAGAAGTGACAATGTTTTTGGATGCAAATTTGCTAAGCTTGCATGTCATATACACTTCTTATTTTGTGCATCATTCATCTTCAGGGGTAACTAACTTCATCTGAAATCTGATATGTAATTGCATTTTTTGATGTGATTACAAAGTTTGCAAACATGGCAAAATATTGATGGGGCTGTACTCTTTTGATCAGTAAATAAGATTTTTAAATGATGTCAATTGACAGATGCACTGCTAGATATTAGAAAAACACTGCTGGGCTTTTCATGTGTCAGCTTCAAGTTTGATGAGCCATTTTACTGGATTGCTTGTTTTTATATTCTCAGTGTGAAGCTTTTAGAAGGTTATTTTTTTTATATTCTACAGCCATTGACGTTGTATTTCACTGCTACTTTACTAAATGTTCACTGTAATTTAAGTTACTAGATTTTGGGGCAATGAGCGTTTGCATGCAGGCCATTACTTTTTTTTCCCGACAACACATTTATGGAAATGAACATCAAACAAATAATAGATAAGTACATTTGACGATAATTAGTCTATCAATGGCATTCTCAAATACCAAGTGACAGACTTGAATACTTTGATGTATAATGATAATTAAGTAGTGGTAGGAATTTTAAAGTTTTACTATATATGCATTATGGTCTATTTGGTTGCCTGCATATTTGCATAACCCCTTATCCAGGGCCCCGCAGTGCAATTGGTCCCTGTTTGGTTACCTTCACAGGTCCATATGCAGGCTAGCACTGTCCTCAAAGCAAGCTCAGCATGCCACTATTCAGCCAAATCCTTCCTGTCCAGCTATGCACCCTTCCTCTTGCACCCGCACTCATTCCAAGACACAGTCCAGCCACTTATGCAGGAAACCAATCACACACATAGCATTGTACAGCTTCCTGTCTAGGCAAACGAAACAACATCAAATTGCATTGCATTGTCCAGGTTAAGAGTATGATGCATAACCTCTAATGCAATGCAATACTAATGCGAGTAACCAGTCAGAACCTATGAGTGGTACAAAATATTTGTGGTTCACATAGTGTTGTTGGGTATCTGTCATTTTAGTTATTGGATTTTTGTATGATACCACATTATTATTCTTTTTGGTGTTTCTATCTACAACTTTGTCACTTTGCAGAAATACTCTTAGGGCTAGGTGGACAGATTGTTGTCCTTAAATTTTCTGGTTAATTCGATTCATCACATTATTACCTCTATCACAACCTTTTCCTTACATGGTGTCTGAGATGCAAACTCTGAAACTAAAATTGTACTCTATGGTTTGGTGTCTCTGAGTAAGTGATCAATTACAAGAAATTCGATGGCATGATTCCCATAATCAACAGGAATATTTCATTGGCTGGAGCACTTAAATATATTTATGGGCATTTAGCACCAGAATTCCTAGTTCCATTGATTCTTTGATTCATGTTGGGCAACTCAATAGGTTTAGTTCCAATAGGTTGCCTACAAATTCATGTCCTTCTGATGTGGCGTGAATTGCTTATGTGTTATGCAACTTGTTTGTAAAATACCATGCTCAACTGTGACAATATTGGCAAAGGATTGGTTTGGTGTTCTTGAAAGAACATCTTTAGATCCAATATAATGGTAACCATAATTTGCAACAACTATAAGGAAGAAAGTTAAGACACATGATATCCACGTGAACATCTATATTACGTAATATTTTTAAAAGGGCTAGTCTGGCGGATGGGCTCTGCATTGCTCCAGTAGGCGTCAGTTAGGTGTTGCTACACATTTGTATTTTTTTGTGGATGGTTAGAGTAATGCCATGCTAAATAAAGGAAATGGAGAATCTGAAAAAAAGATATTACCATGCATTCATGAGTAATTTGTTTGTAGTTCACCTTTTTCCATCTCTGACTGTCCCATTATCACACATATCAAGCTCAAAATATCTCTACCTGGGAAATAGCCAGGACAAAATGCCTAGGTGGTAGCAACACCTAGCGCTATTGCCACCTTTTTAAACAGAAATATTACATATGGCCCACAGGTGAGGCTACAATGCTGGTGTAGTGTATCAGTCTGAAACTTCACCACTGTGCAAGCCAACTTGCAGTGAGAGAGCATAGGCCTGACTGTTTACTGCTTTTGTTATGAGTTAGTACAGATAGTGTTGGGCCTCATGGGTTAGTAATTTCTTGTCTACCAGACTACCAGTTCATGTAACAGAACTATTTGACATTTTAAATCTCAGCTTGCATATTTGTAAAGAACTTTTCACGTTTACAATTGATCAGCTCCTCTTTATTATATCCTATGCATTGAATAAATTTTCTGTTTCATGCAGATCTCCCTGTGATTTTTTGTATTCTTTGTGAGACCATAAATTTTGCATGAATTGGTCATCATTAGTGGTTCCATCATAAATGGGCCACATTATTCCATGTACCAAAGACTACCTTGAAATGGCAATGACATTTTGATATGATGTGCTCATCCTACTTGATTATAGACAATACCAACTCGGGAATCAATTAGCAAACAAAAACACAGCTTAGGCTCTGGTGGTCTTTTGGTCAAGTTTCCTTTAGCCTTCTAGGGGGTGTGAGTGGGTGTTGGGTTGGGCTTCTCTAGTTCGGCCATTGTACTCTTTTCTCTATCTTAATAAAATGACATGCAACTCTCCTGTTTGAAAACAAAATACCTGTAAATGCCTGAGTTGGTCTTTGTTGTTTCTTTTGTGCCATGCAAATAAACTGTTATTTTCAAATGCCTTTTGCAATTCCAGGAGCGGCATATGCCGCTGGAGTTGTTATATGGTCAAAGAATTGATGATTTATGTGTGGCAAGGTGCATGCCTAATTGCTAGATTTTAGCAATAAGGCAATTGCTGCAGAAGGTTCTTCCATAATGTGATACCTGGCATCTTTTAGTGGTAAGGAGAATTGGATATGGTTTATTTTATCTTTTTTATAAATTGTTAATATTTGTTGGATCCTTGACCCTTAAGGCCTTAACATCTCTTGCTGACATGCTTGTCATGTTGCACGTAACAAATGACTTCACTTTTCATGTGAATGGTTCTCTAATTGATGGTTTGTCCTGCTCTAGTTTGAGTGTTTATTTATTTAGGTATAATCCATCTAGTGTTCTTAGCTATTTCATTAATGCAGGCTACAAAGTTCACTTTGGCTTCAGTTCAAACCCCATCATATTGCTGCTGGGGCTGCATTCCTTGCTGCAAGGTTCCTCCACTTTGACATCACATTCCATCCAAATTTCTGGCATGAATTCAAGACAAGTCCATACTTTGTTCAAGGTAACTGTGTTCTTTACTAGCAAGGTGAGTTTTGTTTTTTTTCCAACGATAGGTTTGACAGCACTGTCTGTTGGTTGCAGATGTTGTCCAGCAGTTGAAGGAGCTACTTTAGGATACAATATTCAATATATTTGCATAATACACAGAGATCCTCTTAGTTTATATGTTGTAGTGAGTAGTAACCACTGCCAAAAGTACGAACACATTGGGATGTGGTCACTTTCATCCATTACTGAACATCTTTCATTTGGTTTTACAAGAGTGCTTCTATGTACAAAAGGGGAAGATCTTATTCAAAAGTTGCCCTTGAAGTTTTTGGGAAGTAAAAGCAAACACTCTTTATTAGTAGAAGAATTTGTGATGCTTGAAAATGTTTATGGAATTCCTTTTAGTCTGCATGTTTTGTGCTTCTACATTCCTTCGGTCTTCTGCAATGTTTTTTCCCGTAGTAATGCTGGCGGTTCACCTTATAAAACAAAACCAGGTCAGTTCTACAACTTCTGTTCTATTGCTCATTTTAATAGAGTGGTACTGACTGCCTGAGATGATTGGCTGTATGAGCAGCCCAATACATGTTTGCATTTACAATACGGTGTTATGTGTTAAGTCATAACTAATACGATCCAAGTATGGATGGAAGTATAGTGATTAGTAAAAGCATATTTGTATGCAGAGGGATGCTGCAGCTTTTTAATAAGCAAAATCGAAGATTGAATTGAATAAGCAACAGAGTATCTCCACCCCTAAAACGTTGAAACTGGGAATCTTCAACACACTCCTTTACCCTGCCCTTGACCAATGCATACCGACTCCTCCTTACTTGCTCGCACCCTCCCCACATCCACTGACCATAGAAGACACTTCTTTACCCTGCCCTTGACCAATGCATACCGACTCCTCCCTGCTCGCTCTCGCAGCCTCCCTACATCCACTGACCACAGAAGCTTCCATCTCACTGGTCCATGGCACCCACCAATCAACGCTTGGCCTGCCCATTCCTTCTTCCTAATGGGCAGCAGTGGTGCCACCCCAATTCTCATTAGGTAGCGAGGCCTTATCTAGGTCTCCCCAACCGCACGATGTCGCAGCTGCAGCACCCCTCTGCCCCACGCCTCTCTGTCCCATCCTACTCTAATGATGCACCTGATGGCAACCAAGCCTACTGCTGGGGTCAGGACACCGCCACCGAGGGCTGCCACTATGTCGTTGCTTCGGGCTCCTGGTTTTCACCGACCACCACCACCAGCAGCCCTACCTTCCTAAAGCCTCAACCTCGAGTTCCTGTCAGAGGTGCGCGGTCGGGCCTTGGTTGCTAGAGGTGCGTGTCCACGCAGCAGGGAGGGAGGAAGTCACTTTGCCCAAGAGGTGCAGCGCCTGCGCCTGGCTTGTTGGAGGTGCGGCATGCTCGGCCGGCCACTAAGCTTGTGCAGCGTCCCCGTAGCAACGAGGGAGGTAGACACTACGCCTAGGAGCACCTAGGCTGTACTATGGCACAATGCAGTGTAACCGATTGACCCAGTTGTCGATCCTGCATGAAAGCATCTAGGCCCCTAGAATTGGTTTCGATGATATTGATAACAACCATTGATTACTATGACTATCGTGTATTTTGCAGAAACATCAGTGAGTTAGATCATGGTAATAGGAATCTAGGGCAATATGGTTTTCATGCCCCCTGTTGATAGAAATCGTTTTCCAAAGGATGAAAGACAAGGTTAAGGACGGTTAGTTCTGAACATCGAAAGAAGTTGAGTGATGTTTGGATTAGTTAGTAGGCCTTTGTTTTTCCTTTGGTCGTACTATTAAGGGGGAGGTGCAAATAGGTAGCTTGATCTAGGTGAGTCTAATGTTTAGGTGTGGTGCACAGATGTCAAACTTAGCACTAGGTAGCTTTATTTTGTCACAAAGTTCCTGAATTGGAAGTGAAATGAGGGTTTTCTGCTGTGTTGGACGTTAGTTCACTGAGTGTCAGACGCTCACATCAGTGTTTGCCTAGTGCATTGCATGCATTACTGCATTAAATTTTAGAATTAGCCCAATTCACCCTCTCTTTTGGGCATCTTGATCCTTTCAATTGGTACCGAAGCCGTGTTGCTCCTTAATTAGGCTTCACCACCTAGATAGAGAAAATTCATATTGGAGGTGATGATTGGGAGTGATGATTTTCCTTATTGGAAAATTCATATGGAGGCATACCTAGAGGCCATAGATGTTGGCATGTACAAAGCTGTGGTTCAAGGGTTACCACAACCTAAGGATACCGTTCACCATGTTGGTGACGAGGAGCACTACGAGAAATGAAATGCAAAGGCTAGGAATGCCATATTTAGAGGCCTTTGTAAGGATGTTTTTAACCGGGTGTGCAACCACAAGGATGCTCATGCACTATGGTCGGACATTTGTGTGCTCCATGAGGGAACTAAGAGTGAGCATGAAGAAGTTGAATTCTTTTGAGATGAAACTAATGAGATTGCTAATGAAATATCCTCATGCTTGAATGTTCTTATAGAGGAACTCAATGGGTTTAGACTCACGCAAATGAAGCCCTTCGATGTTGTGAGGAAGATTCTATGTGTCCTACCTGTTGACAAGTATGGGCACATCATGATGGTTCTTCATCAAGGTGATCTTTCCACCGTTACACCAACTCAATTCTTGGGAAAGATCAATTCCCATGAGATGTACATGCACATCACCCCTGAAGAGAGCTCATCATCCACCAAGAAGAAAGACTTGGCATTTAAGGCAAGTCAAGATAGGAGAGGCAAAGAAAAGCTCTCCCGTGATAGCTCAAGTGATGATGAGATTGATGATGTGACTCTTGCTCTCATGGTGAGAAGAACCACTAAGCTGTTGAAGAAGCTCCACAAGCATGGTGTCAAATTTGATGGCAAGAAAAAGAAGTTCTTCACAAGTAGCAAGAGAAAGCCCATCTCCGAGATGGATTGCTGCAATTGTGGCAAGCTTGGCCACCTTGCTCATCAATGCCCGGAGCCTCCCAAAAATGACAAATTCAAGAAGAAAGGCAAGGGCAAGAAAGATGATTCAAGTGATAATCATGAGCATGAGAAGAAGAAGAAAAAGCCATACAAGAAGAAGGATGGCAAGAAGAAAGAGTACCAAAAGAATAAGAATGACAAGGCTTATATTGTTGGTGATTGGCTCACCGACATTGAATCTTCAAGTGGCTCTTCCTATGAAGATAGTGACCATGACAAGGTTGCCACTATTGCTATTGAGTCCTCATCTTCACCACCACCGTCTTCATCATCTACTAATTTGTGCCCCATGGCCAAAGGTGATCGAAAGGTACAATCCTCATCCAAAGATAGTGATAATGATAATGAAAGAGAAAGTGAAAGTGAAGATGAATTTGAAGCACCGTCTTATGATGAACTTGTAAAATTGCTCAACAAATACTCTAAAATCATCATGAGGACAAGAAGCAAAAATGAAAATCTTTAGGATTAAAATGCTTCACTTTTAGAAAAAATTGAAGCCTTGCAAACTCTAGTGATGAGCTTAGAGACCAAAATAAAATTGTGTCATCCAAGCTCAAGGAGCTCAAAGCCTCTAAAAAGGAGCTCAAAGAAAAACATGATAAACTTGTGGAGATGCACAATGAGCTCAACACTAGATACAAAGCTCTAAAAGATGAATACACAACACTCAATATTAATCATGATAACCTTGTTATTGCTAATGAGCTTTTCTCTAATAAGCCACATGTAACCAAGTTGTTAAGATTGATATAGCTACATCATGTGATGACTTGATTGTTGAGAGCATTGAGCAAGGTTTTAATAGCAAAGACAAGCAAGTGATTGAGTTCGACAACTATGATGACTATGTCAAACTCAAGAGTGAGAATGAGAAGCGCAAGAAGGTTATTGAAAAGGCAACAACCACCAACACCATTGTTATTGAGAACCTTGATGGTGATGAAGAATTGACCCTTTACAATGAGAAGCTCAAAGAAGAAAACAAGAGGCTTAAGTTTGAGATATCATCCATAAAGCAAACAACAAATGAGTCATTCATGGAAGAAAACAAGAAGCTCAAGTTGGAGAAGGAACATCTAAAAGTTGGGTTGAGCAAGTTTGCAAAAGGCTAATCACTTCAAAGTGAGCTACTCATGAACACCATCATGAAGATGGATAGAAGTGGCATTGGTTACTTGGCACAACAATAGAAGAAGGCACAAGCTCAACAACAACATCAACAAAAGCAAAAGCCTAAGCCAAAGGGATGCTTTGAGTGTGGACATGGTCACTTTGCTCATGAGTGTCAAACTGCTCCACCACAACCCTTGCCAAAGCATGCTAGACCCTTTGCTTTCAATGCTCACTACATGCTAAGAAAGGACTGTAGTGGAAAGTTGAAGGTCATGTTCTTAGGTCCACCCAACAAGTATAGGCCTAAGAAAATTATGGTTGAAAGTAACTAGTTGAGAAAGTCAATGGCCCTCATCAAGTTTGGGTCCCTAAATAACAACCTTGATCTCTTGTGTGTGTAGGTGAACTACAAGATCGGTGGAACTCATTGGTTATTGATAGTGGTTGCACTCAACATATGACCGGTGATCCTCATATGTTCACCTCACTTGATTGAGAGAAAATCAAGAGAATATTACATTTGGTGACAACTCAAAAGGCAAAGTCAAAGGGTTGGGCAAGATTGCAATATAAAATGACACTCATTATCTAATGTGCTATATGTCACCTCATTGAGCTTCAACTTGCTATACGTTGGTCAATCGTGTGATCTTGGATTTCAATGCTTTGTTGGATGAGAAAGAAGTGGTTGTGTCAAAGAAGGATGATGCACAAGTGATATTCAAAGCTTTAGATACAACAATCTCTACCTAGTTGACTTCTCCTCCAAAGATGCAAGCTTGAACATATGTTTATTCACCAAGACATCGCTTGGTTGGCTTTGGAATAGGAGGCTAGCACATGTTGGGATGAGTACACTCAAGAAGCTACTGAAGAAAGAGCTAGTGAGAGGCTTGAAGGATGTCAAGTTTGAGAAGGACAAACCTTGTAGTGCCTGTCAAGCCGGCAAGCAAGTTGCAAATACTCATCCAACCAAAGCTTATTTATCAACATTAAGAGTCCTGGAGCTTTTGCATATGGTTTTGTTTGGGCCAACAACATACAAGAGCTTGGGTGGAAATCTCTATTGCCTAGTGATTGTGGATGACTACTCAAGATACACTTGGACATTATTCCTTCATGACAAAACCAAAGTTGCCGCTTGCTTCAAGAAGTTTGCCAAGAGAGCTCAAAATGAATTTGAAGTGAAGATCAAAAAGATAAGAAGTGACAATTGAAGAGAATTTGACAACACAAACATTAAAGCTCATTGTGATGAAGTTGGCATCAAGCATGAAGTTTCATCCACCTACACTCCTCAACAAAATGGTGTAGTAGAGAGAATGAACCAGACACTTATCACACTTGCAAGAACAATGCTTGATGAGTACAATACACCTCATAGCTTGTGGGACGAAGCTATCAACACCGTTTGCTATGCTTCCAACCATCTATTCCTCCAAAAGTTTCTAGAGAAGACCCCCTATGAGTTGCTAAATGGAAAAAAGCCGAACATCTCATACTTCTAGGAGTTTGGTTGCAAATGCTACATCTACAAGAAAAGGGAACACCTAGAGAAGTTCTGAAAGTGCATTTGCCCCTATGTGGATTTTGGTGGATGGACGACACCCAAATTAGGGACTAATATGGTTTGAATGAGAATTGCTACAACTATTAGTCCCACGAAAGATTCAAAGAATTGACAAAAGATGAAATGGTATCCCTCAATTTGTGAACTTGAAAAAGGTGTCGGACTCAGTGGAGCTTCAATTTTTGCTTTTGGGTCTAGGTATGCTGCACTGTCAAGAGGGATGCAAAGTTAGTTGGTCTAAGGAAGATAGATTGCTCAAGCATAACAACTAAATCATAAAGGAGACACTCTAGCACTTCATGAGCATGAAAAATATTTTTTCAAGACTTGTGATGTCAGAAGTTATGGACGAGTTAGAAGTTCCGACAGTTGTGCGGGCTATGCGCAGTATTCTACGTTAGAAGTTATGACGTATGTCAGCACTTCTGACATGAAGTATTGCACGCGCCTGCACCATAAGTTCCGATGAGCGTCATAAGTTCCAACATCAAGCCAAATGGTTGTGCGGTATCTGCGGGCTTCGTAGTTGTGTCATAAGTCCCGACGCGTGCCATAAGTTCTGACTCACGTCATAAGTTCTGACACGAGCCATAAGTTCTGACGCAAGCCATAAGTTCTGATGTTGACCTATTCTAGCAAGGTCCCTTGACTTAGTTTGGACAGTGTTTTCTTCACACGTCGGAAGTTCCAAGATCTATGTTGGAAGTTTCGATGTAGATCTGAATGGTTGATACAAATAACCCTGTCTTCATTTCTATCCATTACCCACTCATTCATTGCGACCAACCTTCAGCCAAAATAGCTCCCAGGCATTCAAGGCTCCTCTCTCCTCTCCCCCTTGCTCTCAACTTTGATTCCCCTAAGGATTAGAGTGATTAGAGAGTGGATTAAGTGAGAGCAACGCTTTAGAAAGCTTGAGCACTTGATTTCTTCATCAAGCCGGTGGGTTTTTGCGTCTATTGCTCTTGGGTTCTTGGAACTCTAGTCGGCTAGGCATGGTCCAATAGCTTCCATTTATGGAAGAACCTTGGAAAGTTTGTATTACCCTTGATTTCTTAGTGGAAAACACTAGTGACCATTGTGGTTGCTTTGAGAGAGGCAAGGAGGTGAAAGAGACTTCGACCTTAGTGGTCACCTCAACAATGAGGACGTAGGAACTCCTTAGTGGGGTTGCCGAACCTCAGGAAAAATCATTGTGTCTCTCGTGCTTGTTGTTCTTGAGTTTTGCTTGTATTACTTGTATTTGCTTGTCTCTCTGTCAACTTCATTTCTAGGGTTTGGCGGTGATCTACACTTTGGAGGATTTTCGACGTTAAGGAAGTGGTCAAACATCCTCACCTTACCACTAGGAAGTGATGTTGTAAGTTTAGGGTCTCACAAAGTTCATTTGAGTACTTGTAGTTCATTTCCCATAGGCGTCGGAACTTCTAGCAGTTTGTGCTAGAACTTCTGACGATGTCATAAGTTCTGACCTAAACTGCCATAGTTTCGACAGTTGCTGACAAGTGACTTTGAGTTTTTGCATAGAATTTTTAGATAGAGTAAAATACACTGGCGGCCCTTTAACTTGTCAGCCTGTGCCACTTTGGTCCATGAACTTGCAAACCCAAAAAAGTGACCCCTAAACTTGTCAGTCTGTGCCACTTTGGTCCATGAACTTGCAAACACAAAACAGTGGCCCCTAAACTTGTCGGCCTGTGCCACTTTGGTCTATGCGTGTAAAGGCTCTTTCAACGCGTCAATAAATATTTGTTTATTTCATAACTAATTATTAGTGAAATGCTAAATTCATGAAATGTTTTGTGTAGCCTCTTCATGATGTACTCTCCGTAGGAAAAATATGAAACCTAGAAAACGAATATTTTTTGCTTGTTTTAAAATTATCTCTTTTAATTAATAAATGCAACGAATTGATATACTATTTGATATATTTGACGCTACGAATAAAAATATATTATTTTCATAAATTAAAAAAGAGTGCTGACATCATCGCTGATGTCAACACCATAAACGGTGCCATGCATGGCCTACCAGAGGCGGCCACGTGGCAGAACAGTGCCATGCAGCTGGTGTTATTTTCGTATTTGCATATTCATGGACCAAGGTGGCACAGGTCGACAAGTTCAGGGGGCACTTTTTCGCGTTTGCAAGTTCATGGACCAAAGTGGCACAGGCGGACAAGTTCAGGGGTCACTTTTTCGGGTTTGCATGTTTATAGACCAAAGTGGCACAAGCTGACAAGTTAAAGGGCTGCCAGTGTATTTTACTCTTCTAGATATGCCTATTCACCTCTCCTATAGGCATTATTTAGATCCTTTTAATTGGTATCAGAGCAAGGTCTTCTTTTAGCGCTTTATAACATGAGAAGAAATAATGTCAGAGACCAAAAAGACACAACAGTTGGCTAAGGAAATAGCCAAAGAGTTAATGGCAGCTCAAGCAAAGCTCTTTCAAGATGAAATGAAGAAAACGAAAGATGAGACAAAAAAAATTAAAGGAAGAGCTGAGCAAGAAGGTAGATGATGCTATTAGAACTAAGAAAGTTGATGATGCAACTAGTGGTAACAAGAATAATGACAAAGATTATGCAAGTGAAGTTGGAGCTAGAGAGGAAGGTCAACCGAAGGGAATCTACTCCAACATGAACTTTGATTATTCATAATTGATCAAAGCCTCACATCATCATACTCCATCCATCAACCTCGGCAAGCCTCCTCACTTTGATGGAACAAGATATCCCAATTGCTCCTACAAGATGAAGATGCACCTCATTGCCGCAAACCTTTGGGAAGTGGTAGATGTTGGTGTAGCATTCCCTATCCAAGAAAGAGATATCACTCTAGAGGAAGCCCACAACTTTCGTCAAAATGTGCAAGCCGTAGCCATGCTTGTTTCAAGTCTAGCTCCAGTTGAGTTCAACAAAGTGAATGGAAGAGAAATTGCCAAGGATATTTGGGAAGTCTTGAGAACAACATTTGAAGGTGACAAGAGTGTGAGAAAGGGCAATATTGAGCTACTTCATGGTGAGTTGGAGAGATTTGTTTTCCTAGAAGGTGAATCAACTCAAGCTATGCTTGATAGGATATCTTTGGTCAACCACATAAGATCTATTGGTAGCACCAATTGGGGTAAAAACAAGGTAGCTAGAAAGATTTTGAGAACTTATAGAGCAAAGAATAATATGCTTACATCTATAATTATGGAAAGGCCCGACTATGATTTCATGACACCTCAAGAGGTACTAGCAAAGCTCAAGCATCATGAATGTCTTGACCAAGATGCAATCAATGCACATAGTCGTAATCCTAATGCAATGGGATAAGAATGTAGCCCTAAAGGTAGCTCAAGCTCATGAATGCAATAAGTCATGTTAAGAAAAGAAGAAAGTGAAGGATGACTCATCAAGTGGTGAAGAAGATTCTAATCAAGAAGTTGCCTTTGTCATTAGAAACCTTAGAAAGTTTATGAAGAAGGGTCATCAAAAGAAGAAGAGGTTTTGCTATGCAAGTGGTCAAAATGGTCATTTCATAGCCGATTGTCCAAATATGAAGGACAAGAACAAGTATAACAAGAATTATGACAAGAAGAACAAAGGGAAGAAAAAGGGTGAAGCTCATCTTGGTGAGGAATGGGAATCCAATGATAGTAACTCAAGTGATGATGAGAAGAAGAAGAAGGGACTTGTGAACATCGCCATCCACCACGCTTCATCACCAATCATGAACCTCCCAAACAAGGCTTCACCACCAAAGCTCTTCCCTAACTTGGCCTCTTCACCAAGCCTCTTCCCCAAGCCTCTTCATATTATCGTTCTTGTATAAGACTATGTTATTTATTATGTTCCGCTATGTAATAACACTGCAATGGTACATTTGAGATTTGTCTACTTATGTGTGCGACTGTTTCTGGGGCACATATGAGTCTTTTATGCATCCTATTTTGTTCTTAAAATATGGGTGTGACAAATTGGTATCAAA
>Ga0182004_10002081_pt1 | contig 15330 bp, 13 predicted proteins | sample Sormic07211540_1_FD_120479 | JGI IMG/M metagenome (GOLD analysis project Ga0182004, IMG submission 120479) | Endophyte microbial communities from Sorghum bicolor roots, Mead, Nebraska, USA - 072115-40_1 MetaG | ecosystem: Host-associated > Plants > Roots > Unclassified | place: USA: Nebraska...
CGTACGCAAAACCAGGGAGCAAAACCGGCCGAGGGGGTCAAGTAGACGGTTTGGCATAGTTTAATGTGGTCGTTAGACGGTTTCAAAGTTCGGGGTATGATGTGAGAAAGTGCCAATACTTCAAGGGGTTATATGGACTTTTTCCCTAAACTAAACCATTAACTTGGTTGCCATGTAGTCTGTTCCTTCTGAAGCACTGGTTAATGCTGGCATAGAATTCTGGGATCAAGTTGGCTTCACAGAATGTGTATATTCACATCTCAAGAAGTGTGTGTTAGAAGCTGTGCGAGGCGAGGATAATGAGCTGGCATTTGCAAAGTTCATCATGGAAAGTGCTCAAATGTTGGAGGACTTTCATGTTTTTGTCGATGGCAGTTGTTCAAAAGATTTTGTGCTATGTCATTTATCTTCCGAAGGGTGTGTATCTCTAGATGCTAGAGTTGTGGTGGAGAGGCAAGATGGCACTGTGTGGGGCTTCCAGAGAGCCATCGATTTGTTTCAGAGTGACCCGTTTGGTTGCTGAATCTGGAGGTATTATCATGGTTTTCTCAAACTTCTTTACATTCTGTATTCTTCATATTGTCATATTGTTACTGTCAACACCACACCTGCACTTTGAGTTTTCGGCACATCTAGCCATCCAGTTTAGACAGTCATATATGTTACTATTATGTGATTATGTCTGATTCTTTAACTGCTTAATTCTACACAGTGCCTTTTGTTGTAACCTCAGATCCCTTGAGCTTTGATTATGTCATAACTGTTATGAATCCAGCTTGAGATGCAACATCAGTTCTTCTAGAAAAAAAAGCATGATCTGTGTTTTCTTCTGGTACTGTCGGTTGTAGATAGGATGAGAAATGTGTCCTAGTACGTCAGTTTAGTCCATTGGATTTGCATATAGTTTTTGCCCACAACCATGATGTGTGTTATTCCCAAACTTCCAGTTTCAGTGGTAATGAAAAAGTATATATTTACTGAATTGCATTGTTTTTGCTTGTTACGACACATCATTCACCTCACCTTTTGGGTGACACAGTTGCATAGGAACTTTCCTTGGTTCTCATCAGAACAATTTACTATTTTATCTCAGGTGGCAATTTGCTATTTAACTAGCAAGCTTGTCCATGCATTTGCACGGCTAGATAGCAAATCACAACCTAATATCAATGTTGTTTGTCATCTCCATTGCCGATAAGCAGTTCGGGCATTGGCAAATGGCAACTACCCTTATGGCCTTACCCCTTTTGTCTCTCTTGAGCCTCCTCATGGCCAGTGTTTGCATGTAGCTTGTTGGCCATAATAGTTGATACCGCTGCTAGTCCATATTGTATCCAAGATCACTGAAGTTAGCTGCTAGCATTATTTCCCTCTCAATGGTGCTGCATTATTTTTCCTCGTCAGTATGTACTACTTGGATCTTCTTGCTAGGTCGATCTTGAACACATGGATCACTCTGTGATTTCCTCATTCCTTGCGGAACTGAACCCTACTGTTGATAACATGCTTAGCTTACCTCGAGCACGACCACCTTTGCTGCTCACTGCAGATTTTCCTTATCTGTGATGGCTGCATTACCATCCTTTCTATCCATGAAGTTTTCTGCCTTTGTCATCATCCATGCTCAGCTTCCCTCCTTGTTCTATGTCGAGGAAAGAGCTCCCTTACTACCATCCATGCTCACTGGAGAGCTTGTCGTCATCCTTAACATTGCCTAATTTGACGCCTTGGAGGGCCACCACCACTGCCAGGGATCCACCTCTTCAGTACCTTTGCATGTCAGTACTCAGATCAACGTGCAACGGCAAAAGTGGGATTTGTTATGCATTTTTTTTCTTTAATTTGGAAGTTCACTGTTTTTTTTCTTTTCCAATTAATCTCACCACATATGGACTCTTCTCTATAAGCTAATAGATGTTAGACATATTGTTATGCTGTCCTTTTTGCCAAAAACTTAGCTTTATTTTTTAATAATGGCAACAGAAAAGCCATTATATGTATTTTTTGTTAATTTCTAAGCCATGAGAGTTACCACAGAGGCTTCTTTTGTTGGCCTATTACAGAATATACTAGATATGTGAATGTGATCCAGCGCAGAGAAGGCTGACAGCATGTCCAGGATATTACAAAATGTTAATCCAATCTGACTGCTCATCCTGTGTAGGCTAACCTACCTGCTAACTACCAGACACCAAAGTGTGTGTTTAACTGCATTTGAAACCGTTACCCCTCAGCTTTGCTCTGTAGACCATTGCATTTCATCTGTTAGAGTCCACACCCACATATTGTGGTAGGTATGTTGTGGGAGAGTACCACCCTAATAGTTGGTCCAAACCTTGTGACATCCTTATGCTACAGGCTCAAACTTTTCAGCAACATTGCAATGATCTTGATGAATACACCCTCCATTTGTAGCATGATGTTTTTTAGCTTACAAGATTCCAATATGGAATTTCTACAGCAAGTTTTTTTATTAAAAATGATACTATACGATCACTAAGGGCCTGTTTGGATCCCATGAATTGAAACCAATATCTAGAAAGTGCTTCCCATTTTCATTATTAGATTACTTCTCGATTCCTCTCAATTCTGGGACCCAAACAGGACCTATGGAAAACTTTTTAACGACATATCCCATGATTATTTTCATATGACTAATAAAAAGGAGTAGTTCTAAAATACTAGCAAAGTTAGAAACGTTTGGTTGCATGCATTCTTGGATGTCACAAAGTAATGGGGGGGAGCAATTTACATTCTGATCTAGTGGGTTCATTAATCCTGTATATTCTATCAAGTTAATTATTCAGATAAAGTGGCTTAAATTTTGTAAATCTGTTTATATATGCCATACATCTTTCTGTAATTTGTTTGGTTTTGGAACTTCAGAGTTACTATTATTATTATGCTATCTCTCTATCAGGTATTGCATACCACTATACCAGCCAATAGTCACAGACAACTTGCCACTCCAACGGTTAAGTTTGCCCAGCTGTGGGACTGGAACCTTCAAGGCCTCAATGAGACGAATGAAGGAACTTGAGATGGTTTCTAAAGCTTTGTTGTGTTGCACCTGTACTTTTGAAGGATGATGATCAATGTTGCTAATCCATTTGATTCTGAGGATTGTAATCATTTGAGTTCACCTTTGTTTGTCTTTTGCAATACTATGATACTGTATGGTATTGGCAGAGTCTCTCTGCAAGATCTTGGATGAGAAGTTGTAAAATGAGGGTGATGCTCCCATTGTATTGTTATTGACTTAAGGTGCAGAAATTGAAAGGTTGGAACATGTGAACTATGTGAAATTCAGAAATGCAATTCTCCAATTTTCCTTAGTGTTGCAATGGAGTAAATGGTAGAAAGTGACCATGTTGGGGTCCTTGCTTACTAATTTACTCCCTCCTTTGTGAAATTATAAGTCGTTCTGGCTTTTTTGGTACATAGCTTTTGCTAGGGACATAGATATTTATCATAACTAGATATGTAATAAAAAGTTATGTATCTAGAAAAAAAAACAAAATGACTTGCATTTTGAAACGGATGGGGTACATCAAGGCAAACACAATGGCTAGTTGAGAGGCCATGTGAAACGTGAAACAAGTCAATGAAGGTTTCATGTCCAAGTGGCTCCAAACTGTTTGGCAAAATTTATTATTGGACAGTATTAGAAGTTGTCTTTTGCCACAAGCCATTGAGGCCTTGTTTAGTTTCAACCAAAATCCAAAAACTTTTTAAGATTTCCCATCACATCAAATTTTACAGCATACGTATAGAGCATTAAATATAGATAAAAAATAACTAATTTTATAGTTTGTCTATAATTTAATAGACGAATCTTTTGAGCCTCCAAATACAAACAAAATTGCTATAGTGTCTAAATCCAAAAAGGTTTTGATCTAAACAAGGTCTAAAGAAGAGTGTACCCCTTCCACCCTTCGTACCCCTTCTGCCCTTCACACCATGGTTTTAAATAAATGACGTCCCACATTTCACATTGTCGTTCCTCAACCCCAACATTTCAGAAACCTGGCCATTAAGGTTTTCATTGTCTACTGCCTAGTTTCCTTGAATAGCAGTGGGTTCATGCTAGCTATATAACGTGTAGTATTATTACATTATTAGTTAATTATATTCTTTTTTATTCAATTCAGGTGATGAATCGCTTTAATTTCTTTTTTTATCATATCAATCGCTTTAATTTTGCCGAAGATGAAAACAGTTCCCTTACCTTCCAGTGTGTATACTGTGACAGCACTACTCCCTCCAAGACATTTGACTTTTTTTAGTTCAAGTTTGACCACTTGTCTTATTCAAAAAATTTATACATAGTCAAATTTAAGTTATTCTTAAAGAACTTTTACTAATAAACTAAACCATGACAAAAGAAGTGATATTTTGCGCATTTGAATAAGACGAGTGGTCAAACTTGGTGTAAAAAAAAATATCAAACGTCTTATAATTTGGGATGGATTGAATACATAGCAGATGGACTGCTCTACAACCTTCATATTCAGCTGCAGCCACACTTGTCTAGCATGCTTTCATTTGAGGAGATGGTCATCGAGTGACTTCATACTCGATGGAGAGGCTATCTCTAACAATCAGTTGACAGACAAAGGCTACTATCCTTTCATAACTTTGGAGTTTGGACTCCCAACAACAGCAGGTGACAACTACAGTCAGTCCACAGCTAAGACCAAAGAACATCTCCTGACACCGGTGCTTAGCAGGCTACCATGCGTTGATGCGTGCGAACACAGGGAATGCAGCCAAACAAAAAGAACATGGCCAACTCAAGATAGCAAGTAAAAACTCAGATCGGCCAAGAAAACGCAGTTTAGTATCACAGCTATAGGACTGCAGATTGAACCACACATGCAGAAATTCGCACAAAAAAAAAAGAACCACACCTGCAGAAAGTTGTGGCTTGTGCAGCAAACACCATCAGAATCAGTAGGTTCAAATAGATAGATAGATAGATAGATAGATATATTTTTGTGTTCACTACCAAATAATGCATGCTGCAGCTAGAGAACTCGCAAAAGCAACAACACAGTGGTACCCAGAAATAAACACAGTGCTAAACACCAGTAATCTCTGGAGATCACGGGAGAACCAAACAACATCACGATGTTCCTCTCCAGCATGTTCATTTGCGAGCTGTGATGGCTGTTTTTTCCAGTCACATGCTCGCTTCCTTATTCAGAAGTCGATACCCAGCGAAGATGCAGCATCGGGGGTTCTGTGGATACATGCTGCTCTCCTAGTCTTCCCTTGCCTTCTGCTGAAGCTGAGACAGCATGCTGGACGCCGCCGAGTCTCGTGCCTCATGAGGGGTGACCTTCATATCACCATCTACACTCAAGTTGAAATCTGGGCCCGTAAGGTGGACACTGGCCTGGTACATATCTGCCAATATAGGAGCACAAACTGTAAAAGATCAAACATGTAGGAATTAAAAGCTATGAGAAATTAACAATTGAAAACATAAAAAGGTTTGCCGTCCAACTGAGCTTGGTGGACTAGGAATTTCAAATTTAATAACCCTCTGCTTGGCATTGAGAATGAGATGGTTGTGGCTGCAGGAAACAGAGCCAAACCGCCCCTGGGCTCATCTCCCAGTTCATGTCCCTGATCAGGTGAAAGCCTTCTTTACAGTGGCTATTATTTCTGAAGTTGGTGATGGTGAGCATACCCTTTTTTGGGCTGACAGGTGACTGCATGATCAGTGTATAGCAGAGGTGACTCCTCAACTTTTTGTTGTCATCTCTAAGAGACGGATCAAGCAGCGTACAGTCAAGGAAGCTCTCAATAACCGGGCATGGATCACAGACATACAAGGGGCTATAACTGTTGGAATAATGCTTGATTTTCTCCAATTATGGGATATCCTTTCAGACATTGTTGTACAGCCAGAAACATATTGGGAGGTTTTCTTCAAATGGCCAATATTCATTCAAGGCGGCATATGAGTGTTTTTTCTTAGGTGCTACTCTCTTTGCACCATGGGAAAGGATTTGGAAGACTTGGGCGCCACCAAAATGTCGTTTCTTCATGTGGTTAGTGGCACACAATAAGTGTTGGACGTCTGACTGCCTTGCACATCGTGGAATGCCTCGCGCAGAAATGCTGCCCACTTTGTGACCAAGAGGAGGAAACAATCAACCATCTCCTGGTTGAATGTGTTTTCACTGGTTTATTTTGCTGCGGCAGGTCGGTCTCCTAGCCTTGTCCCCACAACCTACTGAAAACTCCTTCCTTGATTGGTGGGAGAGAGCTAGTAATGCTATTTCTAATATGGTAAGGCAAGGGGTTAATTCCCTAATCATTCAGGGGGCCTAGATTCTTAGGAACCATTGTAATCGTTGTGTTTTTTATGGAGAGGCTCCTAGTGTTTCTGGGGCTTTAGTAGTGGCTGGGGAGGAATGCCGGTTGTGGACCATGGCAGGAGCTCGAGGCCTTTCCCTCTTGTAAGCCCATCTCCCATCTCCCAGGAGATTAGTGCTTTGGGTCTGTGTGCCTCTTTGCAGGCAGCTTAGGTGTGTCTGTGCTTTGGCTGCTATAGCGTGTGTTGTGTGAGTGAGTTGTGTTTGGGTGTCTTGTAAGTGTTGGGTTCTTATACACTCTTTCTTCTTAATACAATGAGACGCAGATCTCCTGCGTTTTTCGAGAAAAATAAAAGCTATGAGAAAGATATTGCCCGAGTTGGATCAAAAAGAGATTCCAATTATATTTACTAGTGGACATTTAACTAATTCAAATCATGATTAGGATGTATACGTTCTAAGATCATGCATGTAGTATGGTATAAGAACAACTTGTTTAAGCACCTATCAGAGTCCGACTTTAAAGGTAGCTTTATACGATAACTGTCGCCTGCTATATGTATCAGCTTTACAGTGCAAGAAGAGCAGACTGTTAAGCCTAAATCTGACCGCATTATTCTGATGCCTATATGGTCCAAGGACTCCATGCTACGACATGCAGGAACTTGAAAGATCAGTGATTATCAACCACATACCACCGGTAACTGAAGGAAGTACTCTGTATCTTGGAAGAATCCAGTTGCTCTCACGGCATATGTCATTTAGTTCCTGTAATGACTACTGTCAGACAGAGGATTGTAGAGGCAGTCATGATAATAATTTACATCAGATGATTGTTTCTTGCCTGGCATTTGTCACGTAGAAGGATGGCTTCTTTCAATTTCTTCCTCTTTATGTTCATGGTTTGGCATCCTTCTCCAAAGCTAATTGGATTGGAAACTTCCATCATCTTCCAACTACTCTCATATTTCTTTAGGATTGATGTTATTTTAGGTGTCATCTCCGTTTCTGCACATGGTTTGAAAATGATACGCATTGGTATATAACTTTAAGGTAAAAGATTGAGGTTGATTAGCAACAATCACAAAGTTGAAGATATGTTGATATATATAGGTCTACAACTATTCTACGGGAATTGAAGTTGTCTTGCTAGTTGTCCTTGGGAGGCTAAATAATGAGCCATGGCTGAAAGTACTGTTCGCAGATTTATTGTGAGAGAAAAACACTGCTAAATGACTAGCAAATTCGGCAGATAAGCTCAAACGAACAGGCTAAATATTCATGCACTTGTATTCTGCAGCCTTGTTTAGATGGGATGGTGACGCCCAACTCCATCGTATGGGACTAAGGTTCACATATATAAATCGAAGCCTAAGAGTACAAGGCCCTCGTGCTATGTTTAGTAATGTTGTGGAATGGAAAGAAAAATTGTTTGCCACAAGATCATTTGATTTCACACTGTTATTGTCCAATTTATCCAGATTTAGTTGTGAAAAGGTAAAATACCTGTCAAGATTGTTTGAATGTCCATTTCGTACTCAGCACTTCGATCTCCAAGCACAAAATGCTCACGGAGCTGAAACGTAGATAGGCTAAGATAAGTACACATTAGGTTATCAAGGAAAAGAAGAATTATGATCAACAAGCATCACTGTAACTTCAGAAATGAATTGCAATATGTAACATACTGTATCATCTCGCATCTTCCAAAGTAATTGCAGCGTCGCATACTTCTGAACATCCATGTTACCTGTGATGCCACCTGAAATGAAATTTGAAGTAAGACATTAAGATTTGGGAGCATAAACATGGAAGTATTCAATAAGGAAAAGAAATTTCTTTTTTCTTGGATAGGATTTTCCTTACCAGACTTTTCAGTGTCTTTCTCCTTTTGGCTTTTCAAGGCATGGTCGTTAATTACAGGATCAACATCTCGTATCTGAAAGATAATTAATTCTTTAAGTTGAAGTTTAAAACATAAACATGCATATATTAATTATTATTGACTAGAAACATCACGCCTGATTTCGGTGCATCTTTTTCTCAAGCTCATACAAAGTTCTTTACCAAAATGATATCTTGGGTCACATTTCTACTTCTAGACTTCTCTGTTCTGCTGTCCATTTGGACACCTGAAATTAAGTGACTTTATCATAATGATGAGGAGAAACAACAATGGGTCAGTAAAACTGAAGTAGTGAAGATTGATAGACTCACTGGCTTGTAAGTCTTTGGTGGGGCTCTGACCACCCCCATGCTCTGTGTAGGTAGCAACTTTAGTCTTGAAGGCTTCAGACTTTCTTTTGCAGTTCGTGTTGCTGTCTTTTCTGTTCTTGCTGGTGCTGCAGTTGTTGGTGCCACTACCACCAATTGCTTTTACTACCTGCTTATTTTTCTTTGGAGTTGAAATGTCCGTGGTTATTTTTTTCATTCTAGACTTGCTATTACTATTAGCTTCTTGTTCCTTCAAACTTTCATCTATTTCAGAGAGGGATGATGATCTCCCATTTTGAAATACCCGTTCCTTTGGTGCACTCAGTGAAGAACCCAAAGGCCAGTCCCTGCAACATGTCAAGAGTAATATTTAGTCATTAACCTAAAAAAGTTGTAAGAAAACACGTTGTTATCAATGGTTTCATGCATAATCAGCTGAAATAAATCTTTATGTATACCTGTTCAGGACGTTTAACAAGACCTCCTTATAAGGCAGTAAATGATAGCATTCAACAACAGATGTCGTTGTTGGGTACAGACCACTTTCAAATATAGGACCACTCATCCTGTCAGAGGAAAGGAAGAAATACAATAGGGACAACTTTTATAAATTACTACAATTGAAAATTGTGTATTAACACTAAACAAAGCAACTCATTTAGGAGGGACAATCAGCAAGCATTATATCATATACATATGAAACAGAGTATCTTGAAAAGGGTGGAAAGAGCTTTAGCAATGTAACCATTGCTGACATTAATCTAAGATATGGTATGCAGTACACACTACTTATTTGACTAGGTCAATGGTACAAAAGTAGGCACAGTGGAAAAGCAAACCTTTCGATCAAGGCATCTAAAGGCATTTCCTTAAGCTTGCTATCGACAGTCTGATCATAGTGTAGAAGGAACAACATGGTAGCTGTCCCTTTCTTACTCAGTGAGTACACCCGATGTTCTTCGATAAAACGCAAATTTGTACGCTTCATACCTATTAAAACAAAAGTGTGAGACATACCTATTAAGACATACCAAAGATAGGTGCACAAGCATAAAATTTGCAGAATCAATAAACACAAGCACACGATTCTGCTTCTGAAGCAACTTGTGTATCGAACACACAAACAGGTGTAATTTTGAAAAGAACAACTATCAGCTCATGTACATAATCTAAGTTACTCTAGGCCACGATTGGTTGGCTTCCCGGAGAGCTTAGCTCGCTCTAGCCATCCAGGCCCTCAGCAGCCATTTTGGATGCTTGCAGGAGGGTTCTGTTTGGTTGCGTGAAGCGGCAAGTGGCTGGCTGTGCCTGGTGCTGGTTAGCAGCAGCCGTGGTGTCCGGAATCTGCAGACCCCTCCTGTCCATAGCACCATGACTACCCTCTATCATCTCCAACGGTCCAACCTGACAGGCACATCTCCCTTTCAACTCAACAGAGCATGTCTCCTTCAGCTAAACCACCACCGCCGTCATCGTGACTAGAGATCATTGGTATGGACAGCTAAATTCGAACAAAAGCAACAGGCAAACCCTGTACAGGAGCAACCGCAGGCATGCGGGAGGCTGATGAAATGGCACAGCAGAAGTGTGTGGTGTTTCTAATTGTTTTCTACTCCTATTGTCTTTGGTGTGTGCCAAGTTACACCTGATTTCAGCTGTTTGATTCACCATGGTCAGAAGGTGGGTGAAACTGAGTAAGGAAATCATTTGAAACCTGCTTTTAACTCATGTTTATTTTTTATTTTTTTTGAATTTTTTAACTCATGTTTATGTTGACTTGGAGTGGATATGGAAAGATGGAGGCAATGTTTTACATCAGTTTAGGCTACACGGACTGTTTAATATTGTTTAGCAACAAAAACAAATTAATCGTTATCTGAAATAAAGGCTACAGCATAGAAAACCTACTTGAGATTACTTCAGTACCAGTGGAGCCCTGTTAAAATAGTTAAGGATTTGTAGATTTTGCTTGAAAAGTATTCTCATTGTACATCAGAGACTATCTAAATCAAATGCTTCTGTATCTCACTATGGTCCATATATGTTTTTTATGATTCAATATGATATATGCTAATTGTTGAGATACCAGGATATATGCCTAATAAAGGAACAAGTCATAAATGGTTAAGATGATTTTTTTATCACATAAATGTGTCACCGCTGATACAAAAATTTTGTCATTGCAATGCATGAGAAATCACGATATGGACACGTGTGTGTCACATGTACATTTCCACTAGTAAAATCAAATTAAATGAGAGGAGCCAAACCACACAGCTAGCCTAACTCCACAACGTGACCATATTTGTGCCCATGTGCTTGTGGGTGATCTACAATTCTACTACAAATTAAGGCATGGACCTGTAGCCACTAGCCACAAGGCTGCATCTAATTGCTCTAGTCAGAAAAAAAAGGAATAAGGGTTCATATATACAATGCAGTCTAAGTTCAAGAAGAAAACCATAGAAGTGTATAGCACCAACCTGTTTTGAGCTCCACCTCTGAATATGCAATCTGCTGAAGCACGTACGGTTCAGAAGGAAGTGCTATGGAATTATTACTCGACCCCTGCACTGACATGTCACTGCTGAGTGAACCACCTAATGCCGTCTTGATATCTTTCTCAAACAAAGACCACACGCCCTTGGTTACAGATCCATGCTCGAGCAAGCACACTTTCTTTGTCCGATTGAGAAGCAGAACAGCGACCTTAGAGATCGGCCACATGATCATCTCGGGGGAGCCCTTCATGGGGTCGAGCGCCTCGGCAATGTCACAGGCGTCAATGATTGCCTTGTCAGTAACCGAGAGCCCCGCCCCTACTCCATTAAAAAGGCGGCTCTGGGCCTGGTTCACGTACATGAGCAGATTTTTGTTGCTGACGGTGAGGCAGGCGGACATGCAGAACCGATCAGGGCTGGCAAATTCGAGCTGTGGGAACTGCTTCCGGTGGTAGTAGTTGTACAGGATAACCGTCGCGTGGACCTGCGCAACAACGAAACCACATCCATGGCGGCGTAGTGAGGTAATCACAGACGAGTTACTGAAAAACAAAAGCGAATTCCGAAAGCCCCAAGCACGAAACAAATAAGCCGCAATAAGCTCCATAACGGCGCCGCGATTAAAGCCGCAGCTCGGCATTGCAGTATTGCACAAAAAAAAAAAGAGTGTGTGATCACTGATCAACACTAAGCGGAACAATGTAGCGGATCAGCCTCTAGAAGCCGCAAATTCCGAATGCCCCAAGCACGTAGCACGCCGCGCGACTCCCCCAAATCCACCACCAGAACGAATCGCACGGGGAGGAAGGGAATGCCAAGCGTCATGACCATGCTCTTTTCCTCAACCCCGATCGACCCTCCAGAAAACCCCACCGCAACCGCGCCACAACCGGCGAAGAGGAGCAATGGGTCAAGCGACAGGGCCTCACCTGACGCGCCACGTCCTCCTGAGTCTCAGGCGACAGGGCCTCCTCCTGGTTGACCTGGCCGCGCGGCAGCACCGGCACCACGAGGTGCTCCACCAGCTGCTCCACCGCGTCCTCCAGGTTCACCACCTCCTCGCTGCCACTGGCGCCGCCGCCGCCTTCTTCCTCCATCACCGGAACCCAAGCAGCATCCCGCGCCGCCTCTAGGGTTTTTGCGCCGCGGGGGGGCTGGGGTTTCCTTGGGAAGGGCAGGGGGCGGCCGCTGTTCCGACGATAGCTGCGACTGGGAAAGCAGGAAATGGAAGGCGAGGCGGGATCGTGCGGGGTGTGGGAGCTGAAAAGGAAAACGGCGGGTGTGCGGTGAGCCAAGGGGAGCGAGATCCGCCGTCCGAACACGGGACCTGGTGGATCGGGGCCGTCCGAGGCGGCGTCACGAAGTGTTGGCCGCGGCGAAAGGCTGGCTGGCTGGCTGGCTGGCTACCTTGTGCTTGCGACAAGGGTCTCCTGACTGGATTCTACTGGAAACAGGCTTTTGTCTTGCACAGATCATCATTGGACGAGCTCAGGTTCCACGGATCATCATTGGACGGCCCGAGGTACTCTCTACCTCTCTATTTAATTAGAAATATTTAAATATTTACTATCATTTTAGTTGGCTCGTCTTCACCTGCCAGCTTTAGAACGTCAATTAAAGATTTACCACAAGAATCAATTTGGTACTAAATTTTTGCCCATTTTGAAATCGTGGTAGTCCATGTCAGCCTGCCACAGTGGGTTGGCCATGAAAAAAGACATCTCTACCCTTGCTCTATTATTCTCTCATCTCGTATTCTCATCCTGTTCCTGTCTTTAAATATTTGCCACCGTTCCATCACCCAGTGGCAGTGACAGACAACCATTTTACACTAAAAATGGACATGACATATGCTTGAAAATGCACCATCTAACAGCTATAAATAGTCATAGCAGCAACACCGAGTGATAGCAAATGTATTTATGAAATAAAACATGCACAGTAGCTGAAGGCGCACCATTACGCGTGTGTCAGTTATTCCATTAATCAGATTTTGGGCAACACAAAAAAAAATCATCTATGCAAGCCTTGAAGGCACAAAAAAATCTAGTGAAATGCACTTTCCCGTCAACTGTGATTGTGTCTATCTCTACAACACTACCAGGTGACCTCAATTCTACCTCGGTTTTGAATCTGTACAACCAATCATAAGAATCAGACCACTTACCAAATAGTTTCTCTGCTGCTCTCTGTCTCCCATACCACACGGTTTGGTAGTTGATATCAGGACCATACTTGTCATCAAGAAACTCCTTAAGTGTAGTAGCCTCCATACTTGGTTTTTTTCTTCAGTAGAGGTATTGCTCTTTGTGCAACCCGACCAAGAGAAGCCATCTTGCTTTCAACCCTATTAATTGATGGATATTTGTGGACACCACTAATGATCTGAATCTGCACAACAAAAAATATAGTGTTAGAAACCAAATCATCAAGGAAATGCAATGCTAAAAAACAAAACATATAGTGTTAGAAACCAAAACATAAATGCAATGCTATAAAAACAAAACAATTAGTTCAAAAAATGTACCCTGACACTCCCATCACGTTGAGTTAGCCCTAATAATCCAAGGATAGCTAGTTGCTATGCAATGTCCCCTAAACCTACCTTTGTCGGACTTCTTAGTTCCAAGCTCAAAATCTTTCACAATGGCATGCTGCCTAATTGCTGTCCTAAATTCATCCATACAAGGATAGTGTGTGCGGAAAGAAGAAGCAGCACGGGGTCGGGGAAGAATGAACTGGGACAGGCGTGTGGGGGGCCTGGGCGCGACCATAACATAGGGAGGGGCGGATCGGTCTTTTTCCCTGGCCAATCCACTATGGCAGGCAGACATGGACTACCACGACTTCAAAACGGGCAAAAATTTAGCACCGAATCGATTCTTGTGGCAAATCTTTAATTGACGTTCTAAAGCTGGCAAATGAAGAGGAGCCAACCATAACGGTGGCAAATATTTAAATATCCCATTTAATTATCTTCGTTGGTGTGTGTCACAAGATTGACTCGATTTGTAAAAAAATGTGTAACATTTATATCTTTAAATAAAATTATTAAAAAACTAGATTTAAAGATCGTTTTAATGATACTAATTATATATCATAAATATTAATATTTTTTATATGTATATAACTAAAGTTGTTTTTCAAAAAGCGTAAATAACAGTTATTTAGGGTCAGAGGGAGTAGTCATGTACTCCCTCAATAACAGGTGCTCAAGACCCTGTTTGTTTGGTGCACGTAAACTTTAATTCTCGTCGTACCGAATGTTCATGCATGAAGTACTAAATAAAGACTATTTACGAAACAAAAAATACAGTTAGAGAGTAATTTGTGAGACGAGTCTTTTAAGCCTAATTAGTCTATTTGACACTAATTGCCAAAATAACACAAAAAAAACTACAGTACTTATTAAAGTTTAACACACCCAACTAAACACCCTCTAAATCTTAGGACTAACTTTTTCACGCCACATCAAATGTTTGATACTTCCTTTGTACCTATAAAGAAAATTGTTTAGGAGAGCGATACGATCTCCAAAGCCTAACTTTGACTCCTTATTTTATAAAAAAATTTATCAGAAAGCGGTATATGTATGTTTTTATAAAATTATTTTTTAAGACAAATCTATTCATATAGTTTTCATATTTCCAAACTTAACAACTTAAAAGTTATTCATAATTTATATTCGCAATGTTTGACCCAAACCTTATCCAAAACATTTTTCTTTGTGGGTACGGAGGGAGTACTAATTATGAGTATTAAGTATATAAGTAATTATAAACTAAATGAAGACTAATTTGTAAGATGAATCTATTAAATCTAATTATTCTATGATTAGCGAATGTGATGCTATAGTAAAAATATACTAACCATTGATTAATTAGGCTTAATAAATTTATCTCACGAATTAGTCACGGCTTATACAATTAGTTTTATAATTAGTTCATCTTTAATCCTTCTAATTGGTATTCAAACATCTGATATGACCTAAATTAAACTCTAGCCTGTGCATCCAAACACCAGTTAAGTTCATTCCGAAGGTTTTGAGAGTTTTCAAAGCAAGTCTAACAGATGTGCTATCAGTGTTGTGTAGACTATTTTGGACTTTTAGAGCAAAATTTAGCTCCAACAGGTATGCTTATGGTTTGATAAATAGCAAATAGGTTATTTTTGAAATTTTGGTGGCCATAGAAAGCAAGCCTGGTTCGCTCACCATCCGTAGAAAATCGCTTGCCACATCAGCGTTCGCCCACGCATGCGAGATCCTTCCTGTGCTGCCGTGCACCAGA
>Ga0182004_10002082_pt1 | contig 15327 bp, 6 predicted proteins | sample Sormic07211540_1_FD_120479 | JGI IMG/M metagenome (GOLD analysis project Ga0182004, IMG submission 120479) | Endophyte microbial communities from Sorghum bicolor roots, Mead, Nebraska, USA - 072115-40_1 MetaG | ecosystem: Host-associated > Plants > Roots > Unclassified | place: USA: Nebraska...
CCGTGGCCAGCGCAGCCCAGCGGCACGCTTTAACGTGACGACATTGCCGTGTCGCGGCCAGCAAACCGTCAGGCGGTTGTGCTGCGCGCGTTTCTGAAACTTTCACCTCGCAACCACCTTCGAGAGCAGATAATGCAACGTGGTCTTTAGGGTACGGGCACGAATGGTGCAGCTGCTTCTCGTGAAAATAAGCTGAAACTAAAAGTTGAATGGTAAAACTTTTTTTTACAACTTTTTTTTTTTTTGCTGTAAACAACACTCATTTGTATCAAACGGTAGAAATTGGGTTAGACCAACTTATTCTGACCGTGCTTCTACTTTATTTGTATAGCTTCTCTAACAAGCGCTTCTTCTGACGGCTCTACTAAACAAGGCCTTACACATGTGAGTTTGCGAGGCTTCTTTGAAAGATAGATTGATCCTTGGTGAACCACTAATAAATCTTTAAACTATTATCTTTTTTTTTAGAATTTCTCATGATTGATATAATAGTTTTTTATGAAACACATAGCAGTACATAAATGTTTTTGTAACGACATTCTATAAAATATCTTCATGCCAAATATATATATAGTTATATTATTATTGTAAAAATGAATATTACCCCCCTCCCCCTATGTTATACTTCATGCTCATTTTGTAAGACCTAAGTGACACTTATTTGTTTTTGACCACTTTTTTTCAGAAAAATATAGTAAGACCTATGAGTTCAAATAAATACATCATGAAAACATGTTTCATGAAGAAATTAAGGAAACTAATTTGATTGGTGGATTTTTCTATAAATTTAGTCAAAATTAAAGAAGTTCCAACAAAGCCAAAGTGAAATACAACTTGAAATGGAGGGTATATATATGTATATTAACTTGCCTCGGACGAATGTAGGCACATGAGACCATCCATAGGAAATATTCAAATAATGAAATAAGCACATACAATTGGAAAGGGATAGGATCCAGGACCAGTAATTTATGTCACAGTGTGGAGTGTGGACATACCAACATCTCAGGGATCTAGAGCAACAGGTGTACTCCTATATATTTCCAGAGAAATCTTCTCACCTATAAGCAACATAGGAACCAACTTTTTCCAATCCATATAGCCCATCATTGGACACATTAATAAAGACCAAACATTTCTATTCATGAAAAAAAATGAAAATAGTATTTTGGCAGCATCCATTGGTCATCTGGGTATGACCGACTTTATGAGACACCCTCATCTGAAGACGTGCCTGCTACATGATTGTTGTGTGGTCGGATTCCATCTCAGGCACAAATATTGATTGATATACCATCTATCCACACATCCACATCGAATATTGAAACAAAGGTAGCTAAGTTCTACCTACATGTAATTCTCCTAGCTAGACCCTATTTTTTACATTGCAAAGCGTGCCAACTTGGTTCACAGTTTATATATCGGTTAAAAGGAACTATTGGCAATTGATTACAAATATGAAATATTCCTAAACGGACCGGATTCCCTAATAATAACACAAATAAAGAGAGTATTCAGGGTGAGAAAATTAATATATATTGTGAGAGACGTTCAGAATTCTTTAGTTCTCCATATATATAAATCTGTTTATTATTTGGATTTTTGGAATGTCACATGAATTTGAACTGAAAAAATACTTTAGTAATGTACCAAAATTGCATATATGAAGTTGCACAGAGTACAACATAAACCTAAATCCTTACACCTAGTTAGCCCTTTACAGATTTTCTTAAATAATACTCGTAGCAACCATTAGTGGTAAGTTGGAAATTAAAAGGAAATAATGTCAATGATTCTCCCTCTAGGTCTTCTCTAAATCAAACTTTTAAACTTTTATATAAATACCTTACAGTTTATTAGATTTATTTATATATATTGATTTTCATTTAGTATAATAATAATATAATTTTATAGATATTTATTATTGTCAAAATTTTAAAATGTTGGCTTAGAATATATTTTGTAATAAGGGAAAGTATATGTCACTCCATACGTACGTCGAGAGATGTCAAATCAGATTGATATTTTGGTGTTGGAAGTCAAGTCAGCGATGATTTTAACACCAATCCGAACCGAATGTGACATGAGCGCCCCATAATACATCTACCGTTGCCCAGACAATACCACACAACCACCCAATTAGAGGTCGCAACATGTGAGCCAAAGCACATAAAAAGCAGCAGCTTTCAGGCCCAGGTGGAGCCGCTTGTAGTTGTAGGTGAACACGTACTTCAGCAAAAAAAAAAAGCCATGATCACTAAATTAATAAAGCTCATGTGCATTACTCAGAAACTATGAGCTACCAATGGGATGCCTTAACAGTGGAATCAATCACCATGCCAAAGTGAGATGCCACTTGATCGAGAAAAGGCCTCTCTCTCTCCTATAACTATAAAACTAAAAGGCCTCTCTCTCTCCTATAACTATAAAACTAAAAGGCCTCTCTCTCTTACAACTACATAACTTTTTTAAAATTACACGGTACGACACTCATAACGCACGCACTCATTTATATGAACATACGTATAAAAATTCTACCTATATGAGCACCTCTGAAGTACTGAGGCAACAGATCCCGACTCACGAGATTCACGAAGTCACCAGAGGCGCCTCACTGTCAACGGGAACGTCGTCTACCACTGAAAGTATAACGACGTTAAATCCTAAGATAAATTTAGAAAAATACGAGCATCCGTGCTAAGTCAAAAATTTGAACCCGAGTGGGTAGATTCCACCACAAAAAACCCAACCAGCTGAACCTAACACTAAATAAATGGCTAACTAAATTATTTGTTCATTTGAATTGCCAATGAGTACATAAATTTATTTTAGTCATGTCAACATTACTAATTACTACCATTCATGTTTATATTTATATCTTTTATTTAGTTTACACTATTTATTTTTAGAATCGATCAAAATCAATTATGTAGGTGGTTGTTTTAATCACATCTACTCGAGCGCCTCCAAAAATGAAGCATATGTGTGACGGCTGCACAAACTAGCTCACAAAAATGGTTTTTAGAGGATGGTTGACATTACATATTGGCCCTATAAATAGATACTTATGGATAGATGGTAACATGGTCTGTCCATAAATATCGATTTTGGGGGTGGTTGATAACATGATCTGTCCTTATAAATCATTTTTTTTCAGAAATTTCAGTTGCTAGTGAAAAAAAATAAACCTCATCGAGTCATAAGTGACAAGCTACACGGTTTTTCGCAAGTCACAAGTCATGTGATTTTTTATGTATACATTCATAGAAATAGATTTTCTTGTGCAATGTATCTCTACAACCATTGACATAAGTTCCATAGTAGAGTTAGCTTCCACAAGTGATATGTGTTGGCGCATATAAAGCCATTATTTCTGAAGAGAACATTAGCATCAGTTGGTTATAACCAAATTAAATTAGAACAAAGTACATGGAAACAATCCAAGATGACCGAAGACAAAGTAATTTTTCTGAAAGATATGATCAATCTGTCCATCACATGCACTCCAAAACCTAGTTGTACTAGACATATGTGTAGCTTTTTATCCGCGGCATCAACGATGCGCTACAAAACATGCATTCGTGTTGCTTTTTCTTTGAGAGAGAATACACTGAGGCTGTTTGTAAAATCGAGACATTATACCCATGTCTTTGGATACAATACAAACCCTAGGCTGGGCGGGTCCCCCATTTTCCCATGTGGATAAGCTCACACCAAGCAACAACACAACCAAGCACTATGTGTCTAGTTTATATGTTTGTATGTTCATACATATCCTCCTGAAGAAAATGCAAAAAGATCTCTTCTGTTGCATCACTATTAGATGAGCATAACACTAAGTTAGCGAAAAGAATAATCCCAAACAAAAAGTTGCGACAAAAAGGTTAATGAGGGAATATATGGTTTTTTATTGAAATAAAGTTTGTTTAGAGGAATACTACTACTGCAAGTAGAGTGTGGGATATGTGATTCGAAAGTATATATATAGAGAGAGTGCGATCATTCTATTGGGCCCTGCTTCAAATTCTCCACTCATCAAATCTGTCACGCTAGCTCTTAGCTAAAGTTGGCAGACGTAATCCACATTGTTGTTGGTAAAGCTCCACTAAGTGATGGATTAAGCTAGTAGCTAATTAATTGATGCTTGAGGATAAGGACATGACCTTTATTACCTTGAAGTAATTAACAAACTTGTGCTATCATTAAGATGAATGTATAACTTTTGTAAATTGGACATCTCAAGGATGATGCTTACAACTTGTGCTATCTCAAAAGAAAATTACATATGTGCAATGGTTAGGTTTAAAATTTCACCATATATATGTATCCGAGCAGCTGATCTAGCTAGGTTATAATTAAACTCTACTCTCTTGTGCTACACATATGTAGTGGCAAAGCTAGAGCAAATTCACATCTGCAATGTTCCTCTTTGTTGGTACCACATCATATCTATGTCTATGCATTAATTTAGTTGCCAAAGTGTTGAAGCTAGGATGATGATGCTTTACATATGTCCTAAACCTTATCATTAACATAATTTCTTTTCTATCATTTTCAGTTTGGAGTCTGCCAATAATCAATGCACAACCTTTCAGGAAAATAATCAGTGCACAAGCAATCATTCTCGTACAGTTCTAGATGACCTCTTCCTCGGGCCACCATATAGTGTCCATCCACGGGAACAACAATCAATGCAATCAATGGACAGTTCGTACTACAAATTACTCAAGTGTAGTTCTTTCTCAAAAGCAAAAAAATGATCGTTTGCCTTTGCTTTTTATTTCAAATTTCAAAACCATGAATTGAAGAGCATGAGAGAAGTTATCCGTCCTGACTGATGAGGATCAGTATAACTGCGCAGAGTGGAACTTGCTCTTCAACACGTGGTGTAGAACCCAAACTAAACTATTTACATCCCATAAAAAACTTTTAAACGTATTATCATGCAATGGTGTTTACTTAATCCTGCCCAATTAACTAACCTACAAGTTAATCATTCCACGACTATGTAGGACAAGGAATCACTCATCTTATCTTATCTGCCTAAGCACCATGCATCATCATATATATAAGCCCAAAGTTGGCAACATAAAACCCTTTTCCCATTGGTCCTTTTTTCTTTGTTACCTTACCCTCTTGGCATCAACTTTTACAAACATTTTCACAAGCCTGTGTGTATTGTCCAGTTGTCCTATAAATATGTCCCCTTCCCTCTCACCATTTCCACACCACCTCCAAGAACAAAGCACTCCTTAGCTCTCTTTCGTCCCTCTCATTCATAACACACAGCAAGAAGAACACCAGCCCAGCCCGGCTGTGGGTGCAACCAAGACTGCAAGCAGTGAGCTAGCAGCTCTACCGCCGCCATGAGGCCAGGAGCAGAGTTCCCGACCATGAGCCACGGCGCGCCCATGGCGGCTGCAGGGGCGAAGGCGAACGCGACGGCGCCTCACTCCCAGTGGCAGTCGCCGGTGCCGTACCTGTTCGGCGGGCTGGCGGCGATGCTGGGGCTCATAGCCTTCGCGCTGCTCATCCTGGCCTGCTCCTACTGGAAGCTGTCGGGGTACCTCGACGCCGACCGCGACCGGCGGGCCGGGTCGTCCGGGGAAGGTGGCGGCGCCGACGGGGAGAAGGGGTCAGCGGCCGGCGCGGCCAGGCCGGCGGCGGGGTTTCAGGAGCACGTGGTTGTCATCATGGCCGGCGAGGAAAGGCCGACCTTCTTGGCCACACCGGCGGCCAGCCGAGCCGTCGTGGAGCTCGGAGCCGTGCCAGCCGCACCGGGCTCATCCGGCTCTGGCGAGGACGAGGAGAAGAAGGCGCACCACATGGACGACGGCGACTGTGAGCAGGGAGTGCCCCGGCTCGGAGCCGACGCCAGCGCAGACGCCGTGAGTCGGAGCAGTGAAAGCAGCAGCAGCAGCAGCAGCGCGACGGCGCTGGCTGAGTGATCGCTCGTTTTTTGCCTTCCCATTTCTCCTTTTGCTGCAGTGATGTGTTAGATTTAGCTGTAGTTGTAGATTCTTGACGTGATTGGTTGAGACTGGGGGGTGAAAATTAATGGAAAAAAGAAACTTGAATGCGAGTTTTCCTAAAACTTTGCTAGTTGCTGCAGTCTGCAATCTGTTTATGGAAAAAAGAAGATTGCAGCAACTTTCTGCTTCAAATTCAGAAACGACTATAATGGATCGATCATCGATAAACAGGCACAGCCAGTAAGCCACCAGCACTACAGTTCAGCAATGTTTGAATAGAACTAGAACACATTACTTTTCGTACAAGAAAATAGTTCAGGTCTTGTTTAGTTCACCCCGAAAACCAAAAAGTTTTCAAAATTCCCCGTCACATCGAATTTTTCGACATGAAGTATTAAATATAGATAAAAATAAAAACTAATTACACAGTTTACCTGTAAATCACGAGACGAATCTTTTAATCCTAGTTAGTCCATAATTGGACAATATTTGACACAAACAAACAAAAATACTACGGTAGCGAAATCCAAAATCTTTTCACATCTAAACAAGGCCTCAGTCTATCTGTTTGGTTCAGCTAGAGAAATGAGTTCGCAGAGGTTCTTCTGAAGGAAAACACGGAGGATACAGGTATAGCGAGACAGGCAGCAGAGTTCCTGATGTCCATGCCGGCCCTGCCTGACCCTGCTCCTAGCATCCTTCTTGACGAGGCCACCAAGATCCGGCTGCACACGTTATGGCTGAAAATACTGTTCATTGATTTGTTACGAGAAAAAAGCCTAAAATTGGGACCACGTACGACCCTGCATGATCCCATAGCCCATGCTGTAAGTGCCTTCACCCTCAAGCCCTCAAGGATGAAAATAGTGTTGCCTTCACCGGCTTGAACTCCTCTAGGTTTAGCATAGAGCTGAAGCAGGAAGAAACTATCTCAAATGGACCCTGAGCATAGCCATTACACCGTCGCATATGCTACACACATCAAAGTTTGGAAATTAATGGTAGAGAACACAATATATGACGTGAGTAACCTAGCTTTTTGAGATAAATTTCGTGTGCCATTAAGAAATTCTCACATCAGCTGCCTTGCACGTCATGAGTCCGTTTTCTTGTTCTCTTGCCGCAGGCTCCGCCAACTCTCTGCAGCCGGCGCTGCCACCCGGCGAAGCGTCACCACGCACCCGTCGAGCAGGGCATGCCATCTCTCTATTGCTGGTTTTGTGAATCTCAAGTACATCGGTTATATCTGAATCTGAATTTTTGGTACCTCAAGTTACTGGATAATGCTTTCTCGAGGGAAAACATGATGTATCAATTTCTATTACCTGAAATTCCTTATACCTGAACTACCCGATTCAAATTTCGGGTTATCCAAATGCCCATCCCTATATGCGAAGCTGTAATAACTATGCTTAGGGTCTAGCCTGTTTGGTAGAGCTCCATCTATTTATGATTCTTTACGAAAGCTGATTTTCTAATAGAAGTGATTATGTGGCTAAAAGTGATTCTCTTTAATTCTTTAAAATAAACTTTTAAAATCACAATGTAGAATCACTTCACAGAATAAAAAAGCTACTTTTTTCCAGTTCCGACAGAATTACTTTACGGAATCAACAAAGAATTACTACTCCTTAAAAAAACTGTTTGATAGAGCTCCTATTGAATTTAGTTGAGAATCAATTTTGAGAGCTTTGTCAAACAGGCCTAAGATAGTTTCTTTCGACTACGAGCTTATTCGCTTGTCTAAAAATCCATGGCTAAAAGTATTATTCGCTGATTTATTATAAAAATGGGACCACGTACGATGAGCTTAACGTGGAGCCGAATCTTGGTAGCCTCGTCAACACGGATGCTACTTTACTTAAGGCAGAGAAGGGTCAGGCATGGCCGACATGGCCATCAGAACTATGCTGCCTGTCTCACTATACCTGTATCTTCTGTGTTTTCCTTCTCAAGTCTGAACCTCTGTTACTGAATTCTCTGGCTGATCACTTGAACAAACAGATGGACTGAACTATTTTCTTGTACGGAAAATTAATGTGTTCTACTAGTTCTACTCAAGCATTGCCTGAACTGTAGTCCTGGTGGCTGTGCCTGTTTATCGACGACCGATCCATTATAGTCGTTTCAGAATTTGAAGCAGAAAGTTGCTGCGATCTTCTTTTTTCCATAAACAGATTGCAGATTTCAGCAACTAGCACAGTTTGCAAAAACTAGCATTCAAGTTTCTTTTTTTCCATTAATTTCACCCCCAGTCTCAACCAATCACGTCAAGAATCTACAGCTAGAGCTAAATCTAGCACACCACTCCAGCAAGAGGAGCAAATGGGACAGGGGAAAACGAGCGATCACTCAGCCAGCGCCGTCGCGCTGCTGCTGCTTGTGCTGCTTTCACTGCTCCGGCTCACAGCACCGGCGCCGGCGCCGGCGTCGGCGCCGAGCCGGGGTCCTTCCTGCTCACAGTCGCCGTCGTCCACGTGCGCCTTCTTCTCCTCGTCGTTGCCAGAGCCGGAGCGGCCCGGCGCGGCTGGCACGGCTCCGAGCTCCACGACGGCTCGGCTGGCCGCCGGTGTGGCCAGGAAGGTCGGCCTCTCCTCGCCGGCCATGATGACCACCACGTGCTCCTGGAACCCCACCGCCGGCCTGGCCGCGCCGGCCGCCGAACCCTTCTCCCCGTCGGCGGCGCCACTTTCCCCCGACGACCCGGCCCGCCGGTCGCGGTCGGCGTCGAGGTACCCCGACAGCTTCCAGTAGGAGCAGGCCAGGATGAGCAGCGCGAAGGTTATGAGCCCAAGAATCGCCGCCAGCCCGCCGAACAGGTACGGCACCGGCGACTGCCACGGGGAGTGAGGCGCCGTCGCGTTCGCGTTCGCCCCTGCAGCTGCCATGGGCGCGCCATGGCTCGTGGTCGGGAACTCTGCTCCTGGCCTCATGGCGGGCGGTAGAGCTGCTAGCTGCCTAGCTCACTTGCAGTCTTGCACCACCCACCTCGCGCCGGGATGGGCTGGTGTTCTTCTCTTGCTGTCTGTTATGAATGAGAGGGACGAGAGATCACACGAATGATTTGTTCTTGGAGGTGGTGCGGAAATGGTGAGAGGGAAGGGATGTATTTATACAGCCTGGAGTCCTGGACAATACACACAGGCTTGTGAAAATGCTTGTAAAGTTGATGCCAAGAGGGTAACACAAAAAAAAGGACCAATGGGGAAATGGTTTTATGTTGCCAACTTTGGGCTTATATATATGATGGTGTTTAGGCAGATAAGATAAGATGAGTGATTCCTTGATCTGTGTAGCCGCGGAATGATTAACTTGTAGGTTAGATAACTGGGCGGAATTAAGCAAACATCATTGCATGATGAAACGTTTACAAGTTCCTTATGGGATGTAAATAGTTTAGTTTGGGTTCTACACCACGTGTTGAAGTGACAAGTTCCACTCTGAAGCCTTTGCATATAGCACTATGAAACACACAAAGGTTGAGATATGACAAAGGCTGATCCTCATCAGGCGGGATAGCTTCTCTCATGCTCTGCAGTCCATAGTTTTGAAATAAAAGCAAAAGTAAACGATCATTTTTTGCTTTTGAAAAAGAACTACACTTAGTAATTTATACTTCCTCCGTCCCAAAAAAACTAGACATCAATTTCAGAACATTTTTTCTAAAGAAAAAAGGAGTCTTCTTAAATGAAAGCGCATAATGAAAGAGTTGCGCTCCTATGTGATATTGTAAAGTCTTCTTAAATGAAAGAGTTGTGCAGTTGTGCTCCTCCTTTTTCTTCAAAAAAAAGTCGTTTTGAAATTAGTATCCATTTTTTGCACAAGAAAAAAAATTAGAATAATGGCTTCTGTATGCGGTTGTTGTCTGAGTCTTGTACTCTTGTAAAGAAAACGGGTGTTGGAAGGACGAATGGACGATATAGATGATCCCTGAATAGTGAGACAAGCAGTTGAGCTGCTGATGGCCATGCTGGATCAGTCTCCAAAACAGATTGGCAGTTCCACGGACCGGTGAAATTTCTGTGAACTCGGCTAATCAAGGCCGTTCGTGTGATCTGAGCTGTTCAGCCTGTTAGTTAGCTTGAACTTATCTGCTGCATGTGTAAGCTATTCAATAGTATTTTTTTTTCTCAAAACAAAATCAGCAAATAGTTCAGTCATTCTGCCCGATCCGGCAATCCCGGAAACATATTCAGAAAGCAGCAGCCGTCAGATGTATAAGCGCATGCATTGCAGTCCAGCAGGGACATGCTCTGTTCATGCATCACCTTTCCTGCAATAAGCAGTTTGGCCTCCCTATGTTGTTGCAGATTACCATCTCAAGATGACAAAAGGCGCCCAAGATGGCATCGTCACCGATAACAGGCTAGGCAGGCAGGAGACAGTGTGTGCCCAGTTCAGCACTTCAGCTCGATGGCAGTCAGTTCGTGCTTATCTCCTGCAACTGCAACCCGGATCCGTCCAGCTCTCGGCTTTGCTACCTGGTGAGAATTGACAAATGGTCAGGAGAGAATCTGCCATTTGCCAATTGCCAGGTCGTGTGGTGCTGAAGTCTGAACTCTGAACTCTGAAGAACACAGCTGGGCCCGTGTTGGTCTCACGTAGTACTGTACGAAGAATCGGCGGCTCACTGTCACAGTGTCACTCTAGCCACTGGCACGGATTCGTCGATCCATTCTTCATAGTCTTAGTGCTCACTGTCACTATAGCCACTAGCACGGATTCTTCGATCCATTCTTCACAGTCGTAGTTGATCTTCTTGCAAGTATGCAAAGCCCTGCCTGACGGATAAACTCAGGCCTTGTTTAGTTCTTAAAAAATTTTGTAATTTTTTTTTAAAATTTTTATCACATCGAATCTTGCAGCACATGCATAAAAAATTAAATATAGATAAAAAATTAACTAATTACATAGTTTTATCAAATATAAAAAAATGCTACAAAGTTCATTTAAAAAAAAAAAAAAACTAAACAAGGCCTCGGGTCATGTCGATCCAGAATTCGAGATCCTCCCATTTGCCGCAGCCGGATTCGCACGTCAATTCCGGGAACGATCGACGACGTAGCAGCGGTCGGAGCCGACGAGAGGTCGCCTGTCGCTGTTGACTCCGCGGCCACGGATTCCGTCTCCGGCCGGCCACATTTCCCGCGGAATTCCCATGATGATCGATGCTGATTCCTGAGTAGTAGGAGACTCGGTGCGTGTGGCAGCTCCGGACTCCGGTCGTTTCGTCGTTCCTTTCGGTCAGTCCCCGTTTCCGCGGGGGGACTTGGGGGTTCGGATTCCCCGATTCCACCTGCCGTGGGACGCCTAGGAGTAGTAGTACGTATATCGTTGCTAGTGGAAGGGCACCTGAAGCACAAGGGAATTTAGTTAGGAGCTGGACGGCCTGATGGATCATATTCAGATGCCCTGCGCTGCGGCCATACCATATGTGCCGGAGCATATACTACCTTCCAAGTGCCAAGCCCTGGAGGATTTGATTCTCTGAAAAGTGAAAAGGGTGTTGCCTCCATAACCAGGTCGGATTGAAAATGGAAATGGATATTTAAATTATCCGACATCCATATCTGCTAAAACTTAAATACCGGTATCCATTTTTAATATGGATACTAAATAAATGTATTTGAATTCGTTCTTTAGTATTTTTCTCTATCCGATTCCAGATACATATTCGGCAAAAGTATGGAATATCCGACTTTTATCTATATCTGCAAAAGAACAAGGTATAATAAATCTATTTAAAATTTTTTGCTCCATGACCTAGGACTAGTTTTCTAATTTTAATATTACTGATAATGATGTACTGAAACTATTTAACAGTATATCTATAAATAACTTTAACTAATTTGATGTTAATGATACATAAAGATTAAATTAACTTTAGGATTTTTTTATAATTTATTCTAAACCTAATATATTTGTTTTTGTTATTATTTTTAATTTTTTAATTTATCTCTATTTACTTGAATAAGGACATCTTTATTTATTAAATAATTATTAATAAATATATTATTTTTCATGAGCTATCCTCGTTTATGTTATTATACCTACATACTTTAATCTCTAGTTGTGTAATAAACGTAATTACAAAAACATTGATAAAAGCAAAATGACTACTTGTTGCCTAGCATTCTTATTTTTTTACCTGACATATTTCACTATAATATTGAGTGTACCTTGATTTTATGTCATTTTGGTTATCAATGAACTTAGTAGTAAAATTCTATTCATGTAAGTTGAATTTAACAATATGCACTTTAAAGTTAAATTAATTAAATATCTGAATAGAAATCCAAACCCAAGACATCCATCTTGTATTCATGTTTGAAAAATATTTGTATCCATGTTCAAATCCGAATCGAAAAATGTTGAGAACTGGATGCATGTCAGTTTATACATTTTTTTTGGATTGATGTCATTTTTATACTGACGGCAGACGGGCCGTGCAATGCAGCACGAATCAAAAACGTTCATATATGGTTGGATGCATGCATGGGCCCTCATAGGCCGTATCCTTGGGCGGGTACTCATCCGGCAGCCTGTTTTAGCGTACGCCGTGTGGAGGCCCATGCGGCCCACGTGGATTCCTTCCTCGGGTCACGACTCAACCCATTCCCGCAACCGGGCTGCGCGGCCTGTGGCCGGGCGGCATCCGAGACGTTTGACTGGCTCGCAATCCGTTGACCGCGCCGTGCCCAGATCCGTTGCTCCACGTGGCACTTGTTCTCCTCACTCCTCTTCTTGCACGGCACCAAACCAGGTCAGCCGAAGCCGCTGCGCGAGCGAGCCGGTAACTTAACTGGAGCCTCTGCCTGCCCGGTTATTTTATTACTCGCATAAACCACGGGAGTGCTGGCAGGATCCAACAAATGGTGCATCAAGATGTCCGCCGGCCTTGGACGGTTTTGGGAGACCCTGCCAACAGCATCAAGCCAGCCCAAAGCAGGAGCGCTTCTATTTGTTCCCCAGCTCAATTTATCGCTTCCACCACTCTTCCTTCACTCCAAGGCACAACCACGACTCAACTCAAGTGCCCCTCAAGCTAGAGCTATCTATTACGTAGATCAGTGCGCGTGACAAAAACGATCCCGAGCGAGGGAGACACACGCCGGCCAGCCGCCGCCGGTCGAGTTAGTTCGCCGTTGTGCCCTGGCCGGCCACACCGTCTCGTTGGAGAGGTGTCGAGGTGTCGTCGTCCCCGTCCACGGCCGACGTACGTCGTCCGTCCGCGTGCGCATCGTCGTCGCCATGGGCTCGTCGTTGAGCTCCTGCTGCGGTTCCGAGAAGGTCGAGCAAGGGTACGTGTGTGCGAGCGTTACGGTCCTCGATCGATTTCATGTACGATTCATTTCATCTACTTGTTGTCAGGAGGTTTAGTTTCTGCTGTGTGCCTTTTAATTAATTATCAGGTGCGTGAGCTCGTCGCCCATGAGCAGCACGTGGAGGATCTTCAGCTACAAGGAGCTGCACGCCGCCACCAATGGCTTCAGCGAGGAGAACAAGCTCGGCGAGGGCGGCTTCGGCAGCGTCTACTGGGGCAAGACGTCCGACGGCCTCCAGGTAACACCTGACAACAAGCTCATCGTTGAAGGTTGAACTCAGAGCATGCATCCTGCTGTGAACATCAGCACATGACATGACGCACCCCTTTGCATTCATATGCAGATCGCCGTGAAGAAGCTCAAGGCGACCAACAACTCCAAGGCGGAGATGGAGTTCGCGGTGGAGGTGGAGGTGCTGGCCCGGGTGCGCCACCGGAACCTCCTGGGCCTCCGGGGCTACTGCGCGGGCGCCGACCAGCGGATGATCGTCTACGACTACATGCCCAACCTGAGCCTGCTCTCGCACCTCCACGGCCAGTTCGCCGGCGAGGTCCAGCTCGACTGGAAGCGCCGCGTCGCGGTGGCCGTCGGCTCGGCCGAAGGCCTCGTGTACCTCCACCACGAGGCGGCGCCCCACATCATCCACCGGGACATCAAGGCCAGCAACGTGCTGCTGGACTCGGACTTCGCGCCGCTCGTCGCCGACTTCGGCTTCGCCAAGCTCGTCCCCGAGGGGGTCTCGCACATGACCACGCGCGTCAAGGGCACGCTGGGCTACCTGGCGCCGGAGTACGCCATGTGGGGGAAGGTCTCGGGAGCCTGCGACGTCTACAGCTTCGGCATCCTGCTGCTCGAGCTCGTCTCCGGGAGGAAGCCCATCGAGCGCCTGCCGTCCGGGGCGAAGCGCACCATCACCGAGTGGGCGGAGCCGCTCATCGCGCGCGGCCGCCTCGGGGACCTCGTCGACCCGCGCCTCCGGGGCGCGTTCGACGCCGCGCAGCTCGCGCGCGTCGTTGAGTGCGCCGCGCTCTGCGTGCAGGGCGAGCCCGACCGCCGCCCGGACATGCGCACCGTCGTCCGCATCCTGCGCGGAGAGAACGTGGCCGCCGCCGCCGCCGCCGCCGCCGCCACGGTGGGGGCGCGTGGTGGTGGCAAAGGGGAGCAGAAGGTGCCGGTGAGGATCGAGAGCGTCAAGTACGCGGACCGCCTGATGGAGATGGACAAGAGCAGCTCGTACTACGATGAGCCTCAGGACGGGGACGAGGAGGAGGAGGAGGAGGAGGAGGAGGAGGAAGGAGACGACATTGACGACGACGAGGTGGAGGAGTACTCATTGATTGATGACAAAAGTAGCATGAACTTTGGGGCGTTTGGCGCCATGCCAGTGCAGCAGACGATGCAGGACCCCTACGTCAAGAGGTTCTCGGGGAATGCTAATGCTATCAAGATCTAATTTAGTACACTAGCTAGTACGTGAACATTGTATTAGTTTCGTTGGGTGCAAAGTTCTTTGTCTTATTAATAGGTTCGATCGAGTTGGTGCTCTGTTGGATGCTTTTCTGATTTTAGGGGCTTTTCTTTTATGCTAAAATGTTCAATTATGTTCTCCAGACTCCAGTATAGGAGTAATGGAGTGTATTTATGTAGTAATGAGCTAAATGTTCTTCCAATTAAGTTAAGAAACAGAGAACATCATGGTGCAGGCAAGCCGTTGATTGGCGACGCGATGGACAGCGAATTGGCGATCAGGTTTACCTGGTTGGGATGTGAGTGAACATTGTATTAATTTTGTTGGGTGTAAACTTGTCTTAATTGGTTCGAGTGTGGGTGTTCTCATGAATGTTATTTTAGGGACTTTTCTATGTTCTCTAACGTGTATTTCTATATAATGAGCTAAATGTCCTTCCATATGAAGAAACAAACAATACTATGCTGGGGTGCTACTACAAAATTAAAATTGATTTTAGGAGACAACTCAATGGATGTCTTTATATATATATATATATATATATATATAAAGAGAGACAAGC
>Ga0182004_10002083_pt1 | contig 15326 bp, 8 predicted proteins | sample Sormic07211540_1_FD_120479 | JGI IMG/M metagenome (GOLD analysis project Ga0182004, IMG submission 120479) | Endophyte microbial communities from Sorghum bicolor roots, Mead, Nebraska, USA - 072115-40_1 MetaG | ecosystem: Host-associated > Plants > Roots > Unclassified | place: USA: Nebraska...
TAATGATACTTGGTTGGTACTAAAAATGTTATTATTTTGCTATATAAATTTGGTCAAACTTGAAAAACTTTGACTCTCCAAGATTCTTGGAATGACTTATAATTTGGGACGGAGGGAGTACTAATTAATTAGCCCTCGTTTTAGATAGACTAGCTAATTTTTAGCTAGCTAGATTAGCTCTTGGTATTCAAATAAGCCCTAAAATAAATGTTTGCCACCTTTTATAAATAATCATACTTTGTTACGTTTAACTAGTTTTTTAAAAGAAATATCATTAACATCTGTATCTCGTAATATATTTACTATAAAAATATATTTCACTACACATTAGAAAATAATCAGTATATTTTCTTAGTTATTTATTTTAAAAAATAACTCTCAAAGAACGTGACGTGCAACCATTTTAGAATCGAGTGAGTATATCACAAAACCGAACTATTTTAAGTTCGATCAGAAATGGATGTAGATAAATATTAATACTTATGGCATTGAATAAATATTAGTAAATTATCCGTAGAAGCATTTATATAATGTATCTATGTTTTCTTCCACAACGGTAAAACCAAATTTTATTAGCAACGAAATTGCAAAGTTTGATGGTTCATATTGTCGGCAAAACTAAATTATTATTTTTCAAGGTGGTGGTATTACTACCATATAGTCCAGTCATATTTATTTATAATTGTCGTATAGTGTGGATTTTTTTTGGTCGTGTTAGTCTACAATTCTGAAACGACGGATCGTAATAATAGCAGAAATAATGAAATCAACATCATGTTAATCGGGATTCTCACATTTTTTTCAACGAGAATCTGATTATATGAGCCAAAACGGCCATACTACTCGGCTGCGGCCTGCGGGGTAGAGGAGGTGGCACGTGCCACGGGCGGGCATCGGACCGTACCTCGCAATGGCATCGCCGCATCGGCAAGTCCGCAGCGCAGCTGAGGCCCTGCTCCCGCGCACCCGCGCCGCGCGTCCCCATCAGCCCGTCCCGTGTCTGGACTGGCTGCCTGGCTGGCGTCTGTTCGGGCGCACGCCGCACCAGGCACACGACCAATCGTCCAAGGCCAAGCGGCCGGCCGGACCAGGTGGGCCTCCCCACCCCGCGGCACCCGGCACTGCGGCAGGGAAAAGCATATTCCACGCCGGGTCGGCGGCCTTTGCCTTGACAGTTATTCTCGACGGCCGTGTCCCGCATGATTTCGATCGGCTGCTGGAGCGAATCGGTTCGATTCCCCGTCTGCCGAGCTTTGGCCCGGCTCGTTCCTTGCCTTCGTTCGTCGTATTTTTTCTCCACCACTTCCTTCGTATTTTTCTCTCTTCCTCCCTACACGGCCACTGCCAGTCCACCACAACCACGTCCCCGCCGTCGTCGTCGCGCTTCCCCCGCGCGTGTCCCGGTGCCGCTGCTGGGTGCGCCCGCGCCCGCGCCCGCGCGTTGCCGTGAAGCTGCTTGCGCGCGCCGCCGCCACCACCTGCCCGCGTGGGTTGCAAGGCAAGCGGCAGGCTGGGACGGGGGCCGGAGGGAAGCCGACGACGCGGGAGGAAGCAGGATAAGGGCGGCCGCGGCACGCGCTCGAGCGGCATAAGCGAAGCAGGCTGCGTCTAGTTCGAGCGGTGGACTGCTGCCAGGGGATCGCTCGCTTCGGAGGAGGATGTCGCAGACAGGGGAGGCGCAGGTGCCGCTGTTGCAGACCGAGGAGGCGGACGTCGAGTGGAGCTCCAAGCCGCGCCGCATTGCTCTCTTCGTCGAGCCGTCGCCTTTTGCGTTAGTCTCCGCCTTCTCTTCCCAGGCATTCGGCTGCTGGTCAGATTAGACTAGATCGGATCGGCGTGTAGGCCACTGGGCGACTAAGATAATGATTGGTCAAACCTGTGGTCGTTTCTTTGATCTAAACACAAATTACTGGTAATTCAATGGCTTCCGGGTTTTGCAGTTACATTTCCGGCTACAAGAATCGGTTTCAGAACTTCATCAAGCATCTACGAGAGATGGGCGATGAGGTAAACACTCTGTTCTTTGTCTAATAGAGTGCTATGTATGAGAGTTTCTTCAAGACCACGTTATTATTCTAGAATTCACGTCTAGTGCTCTAGTGGGCCTGTTTGGATGAGCTAGAGTTAGTTACTAGTTGGGCTAAAAATTAGCTTAAATTAGCCAAGGTTGGCTAGCTAGTTCGCTAACAACTAGTTGAAGACTTATCACTTATTAGTTATTAGGCCTCCTGTTTGGATGCACTAGAGCTAATCTGGGCTAATTTTTAGCTAGCTACTTATTAGCCCTTGTATCCAAACAGCCAAACAGGCCTATGTATGAGATTTTCTTCAGGACCATATTTCTACCCACAATTCACGTCAACTGCACTTTTCGGTTCAGGTATTGGTGGTGACTACACACAAGGGAGCTCCTGAGGAGTTCCATGGAGCAAAGGTCATTGGCTCGTGGAGGTAATCTGCAACCCAACATAGACTATCTTTACCCTCTCTAGGAATACCAATAATGTATAGTAATAACAACCTTACTGAGAGCACACTTTTGGGTTCACTTTGAAATGGATTAGTGTTTCCTTATTGAAGCAAAGGAGAGACAAGGTGTAAATGATCTTTGTGGTCATTTGGCATTCTTGTTTACAAATGCACATCACGCACCGAAATTGATTATTCATGATATTTTGTTATGTTTAATTTTCTAATTTTGGGATCACATAATAATTCTATTTTTGGAATATTTTGTCGTTTCGCAATTTCGGTTTCCTGAAACCCTCCTTTTCTAATTTTGGGATTGCATTATAATTCTACTTTTGGAATATTTTGTCGTTTTCCAATTTCGGTTTCCTAAAACCCTCACTTTTCAGTTTTCCATGTCCTCTGTACCAAAATGTTCCACTCTCGCTGGCATTGAGCCCCAGAATATTTTCTGAGGTGAATAAATTCAAGCCGGACATAATCCATGCGACCTCACCTGGAATTATGGTAATCAATGCATACCCAAGGTATTATTACTCCGTCCAATGTTTTTGCCTTGCTTATCACCTTATGTGATTACAGGTTCTCGGCGCTCTGGCTATGGCAAAGATGATATCAGTTCCAATGGTGATGTCTTATCACACACATCTTCCAGCGTGAGTCCCTCTTGTTGAAATGATATTCTTTTGTCGCAACATGAGTTTGTTTGCATGTATGATCTAACTAGATACAGATCTTTGAAACGTTTAAAGTAGTGAGCAGCTTTGGAAGATCAATTATACCTTGTTTGTGTAGCACCCGATTTGTTTCATAGAATGAGATGTCATCATTGTAGGATACAGATCCCTGTGAGGTCAATACTTTTTATTTTAAAGTTCTGTGTATTTGCATATAATCATCAACAATGTTTTGGCCACTTTTTGTGCAAAAAGTCTAGCCAGTTGACCATTCAGATTATACTAACTGATAGTCTTGTGAATATGTTGGTGAGGGGTCATTTACTTGTTGTACATGTACATACCACATTGGAGAATGTTCTGCATGTAAATTCATTTCAGGGAGAATTGAATACTGAGTTCCCTAAACAACGTTATGGCTGTATGGAGAATTCTCAGTAAATCAGTTCAACAAAGTGTGTCCTGAAATAGACTCAAAAATAGTTTTGGGCAGGCATTATGAACCTGTGGTGAGCGGTGAGCCGGTGATACCACGAGGCAAATCTGTTTGTGTCAATCATATGTGGTCATAGAACCTCAGGTGCAATGCTGCAGAGCTTAATTGGTATAGTGCATGTGGAGTGTGGACATAGATCCAGTACATCTTTGTCGCAATACAAAACAAGGGAGCTCCCACATAGATGTATGTGTGAGGAAATCAATGGACAAACGTTCTGCCTCTGATATGCTAGAACAATGATTGAACATTTTTCATTTTCCTAGTAGACATCAGCTGGGCTGCATCATTTCTTTCCATTGCAAATTTTACCATTCGATGTCATGGCTGTTAATGCTTTTGTGGTTTTGAATTCATGTGCTGTTACGGCTTGCAGGTACATACCAAGATATAATTTAAATTGGTTACTTGAGCCCACGTGGAGTTTTATAAGTAAGCCACAATATTGTCACTCCTATTTTGTTCTCAGCAAAAGAAAAGTGGTCTATAAAAAGTTGATGGTTTTCATTACTGTGTGCTGAATCTCTTTTCATTTCAAAGGATGCCTCCACAGATCAGCAGATCTTACTCTGGTTCCTTCGGCAGCTATTGCTGAAGACTTTGAAACTGCTAAAGTGGTACCAGGTTAGTAGTGACAATATTATTAATGTTTTTTTTAGTTTTTGACCCTCTATCCATGCTAAACATAACCTGCCTGCCTCTTCAGCAAACAGAATACGGCTTTGGAATAAGGGTGTAGATTCTGAAAGCTTTCATACTAAATATCAGAGGCATGAAATGCGTGTCAGATTGAGGTGTCACCCCTTGCTTCAATTTTTAATGATAGGAGTGTTAAGAAACTTTGCATGGACTGACACAATTTCTTTTCCTTTCCCATTAGTGGTGGTGAACCAGAAAAACCATTGGTAATACATGTGGGCCGTTTTGGGCGTGAAAAAAATTTGGATTTTCTGAAAAGGTGAGCCTTTTAACTTTACACAGGAAGTGTAACCACTCATCAGCATGAACTCGAGTTAACTAACTCGATGTGATTATTCATAGTATCCATATGGTATAGATTTTCATTCATCATATTTTATTTGGCTATAATTCCTACAGACGCTAATGAACTATCATGTTTGTGTTGCTGCTGAAACTTAAAATTGCTTGACTCTCTATTTTCCTAGTATATTGTCAGTTTTCCGTAAGTCAGCATAGTTTACTTTGGCTTGACCATTTAGCTTTGTGCATACACAGCATATCGTATTGCTTTTAACCAAATAAGCATTTCAATTTGGTTGCACCTTTCATGGGCTACTTGTCTGCAGGTTGTATCTTTTGTCATATCATTAGGAATTTTGCTTACTTTGGCCAAAATACAGGGTTATGGAGAGGCTCCCAGGAGCAAGGATTGCCTTTGTTGGAGACGGGCCATACAGGTGCACATTCCTCAGTCATTAGCTATATGTTATTTTCTTTAGTATGATGCGCACCTGATGAGATATGTATACGTATGTCAATCACATATCATTACTTGCATGCTGTCAAAATGATTTTATCTTCGTGACATGCCTGCTAAATACCCTTCTGTAAACAATTTGTTTTATTATAAATTACAATGGACAAACATAATTTCAATCATGGGTTGGCCTGAGAATTCTTTTTTCCAATAGTAGGCCATAACTGTTCAATGCAGGACAGATGTATACCAAGTACAGTAGTTATAATGCACTAAAAGAGTAAAAGTACAGCCACACCACACATGTTGTAGCAGCACCATAGATAACTAACTTATACTTTAGGGTTTTGGGTTATCTGTTTGACCCTTGCAATGGTTTGATCTTAAAAATAGAAATATTTACATTGTCTGTTTTACCTGGGCATGCAGGGCTGAGTTGGAAAAAATGTTCATGGGCATGCCTGCAGTTTTTACTGGAATGCTCCAAGGCGAGGAGCTCTCACAAGCTTACGCCAGTGCAGATGTATTTGCAATGCCTTCAGAGTCTGAGACCCTCGGGCAAGTAGTGCTGGAGTCCATGGCTTCTGGAGTCCCAGTTGTCGCTGCTCGTGCTGGAGGGATACCTGATATAATACCCAAGGACAAGGAGGGTAAGACAAGCTTTTTGTTTACACCCGGAGATCTCGATGAGTGTGTGAGGAAGATAGAGCAGCTCCTCAATTCAAAAGATCTCAGAGAAACCATTGGAAAGGCTGCCAGGGAAGAGATGGAGAAGTGTGACTGGAGAGCAGCCTCGAAGAAAATTCGCAATGAGCACTACAGCACTGCAATATCATACTGGCGGAAGAAGATGGGCAAAACTAACTAGGCTTCCTTGTTCCGGATTCTTCTGTCGCTGCCCTCTCCAACTAGTTGCTGTTATAACCAAAGAATTTGTACATTGTACCCAAACAGCTTGCGAGTTTGTGTGGCTAGCTGCATTCAAATGTCTACAGTTTGACTGACTGGCTTGTATGCAATTCATGTACATTAGACATCACTTAAGATTGCCGATCTGCTAACTCAGAAGGTTTAACACAAATGCTCCAATAATTACGAAGTATTGTCGCATGTGCAGTGTAGAGGCTTGTTGTCATTGGCTTCAATACTGAATTATGTGCGACGCTCGGGTGCCAATAAATCAAGGGCAATCCAACTCAGGTGCAGCACAACCCGGCTCACTGAACCCCGGATGGACACGAATAATTTCTTTTTGTGCGAAAGAGGGGCACCGATAGCTGTGAAGTACAATTATGCTATACTCCATGATGGACACAAATATTTGGGAAGTACAATTATGCTATACTCCCTCCATTTCAAAAAAGAAGTGTCATTATAGGATGTGTGCCTGTCAAATTTTCTTAAATTAGACTAGGTTTGTAAAAAATATTAGCAACATTTATATCTCCAAATAAGTTTATTTCGAAAGTATATTCAATAATTTATCTAATGATATTAATTACGCATCATAAATGTTAATATTTTCTTATATATTTGATTAGAATTGTAAATATATGACTTCTCGAAAGATGAGAATAACACTCTTTTTCTGATGAAAGAAGAAGTATATTAGATAATATGAGTATGTTAAGCACTCTGGATTACACAAATCTCTAGAAAAAAAATTATCTAAATTATACCCAAGCTATGAATAACTCCAGATCTCAAAACCAAATTTATATGACGCTTTACAGTATGGATGACAGCATAGACAAACACTCGACAAATGCCCTAAGAACATATGCCCAACAAATGATGGCCAACATCTATGTAGGCGGAGTTGAGAAACTTCTTCTTGCTGGTGTCTTTTTTCTTCTTCTTTCTTCCACCGAAGAATGAGAAAGACTGATCTAAAACATATTCTCTCTAGTCCTTCATTATGGCCAGATCTAACCACGATAAAACAGAGAAGAGACCAGAGAAAATTATTCTATGGCGGCGACACCATCTCCGTCTTGATGTCGCCGTCCGGAAATAAAAGTCTCCATATCGTCAAATCGGTAGGATGTCGACGTCGTAGTTGTTGTCTACATCTTCAACAGAACGATTCCACCCTACCATCTCACGTCGCCGGAGAAGAGAAAGAAATAAATCCCCAAAACCAAGAAACTTACATAGAGAAATCCTAACCCTAAAGACTCGATCTAATGAAGATCGAACTTATTAACCGGAGGGAGAGGGAGGGGGATCAACGATGATAGAGGTAGAAGTGACGGCGGCGGCGGTGGCGGCAAGGCTGAGACGCGAGCCCTAAACTAAGGAAGGTTTAGGGAGGAGGCAAATTACCATCTCTCTTGGGATAGGCTTTGCCCTGATTTGTACGTACGTACTGGCGCTGTACAGGCTTAGATGAGAATAACACTCAGGACGGAGGGAGTAACTATGTGATGTTTTGAAGCTGCAGTTCAATATTGAAACAGTAACAGAAACTATGAATTTATGAAGAACCCCTTTGGTAGTTTTGTAGAGCGGTTTTTGCAAGGAAAGGGTACAGACAAATCTTACAATTGATAGCAAATTACTTTTCTTGTTTCCTCTGACATTTCAGAGTCTGAAGTTGAAATTTGGAAGAAAACAGTAGACAAACTACATCCTTTTTTCTTTGGTTATTTTGCTTTCCCAACTGAAATCAAATTGCATGAGTGCGGTGCAAGGGCGAGGAAGGAAAGTTATTAAATCACCACAACATCTCCATAACAAGCTCAATAGCATCACCTTCCTAGCTGAATATGATGCATTAAACAACATTGATCTTACAGCTAAATATATTTTTATGCTTTGTAATAATTGAAAGATGATGGGATAGCTCTGCTTATTCCAGGGGTATCAACTAGTATAGTCTATAGATAATGTTACATATCTTGATATCCAATAGTACTTACGAACGAACTGACAAATTCTAGGAACATGCCAGGACAACTTTGTTTCTCCAAAGCATATAACTACAACAGAAGCAACCTCCCCATTAGTTCTGTACAAATCCACAGTAACATATTCTTGCTGAGAATCGAAGTTCGCTATTTTCATCATTTAGCAAGCCAATGTTCTACTTCTACCTACTGCAGACACCTGGCTGGCAATCCAATATATGACAGAGACGGGCAGAACAATAAATCAAAGGGTCAGCAGAAACATATGAAGTGTATATGTTGCACACTGAACCTTCCATTTACCAATCTGTCCATTATGATCAGCAATTAAACCACAAGGTTTAGGAAATTTCTGCTGTAGGTGTCTGTGACCTCATTGAGATGACAACTCAAAAGTATGGCAAGTCACATAGAAGAGCCTATTTTGGTAGACTTTGAGATTCGGGGCAATAGGGTTATTCGTCTTGCAGCACGACCATGAGTTCTCCACCTTGACTGAGCACACTGTCAAGGAACCCAATCACATTTTCTTTGTCCTTAAACTGCTTGGGTTCAGAAAGATCACTGTCCAGATTAAACCAGACGCCATCAATGCTTCGAATTGCCACCCAATGCCTGCCAGTCCAGAGCCCCCTGAACCTCCTGACAGGCACATTGATCATCAGGCCTACCAATGCTTCAGCATTCAGATCAATTGATGATGCCCCTTTCCGACGATCATGCCAAACCACCTTCTTCTTTCTAGCTTCTAATGCTGTGATGAGAACATTTACATCGTAGTTCCCAGTTATAACATTGTGGTGAGGTTTAAAAATGAATGATAGAGGAGTCCATTGGCCCTTGTTTGGATCATTGAGAACAAGATTCCCAGCGATCTCATCCAACTCAACACGGGTGAAACATTCCTTTTCCTGAACCACAGAAAACATAACTGACACACTTAGTCTGCAGAAGTTAGATATAAATATGGCCCACCAAAGTAACAAAGATAGTACATAAAAATAAATAAATGGACTGCCGTTTTCAGAGATCCGTGAACTTATATATTGATATAAGCGAAAGAGCAAAACCATTTGTATGCACATAAATCATAATAATATTTTTTTCATTTTTAGAAGAACATCCAAGTCCAGGTGCCCAGGGAGCAGGTGAAATCTCCGTGAATCGTGACTTTTTTATATACTTTCGTGAATTCTGACTTGTCCATACTTTTGTAGTAATCCAGCCTACATAATCTCTGAAGCACTTTGCAATTTAACACATAACCAATAGAGTTAGCGAGTCTACATGATCTGTTTCTCCCGGGCTTATATAAATTCATGTTTCACATGCAAATCTCGCCAGACATTATTCAACGGGTGGAAAAGAAGTGTGCAAAACGGATGAGCAGTACACATAAATGTGCGTCCAAATGTCCAAATAGCATGATAAACATGCCGTGACCATCTGGATTCGATTCATCCATATATGAATATAAGATAAACTAGTGGAGTGGAGCACAACGCCCAACTACTAACAATTTCAACAAGCAACTCAATCAATCCCTTGTCCAGTTGTCCCTCTGGGGAAATCGATAGCCACCACTCACCAGGGGCAATTTGGAACTATAGAGGATGGGCAATTTGGAACTATAGAGGATATGCAGGGATCAAAGAACATCTAAAGGAAGTAATAAGCACAGCGCGGTAATAGAACATGAACATGAAGTCAAAGGGGATACAGATAATGGTAGAAACTAGAAAGAGATAGGATCTACCTGCATAAGGTTGTTGAGAGCATGGAGGAGACAGAATTGCAACCTCTGCCTCTCATGATACACCTTGATGCTGCCGCCGCCGCTGCCGCTTGCCCCCGCACCAGATCCCGCTCTCGCCTCACCTTGCTTTGCTTCCGATTTGGCTCCCGGCTCCATCCTCGATGCCTCGACGGGGCAAACCCTGAAACCCAACAGGTTGCGCGCCCCACTCCGCGTCTCCGCCTGCCCGGCTGTTGACTGTTTTGTCTGCGCCGGCGCCGTTGCAGCGATATTAGGCCTTGTTTAGTTCAAAAAAATTTTATAAAATAGGTACTGTAGCACTTTAATTTATTTGTGACAAATATTGTCCAATCATGGACTAACTAGGTTCAAAAGATTCATCTCATCAATTCCGACCAAACTATGCAATTAGTTTTTATTTTTGTCTATATTTAATACTCCATACATACATCTAAAGATTCGATGTGATGGGGAATCTGAAAAATTTTGTAAAATTTTTTGGGAAGGGCCTTATACTACCACCGTTTAAAAAAAACGCGACGGAGTATAATTTTTTTTTACAAATTAGAAAGTACCTCGTATAGAATTTATAATGGACAAAGTTTGGATCAAACATTAAAAATATAAAGCATCAGTATAACTTTTAAATTGTTGAGTTTGTAAATATAAAAATTATATGAATAAATTTGTTCTAAAAATACTTTCATAAAAAATATATGTATATCATTTTTCTAATTTTTTTATAAAATTAAGAAGTTAAAGTTGTGTTTTCTGTTTTGGAGACCATGTCGCTGTCCTAAACAACTTCTAAATCCTATACTAAGGGAGTACAACATAGACACTCACAACACACGCACACTTAAACTTTATGCCTATAAGCACCTCCGAAAGACCGAGTCAGCAGATTACGATATTCACGAAGAGTCTGTTCGCTTGAGATTATCTCTTGAATCTGCTAGCCATTCAACGATATTTTCCTCTCATAATAAATCAGCGAATAGTACTTTAAACCATGACTCTTTTAGCAGTGTTTTTCTCTCACAATAAATTAGCGAACAATGCTTTCAGCCATGGCTACGAAAAAGCTCATCACCACATGTGTCTTGCTATCAAGAGGGACGTCATCTATCACTGAAAGCATAACATCTGAGTCGGCCGATCAAGAGATTCACGAACCTCACTGTCAGAGGGAACATCGCCTACCACTAAAAGCATAGCGCCGTTAAATTCTAGATACATCTAGAAAAATACGACCACTCGTGCCAAGTTGAGAACTTGAATCAGGATAGGTAGGTTTCATCGTAAGGAATCCAAATAGCTAATCTATGATCAGTTTAAGTTAAAGTGTCTAAAATTTAGCTAGATTATAACATTAAATAAATATATTATAAAATTATATCTCATAATAAATTTAATTATACTTATTTGGTATCGGATTTTTATATATAGTTAATGATACTATTAACATGTTACTATTCTATTCTAGAATTGTATTCTTTTAATAGATGGAGGGGTAAGTAAAATTGAAAACAATCATCGGTAAAGTGAAACCCCAATAGACGGAGGGAGTGAGCTTTATTGATGATTTCAGTAATTTTTTATAAAATTGTTTTCTAAAAAGTGGATATAAGGTGTTCTAAGTTTCTTAATTTTCAACAACACGTTTGAAAGTATCTTTAGCCGAAAAAAATCTTACCATACACTTTTCAAAAAGTTAGTATTGGTTATCATATTTCTTATCCTCATCCTCATGCATACAAATAAAATGGTTTCACTAAACACAAATGTAGACATATATTGTTGAAGTAGTTTTTCTCTCCTCATTCAGGCATCCATGCCTCTAAAATTTTTGGTCGAAGCTTTTCTTACTGCTACTTATGCTATAAATCATACTCCTGTTAAAGTTATTGATTTGTCTACTCTGTTCACTCGGCTGTTTCACTAACAACCGAATTATAACTTAGGCCTTGTTTAGTTTCCCAAAAAATTTGCAAAATTTTTTCAGATTCTCCGTCACATCGAATCTTTAGACACATGCATGAAGCATTAAATATAGACAAAAATAAAAACTAATTGCACAGTTTGGTCGGAATTGACGAGACAAAATTTTTGAGTCTAGTTAGTCCATGACTGGACAATATTTGTCAAATACAAATGAAAGTGCTACAGTATCAATTTTCTAAAAAATTTTGGAACTAAACAAGGCCTTACTCTGTGTTTTTGGCTATGCTTGTTGGTCTAATCTATGTCCCAAACAAGCATAAACTTGCATTTCAATTCAAACAATGTACTATAACAAGGGATACAAATGCCTTGATATCTTTGCCGACATGTTTATATCTTTCATGATGTAGTTTTTGATGAGCCTTGGCATCTCAATAGACCTCCATAGCATCAACATCTTCTTCGTAAGTGCTGATGCACTTACCATCTCTGTCTCCGAGAAATTAACTCGAGAAATTTTCCAGATATGCATGAAGGAGATGATAGCCTTGGCCAGAAGCCGCTAGCTGTTAGGAACTCTATGGATTATCAGAATGTTTGTCATTAAGCTTGTTTCTGTAAGGCGGGTGCGCCTATATACAGAACTTAAAAGCTGTGTTTGCCTTTTAAATACAAATGCAGGAGAAATCTTCTTTTCTAAAAAAATAGCACCATAAAAATTATTCACATTTCCAAACTCAATAACATAAAAATTATTCATGATATATATTTCTAATATTTGACTTAAATTTTTATCAAAACAATTTGGTACGGAGGGAGTACCTGATTCGTAGGATAACGGAGGCTATTTGCAAATTTGCAGGTACTGGCACACGCAAAAGTTAGGAAATTCAGGTACAGGACGACCGGAACAAGTCACAGTCACTGGCGAGCAGCATATTCCGGCATCCAGGGCCCAATAGCAGCCACCACGAGGAAACGATGGCATCCTCTAAAAGAAAAAAAAAAACGGGGAAACGACGGCATAGTACTCCGTCGTTGTCCGGTCGCCCGCCGTGAAACGTACCGGCTGCGCTTTCCCCGCAGGCCGCAACGTGTCAAGCGGGTGAAATTTCCTCCAATTTCTCCCACCCGAAACCGAAACCAAAACCAGAAAAGTTCCATTTTACATACAGAGGTTAAAAGCACTGTAAGTGGTTGAAAGTCTAGACAAAACCATTAAAAACGCGTGCGAACTGGGTTTTTAAAACAGGCTGGTGTGCCGTGCGGCATCAGCGTCACACAGCACGGCAAGCTGCAGCAGCCTTCTGAAATCTGAACTCTAACGAAAAGAAAGCACGGGAGACGGGGACCCCGGTGGGCGCGCCGAGCCGAGAGCCGAGTCGAGTCCACTCCGCCACGCCCACGCCCACGCCCACGCCCCGTCCTCGCTTCCGTCTCCCACAATCCAAGGAGACCGAGCAGCAGGCGGCGGAAGCAACCCGCTGGGGGCGGCGGCGTGGAGTCCAGTTTTGCTCGGCTCGCCGCTGTGATCCGCCGGCCGGCGAAGCGGGGTAGAGAAGGGGGGCGGCGGGGATTGGAGAGTAGGAGCAGGGAGAGATGTCAGACGCGCTGATCAACGGCCTCGCCGGCGCCGGCGGCGGGATCATCGCCCAGCTCCTTACCTACCCGCTGCAGACCGTACGTGGCTTGACGCCTCGCTGCTGCCGACCTTAGCCCTGGGTTTCTCAGTCGCTGAAATTTTGAGGTTTTCCTCGGCGCAGGTGAACGCGCGGCAGCAGACGGAGCGCGACCCCTCCAAGCCGGCGTTCAAGGACGGTGCCGCTCGCCAGTTGTACCTGGTTCGTCTCCTCCTTCCTCTTCCCACTTCCTCGTCTGAATTTTTGAGTGATTTAGCCTGATCCGGGGTCTAATGCTGCCCGACATCCCTGAATTTTCCTCTGCTGTGGTAGGTTGTGAAGAATGAGGGGTGGGAGCGCCTGTACGGCGGGCTTATGCCCTCGCTTGTCGGCACCGCTGCCTCCCAGGTTGGTTCATTTGCCAGCTTTATTCCTCACTTTGTGAAGATTGAGATGCTTCTAAATCCTTGCTTATTGTGTTACTGTCAGGGTGTCTACTACTACTTCTACCAAATATTCAGGAACAGAGCCGAGGCAAAGGCCCTTGAGCGATCCCGGAGAGGACTAGGCGATGGGTCTGTCGGGATGCTGCAGTCTCTCACTGTCGCTGCGTTGTCTGGGTAATTGGAATGTAGCTGAGCACTTTCTGTTGACTACTAAAGCAGTGCATTGTCTATTCCTGGAGATAGTTACTATCACTTTTGATCTTAGCGATTTTATGTGCTCTTGCTTCCTAATTGGTCTTGTCTTTTTGTAGCTGTGTCAATGTACTGCTCACAAACCCGATTTGGGTTGTTGTTACACGAATGCAAGTGAGCATATCTTCTCTGCTAGCCACTTTTAGTGCTGAACTGGAAATCATCTGGCAGCACCTTTGAGTATTGATATTTCATTCTGTTTGCAGACTCACAGAAAGGCAAACAAACAGCAAAGTCCTCAGGGTTTGACATGTGCTCTTGACAAGCCCCTTGAAGCTTCTGCAACTGAAAACACTCCATACAAAACAATTGATGTTGTAAGTATAACTCTCCTTGTTTCTCTTGTAGGAAGAGATCTGTTCATAATTAATGTCTTATAATAACTACATCAGGACAATCTTTATAACTTTTTGTAGTCTGGTGTATCAGAAAGGCTATGCTCATCCCTCATTTCTTGATGGAGCAATTCAGTAGCGCTTCTCTATTATTTCCACCCTGAAGATTTATTTTTATGTTTTGCTCTTACACTAGGATGAATATCTGTATGTTAGTTTGCCATAGATAATTTATACCTATAACTTGATTATATGCTTGTCCTCGTTAGTTGCTCTTTCTATGCTGTCAATTGGTCATGCATGGTTGGGTAGAAGTTGGCAATGTTATGAATTTGGTAGGGTATCTGCCTGTTTTTTTTCAGAGGGTTTATCCCCTAATTTCCCATGGTTTGTTAGTTGAATAGGAAGAAGCACTAGACAACTACTTGATATTTCTTGAAAGAAGTACTGTTTTGATGCTATGCTCACTGCTAGTGCTAGTATTGCATGTCAACATGCACCTCACTTGAGCTTATTGGAAATAAAGTGGCTTGAATTTGAACTCTACGAATAAATAAATTATGATGAACTAAATGCAGTGTGTGGGGGTGGTGGTGGTGGTGTGTGGGGGGTGGCAGGATATTTGGAACTCTGCTTTGACAAAACAGTGCAAATGTGAAACTCAAAACCTCTTTGATTTGAAAACGTTGGACATAATGTACTCCGTCCACAAAAGAATTGCAATTTTTAGCACAGTAGTATCAAGTCAAAGTATCTTCAGTTTGGCTAACTATAAATAAAAAGTATCAATATTTATAATATCAATTAAGTATCATTTGATTTGTCATGAGATATATTTTCTTACTATACTTGTTTGTTTTTCTGGAATACGCAGGAGAGCTGCGTATCATTGCATTAAGATAGGAGAGAAAAAAGGAGGCATAAATGCCGAAGTACAAAACAGGTTCAACACCACCCCATACTCACACCAACACACGCAAAGGAA
>Ga0182004_10002084_pt1 | contig 15324 bp, 10 predicted proteins | sample Sormic07211540_1_FD_120479 | JGI IMG/M metagenome (GOLD analysis project Ga0182004, IMG submission 120479) | Endophyte microbial communities from Sorghum bicolor roots, Mead, Nebraska, USA - 072115-40_1 MetaG | ecosystem: Host-associated > Plants > Roots > Unclassified | place: USA: Nebraska...
CCTCGAACAATGTGGACTTGGAGTCTAAATAAGACTTGGAGTCTTATTTTTTCTACCTCTTTCTTCAATAAATATGCTGCCACATCAGCAAAATACCATAAATAATATGTAATTAAGTGTCTTAGACCCTGTGATAGAGTCTTGACTGTGAGTGCCCTGACTATTCCAACACTCGATTGAGGTGTAGGGTTACTGTTTTCAATTAATTTCCATGGGAAACTGCTCAAAACTCAAAAGCCAGATCTTCGCAGCGCCCGCCGTACGACCTGAGCTCGTCCAATGATGATCCGTGGAACCTGGAGCGACAACTCAGACAAAAAGCCTGTCCCAGTAGAATCCAGTCGCAAGCACAAGGCCAGCCGCCGCGGCCAACTCCTCGTGACGCCGCCTCGGACGGTCCCGATCCACCAGGTCCGGTGTTGGACGGCGGATCTCGCCCCCCTGCGCTCTCCGCACACCAACCGTTTTCCTTTTTCACGGCTTCCCTTCCTGCTCGATCGCGCCTGCGCCTTCCATTTCCTGCCATCCCACTCCCTCGTCGCCTCGTCGGAACAGCGGCCGCCCCCTGCCCTTCCAAGGAAACCCCAGCCCCCGCCGCGCAAAACCCTAGAGGCGGCGCGGGACGCTGCTTGGGTTCTGGTGATGGAGGAAGAAGGCGGCGGCGCCAGTGGCAGCGAGGACGAGGTGGTGCAGCTGGAGGACGCGGTGGAGCTGCTGGTGGAGCACCTCGTGGTGCCGGTGCTGCCGCGCGGACAGGTCGACCGGGAGGTGGCCCTGTCGCCTGCGACCCAGGAGACCGTGGCGCGTCAGGTGAGGAAGCTCTTGTGCTTGACCCATTGCTCCTTTTCGTCAGTCGGTTGTGACGCGGTTGCGCGCGGTGGGGTTTCCTGGAGGGGTCGATCGGAGTTGAGGAACGGACGGAGCATGGGGCTTGCGCCTCCTCCCCGTGCGATTCGTTTTGGGTGTGGATTTGGGTCGCGCGGCGTGCTACGTGCTTGCGGCATTCGGAATTCGCGGCTTCTACGGGTTGATCTATAACATTGTTCCGCTTAGTGTTGATCACACACTTTTTTTTTATTTGGTTGCAATTGCCGATCGAGCTGCGGCTTTCGTCGCGGCGCCATCATGGAGCGTACTGCGGCTTATTTGTTTCGTGCTTTGGGCTTTTGGGATTTGCTTTTGTTTTCTCCGATAACTCGTCTGCCACTTACCTCACTACGCCTCTGCCACTTACCTCACTATGCCGCCATGGATGTGGTTCTGTGGTTGCGCAGGTCCACGCGACGGTTCTCCTGTACAACTACTACCACCGGAAGCAGTTCCCGCAGCTCGAGTTTGCCAGCCCCGATCGGTTCTGCATGTCCGCGTCCCTCACCGTCAGCAACAAAAATCTGCTCATGTACCTGAACCAGGCGCAGAACCGCCTTGGCAACGGAGTGGGGGCGGGGCTCTCGGTTACTGACAAGGCAATCATCGACGCCTGTGACATTGCCGAAGTGCTCGACCCCACAAAGGACTCCCCTGAGATGATCATGTGGCCGATCTCCAAGGTCGCAGTTCTGCTTCTAAATCGGACAAAGAAAGTGTGCTTACTCGAGCATGGATCCAAAACCAAGGGCATCTGGTCAATATTTGAGAAAGATATCAAGACGGCATTAGGTGGTTCGCTCAGCGGTGACATGCCATTGCAGGGGTCGAATAATAAATCCATGGCACTTCCTTCTGAACCGTACGTGCTTCAGCAGATTGCATATTCAGAAGTGGAGCTCAAAACAGGTTAGTGCTATACTCCCTCCGTCTCAAAAAGACCGTTGTTGTTGACTTAGACATCTTATTTGACCATCCGTCTTATTTAAATTTTTTATATAAATATTATATATTTTAATATGACTTATTTGATCATTAGAGATACTTTAATAATAATTTATCTATTTTAGAATTTGCACAATAATTTTAAATAAGACGAGCGGTCAAATATAATTAGTCAAAGTCAACAACAACGGTCTTTTTGAGACGGAGGGAGTACACTTCTACAGTTTTCTTCTTGAACTTAGACTGCATTATATGTATGCACCCTTATTCTTTTTTTTCCTTACTAGAGCAATTAGATGCAGCCTTGTGGCTAGTGGCCACAGGTCCATGCCTGAATTTGTAATAGCATTGTAGTTCACCCACAAGCACAGGGGCACAAATATGGTCACTTTGTGGATTTAGGGTAGCTGGTGTTGTTTTTGCTCCTCTCATTTAATTTGATTCTATACAAGTTGTTTGCTACTAAAACATGATTTAATATGGTCTTGCATCCACTGGCACATTAGGGGCGCGATTGGTTGCATGTACGAGGTTCTACCAGGCTTGCTAGATGCAATATATACGTATTGGTTTCCTGGTCTAGGGTGTCGCCAGATTGCATTGCACGTATTTGAGGTTGCCTCTTGTGGAAAAAAAAAGGTTGTTTCCACGCGAGTAACCAAACATAACCCTCCTGCACGCACATCCAGCATGGCTGCTGAGGCCTGGATGACTAGAGCGAGCCAAGCTTGGCCGGGAAGCCAACCAATCGCGTCCTAGAGTAACTTAGATTATGTACATGAGCTGATAGCACTCAATGTTCTTTTCGAAATTACACCTGATTGTGTGCTCCATACACAAGTTGCTTCGGAAGTGGAATTGTGTGCTTGATTTTATTGATTCTGCAAGTTTTATGCTTGTGCACCTATCTTTTGTATGTCTTAATAGGTATGTCTCACACACTTTTGTTTTAATAGGTATGAAGCGTACAAATTTGCGTTTTGTTGAAGAACATCGAGTGTACTCACTGAGTAAGAAAGGGAGAGCTACCATGTTGTTCCTTCTGCACTATGATGAGACTGTCGATAGCAAGCTTAAGGAAATGCCTTTAGATGCCCTGATTGAAAGGTTTGTTTTTCCACTTTGCCTACTTTGTACCATTGCACGTTGCAGACCTATTAAAAAAATGTCAGCAATGGTTAATTTGCTTAAGTTCTTTCCACCCTTTTCAAGATACCCTGTTTTATGTGTATATGACATAATTGTTAATTGTCCCTCCTAAATGTGTTGCTTTGCTTAGTGTTAATATGCAATTTTCAATTGTAGTAATTTATAAAATTTGTCCCTATTGTATTTCTTCCTTTCCTATGACAGGATGAGTGGTCCTATATTTGAAAATGGTCTATACCCAAGAACGACATCCGTTGTTGAATGCTACCATTTACTGCCATATAAAGAGGTCTTGTTAAATGTCCTGAACAGGTATACATAAAGATTTATTTCAGCTGATTATGCATGAAACATTGATAACAAAATGTGTCTTACAACGTTTTTAGGTTAATAACTAAAGATTACTCTTGACATGTTGCAGGGACTGGCCTTTGGGTTCATCATTGAGTGCGCCAAAGGAGCAGGTATTTCAAAATGGGAAATCTTCATCCCTCTCTGAAATAGATGAAAGTTTGAAGGAACAAGAAGCTAACAGTAATAGCAAGTCTAAAATGAATGTTTATGTGTTAACGTCAACTTAAAGAATTAATTATCTTTCAGACACCAGATGTTGATCCTGTAATTAACGACCATGCCTTGAAAAACCAAAAGGAGAAAGTCAATGAAAAGTCTGGTAAGGACAATCCTATCCAAGAAAAAAGAAATTTCTTTTTTCCTATTATTGATTACTTCCATATTGATGCTTCCAAATCTTTATCTGCATATTTCAAATTGCATTTCAGGTGGCATCACAAGTAACATGGATGTTCAAAAGTATGCGGCACTGCAATTACTTAGGAAGATGCGAGATGATACAGTATGTTACATATTGCAATTTATTTCTAAAGTTACAGTGATGCTTGTTGATCATAATTCTTCTTTTCCTCGATAACCTAATGTGTACTCATGTTAGTCTATCTACGTTTCAGCTCCGTGAGCATTTTGTGCTTGGAGATCGAAGTGCTGAGTACGAAATGGAAATTCAAACAATCTTGACAGGTATTTTACCTTTTCACAACTAAAATCTAGATACTTTTTTTTTCTCAAATATGTAGGAGAGCTACATATCATTGCATTATGAGAAGAGGATTTAGGCTACAAAAGCCAAACAACACACACACATACACACACACACACACAACATAGAGGACAGTGCTCCGGATGTGGAAGGCCCCGTCGTGCGAGCTTTTCTGTTGTCCAACAACGATTGTGAGCAAGTGGCCACAGGAAAAATTTACATTTCCTTTGAGCTCATGTCCCCCAAATCAGCTTACTCGCCGCAAAATAGGTTGACCCGTGAAAGATGGCCTCGAATGCTGATTTGGTAGAAATCTCACCCGAGGCTTCAAAACTCCATTTGTGGATATCTCTGAACTCCGGTTGCAAGATCACATCCTGTACCAAATCCCAAATGTCCATGAAATCAGAGAGTACCGCGACCGAGTAGTGGCCCTGTATGTCCTCGAGCCACTTGTTGTTTGTCAAAGCTTCGTGTACAGTTCTCTTGCTGGCTCTCCTTTTAGGTACACAAGTAAAAAGACGGGGGAGCCAACAACTCGATGGAGCATCCATTTAACCATCTGTCAGTCCAAAATTTTGTGGATGCAGCGTTGCCAACTTTTGAATGTATAGCAGTAGTAAACAGGGTTTGAGCACAACTATGAACCGGGACTGGGAGAGCGCTCCATGGTCTTTCTGGTTCAGTTCTGCCAAGCCACAGCCATCTCACCCTAAGAGCCCAACCAAAACGAGGTAAATCCAAGATACCAAGGCCTCCCAGTTCCTTAGGCCTGCTGACCTTGGGCCATGCTAGCAAATGCCCTCCGTTAGCTTCTTTTCTTCCTTGCCACAAAAGGTTTCAACGAATTTTGTCGATGGCCTTTAGACACCAAGGGGGGCAGATCCATGGCAGTAGCAATATAAATCAGCATAGCCATGAACACATGTTGCACATATATGGCCCTACCCGCATGGTTCATCAGGTCCGCCTTCCACCATGGGAGTTTCTCCGCAATTTTGTCAATGAGCGGCTGGAGTTGTGCTTGTATCGAATTTCTGATGGAGAGAGGGAGTCCGAGATATTTGCAAGGGAACTCCTAGACCTCGCAATTGGTTAGCTATCAGTTTAGTAACCAATTTGGCAAAACTGCGAATGAGACTAATTGGTCTAAAATCCTTGACTAATACAACATTCTCTTTTTTGGACAAAAGGGTCAGGAGGGCTGTGTTGAGGAGTCGTAGGTTTCTGAAATTTCCACATTGCACCTCAGCCAAGGTGCCAACACATCACATTTGATGATAGACCAACACGTCTTGTAGAAGTGACCAGTATAAAATGGACAATAACAGTGTGAAATCAAATGATCTTGTCGCAAACAAATTGTCTTTCCATTCCACAACGTTACTAAACATAGCACGAGGGCCTTGTATTCTTAGGCTTCGATTTATATATGTTAGCCTTAGTCCCAAATGATGGAGTTGGGCGTCACCATCCCATCCATACAAGACTGCAGAATACAATTGTATGAACATTATTTAGCCTCCCAAGGACAAAAATAAGTTCAATTCCCGTAGAATAATTGTAGACCTATATATATCAACATATCTTTTCAACTGTGTGAATGTGTGATTGTTGCTAATCAACCTCGATCTTTTACCTTCAAGTTATATCAAACCAGTGCATATCATTTTCAAACCATGTGCAGAAACGGAGATGACACCTAAAGTAACGTCAATCCTAAAGAAATATGAGAATAGTTGGAAGATGATGGGAGTTGTCAATCCAATTAGCTCTGTAGAAGGATGCCAAACCATGAACATAAAGAGGAAGAAACTGAAAGAAGCCATCCTTCTACGGAACAGATGCCAGGCAAGACATCATCTGATGTAAATTATTATCATGACTGCCTCTACAATCCTCTGTCTGACATAGTCATTGCAGGAACTGGATGACATATGCCGTGAGAGCAACTGGATTCTTCCAAGATACAAAGTACTTCCTTCAGTTACCGGTGGTATGTGGTTGATAATCACTGGTTTTTAAGTTCCTGCATAGAGTCCTTGGACCATATAGGCATCAGAATAATCCAGTCAGATTTAGGCTTCACAGTTTGCTCTTCTTGAACCGTAACTGTAAAACTGACACATAGCATATAAATAAAGCTGCAATAAAGTCGGACTCTGGTAGGTGCTTACACATGTTCTAATACCATACCATATGCATGATCTTAGAACGTATACATCCTAATCACAATTTGAATTAATCAAATGTCCGCTGGTAAGTATAATCGGAATCTCTTTTTGCTCTAGCTTGGGCAATCTTTCTTATAACTTTTAATTCCTACATGTTCGATCTTTTACAATTTGTACTCCTAAATTGGCAGATATGTACCAGGCAAGTGTCCACCTTACGGGCCCAGATTTCAACTTGAGTGCAGATGGTGATATGAAGGTCACCCCTCATGAGGCACGAGACTCAGCGGCATCCAACATGCTGTCTCAGCTTCAGCAGAAGGCAAGGGAAGACTAGGAGAGCAGCATGTCTCCACACAACCCCTGATGCTGCATCCTTGCTGGGTATCGACTTCTGAATAAGGAAGCGCGCATGTGACTGGAAAGAACAGCCATCACAGCTCAGAAATAATGAAAATGCTGGGAGAAACATGCTGTGATCTCCAGTGATTATTGGTGTTTAGCACTGTGTTTAAGTTTCTGGATATCATTATGTTGTTGCTTTTGCGAGTTCTCTAGCTGTAGCGTGCATTATTTGGTTGTGAAAACAAAAATATATCTACTTATTCGAACATACTAATTCTGGGTAGATGGTGTTTGCTGCATAAGCCACAACTTTCTGCACGTGTGGTTCAGTCTGCAGTATATAGCTGTGATACTAAGGCCTGTTCGGCAACCTAGCAATCTTTTTACAGCTGAAATTTGTTACACCTGTAATTCCTTGTACACCACAAACCGCATGTATCAATTTCCGCCTGCGATGTATTGTTTGGAATACGAGTGGTGCTTCAGCCATCTAGTACCTAGTGGACTACAATATACTGCAAAAGCAGATGATGATCGTCAATACAGTAATGCAAAGTTGATGTCAGTTTGGTACATAATTGAATTCTGCAGGAATTACCAAGATCTCCTATCGATTAGGAGTTCTTCTAAGATGGTTGATGAACTATGTGACGTGGCTGAAGAGATACGTAGTTCTTCTAAGAAGGTTGATCACCTAGGTGATATGGCTGAAAGCACTAGGACAGTTTTAAGTTGATCACGGTCTGATCACTCTGTTGCCAGAAAACATGTCCGTGTGATCTTATCAGATTATGAATCCGATGAGAATCCTGAACTCGTTCAATTAAAGAAGGCATTAACTAGTCCAGCAGATAGTATGTCAGTCTCAAGTACGGCGTTGATTAGATTAGCATTACATATTCATATATTTGAATGGATAAAATTTACCTCCTAGTTGTATTGACGCCTCATTTTCATGGCCAGCAGATCATGGAGCAAACAGCAGCAGAAACCAGGTAACAAAACACTAATGATCCTTCAGGCTTATGTTCTTGACTGGGAATTGAAATATAAGCCATGTTTGTCAGGGATCGAGCTCCCATGGCATAGAGTTTGTAGGCCTAATACTCCCTCTGTCGACAAAGAATACAATTCTCACATATCGAAAAAGTTAAATAGTTCCAATTTTGACTAAAATTATTTTAAAAAGTACTAACACTCTTGAGACAATAAGTAACATTAAATTAATTATAGAATAGTTTTTCATAACGCGCAGAAACCCTTCTAGAGGGGCATCAACACGCTAGCTGCATGCAGCAGCCGCATCGCATTGTCGGCTGCCACTCCAGCAAGACTTGGAGTCTTATTTTTTCTACCTCTTTCTTCAATAAATATGCTGCCACATCAGTAAAATATCATAAATAATATGTAATTAATTGTCTTGGACTCTGTGATAGAGTCTTGCATTGTGAGTGTCTTTACCGAGCGTAGGCTGAAGCTGTTGTCGGCCCTCATCGGCGCCCACAGCAAACGTTGTTGGTTGCTATCGAGCGCACATGCCCCACCACCATGGCGCCTCCTCTAGCTCATTGGGCTACGAATCTGGCCACGGGGATGGAGAACTCGGTGCCCCAGCCTTGCGTAGCCGCCCCTACCATGGTCGACAACATCGTCAACACCCCTGAACCTAGGGATGCTGGCCGGATCCGGCGGCCCAGGCCAGCCCCGTCGACACCGCCATGTGAGGAAAGGGGACGGTGGAGGGGGAGTCTAACAAAATTATATTTTATATGTTATGATTTTTTTCTATAATTTACTATAATTTTTTAAAATATTTAGCCGAAATAAATAAATAAACAAAATTTTTATAGCAAAAACTTTGTACTAAAGCATACTATATTATATATTTATTGTGTAGATCTACTTATGTGGAGTCTAACAAAATTAGATTTTTTAATTTTATGATTTTTCTATGATTTACTATGATTTTTTTAAAATTCAGTCCAAATAATTAAAAAAAAACAAAACCACTGGCACCGTAGCAAAACCACCATTCGTTGTAGTAAAGTAGACACTGAAAGGTTGGGGAACCGTTTTTTCTCTCAAAAAGAAAAATGAAAGGCAAGGGAACAATTTAGGGCATGTTCGGTTCATGCAAAATAAACACCGGGATTAATTCCAACCTGGAATCTTTTGATAATTTGTACTATATTTTATCTCCTAGAATGAATCCAAGTAGAATGAGGACAAAACGAACAAGCCCTTAGGGAGAAAGCCGAGAATATCATTAGGATCAATTTCAATACATTTTTACAAAGATTTACAATTTCATCGGAATTGACAGACTATTATAAATACCTCTAAATTCGCCTCTGTCAAAGGTTCGAATGAAGATGATGTTCAGGATTCAGTTGCTAGCCATTATAGCCTTAATAGGGGTACAAGTTTAATGGAATCTGCTGTTCTGCTCCATCAGAGAAAAGAAAAATAAATTTTCGTTTACCTAATTGCGGAGATTAAAGCGATCAATCACCTGAATTGAATAAAAAATAATAGAATTAACTACTAATGTAGTAATACTACACAGTAGCGTGAACCACTTCTCTTCAGGAAACAAGCAGTGTAGACAATCAAAACCTTAACGGCCAGGTTCCTGAAAGGATGGTGTTGAGGAACGACGATGTGGAATGTGGGACGTCACTTTTAAAAACCATGGTACGAAGGGCAAAAGGGGTACACCTATTTGTATGAATGGCGGAAGGGATACACCTCTTTTGCATTGTTCCTTGGTTATATTTTCATCTAGTACTAGTATCCATACAGCATTTACACGAACAAAACATGGTACAGAATCTAAATGCATGAGTACAAGTTTGGTTCCTCCACTTTGTACCTTTGATTTGGATCATGGGAAAGGTTTGGTTCCTCCATTTCATACCTTTGATTTGGAACATTTACCACTGCATTTGGAATGGTGTTCCACGATATTCCTATTCCTCGTTAGGAACAAAGTTCCCCGAAACGTGCACTAAGACCATGTCCACGTTCGCGGCTGATAAGCTCAAACCTCTCATTCTATTTGTCATCTTCAACCTCCAGGCACTCAGAGACGTTCTTCAAATCGCGTCAGAGCACTATGAAAAACAACTACTCTTTTCAACATTCAAAGAATTGATTTCAATAGGCCTTGTTTAGTTCAAAAAATTTGCAAAATTTTTCAGATTTTCTGTCACATTGAATCTTGTAGCACATGCATGAAGCATTAAATATAGATAAAATCAATAACTAATCACACAGTCTAATTTGCGAGACGAATCTTTTGAGCCTAGTTAATCCATAGTTGAAAATATTTATCAAATACAAATGAAAGTGCTACAATACTCATTTTGCCAAAAATTTTGGAACAAAACAAGGCCTGAGGTGGCGAGCAAAATACACTCAGTGACAACTATTTGAAGTTATGTGGACAGAAGAACATCATGGCAAAGTTCCAACCTCCAAAGCTCTGAACACAACATTTGAATGGGGGAATTCGTGTCAAGGCAGGTTGCACAACCAAAGACTATGGAAAAGAAATATCCAAAAGTATGATCCTGCAATGTTGACCTTCCTTACAGAGAATATGTGATAACAAGCCATTGCAGTGAAGGAAATGGAGCCAAAGTGACCTTGAATATAACAGTAAACAGCAGCCCAACCTCGAATATCTAAAAGAACATGATCAATTGCCACAAGCAAGTTCTTTCACCAACTGTAAAACCGAATTAGAAAGACATGCAAACGATTCTAGTTGAAAGTATGTTAACTTAACCTCCTAAAATTAGCGCATTACATAATATCTGATAAACATAATTCCTATGCAATCCTGTTAAATAAGACATTCTGCCGGATATTGTAGACTAAACATTCTGAAACTTTAATAAGCTTATATGTTAATTGCATTACGTTGGGTCTCGGTTGACGGTAACAACCAATAAGAGTTTGATCACAGATAAACAAGCACCAAGGGCATCAAAAGATTTTCAGTTTTGGAATATGAGTTATTGAGTTTACTCTACACATATGTGTAGTATCTTGCTGCTACATCAAGAACTCTGAAAGAATATAGAAAATCATTTTGGCACATGCTTATATTGGACCATTTTTTTGTATTCTACCATTGCTCAGCATTTTTTTTTCTGAAGATGGAAATGCAGAGACTAGATCAAACCATTCATCACAATGTACAAAACTTCAAACCATGAAACATTAAACTGCGGTAATTGCAAAGGGATTCCACATTACAGCATTCATATACTCCACATTCAAAGGAACAAAAGTTAACTAATGCCAAGGTTTTGCTCATCAATCATTATTCTTGATCAAATCCGTAACATAAAAGGGGATGGCACAGCTTGACCGAGCCAGGGGAATGAAGGAAGGCTCACAGCGTCAAAAGCCGCACGTATGTGCCTTGCCTTTCGTCGCGGCAGGCCATTACGGGATGTCCCACGGCTTAGGCTCGGGGACAGCGACGACCATCCCCTGCAGCTCCGGCGCGAGGACGACCTGGCAGCCCAGGCGCGCGTGCTTGTTGAGCTCGCGGTTCCTGGACGCGCGCGTGAGCACGTACCGCTCCTCGTAGGACGGTGGCGGCAGCTTGTCGAGCCACTCCTGCGCGATGTGGACCTCGCACTCGGCGGAGCACGCGTCGATCTCCTCGAGGCGGTGGGAGGCCGGCTCGATGAGCCCCGCGTTGGCCAGCGCGCGGAGGAGTGTCTGCCCCGTGAGGCCGACCACCTCACGGCGCGCCCCGTCGGGATCGATGGCGAGGACGCGCACGATGCGGTCGGCGACCTTGGCGGACGCCGCGGCGGGGGCTGGGGCGGCGGCCGGGGAAACTGCGCAGAAGGAGCGGGAGATCGAGGGGGAGAGGTGGAGCGGGAGGCGGCGCAGGGCGCGCGCCGCGATCGCCATGGCTGGTGTGCTCGGGTAGGGTTCCGGTGGGAGATCTGGGGAGACCGAGAGAGAGACGAGGTCGATGAGGACCTGGGGACTGGGAGGAGTGGAGGCTAGGCCAGAGCCCAGAGTCGCTGAGGGACTGAGGGGTGCTGGGTCGCTGAAAAGTGGGCTTTCAGGGCTTTGACATAAAACACTTTGGGCCCAACTGTGCCTGTCGATGCGAAACGACCTCAAACTTTTTTTTTTTGCAACTTGGCCCTTCTTTTTTAAGAAACTTCACGTCTACATCTTATAAAAAAGTTAAACTCATCTTTGGACGCGCCGAGGTTACACGTCTCAACATTATGAAGCTTCGAATTCGTAAATCGCGTGACATGCTGGCCGAGCTTACGTGGTAGATACCTCAGCAACATAGATCATGGCGCTGAGCTCGGCGCCACAGATCACGGCTCAGCATGGCGCCGAGCGACAAATATATTTGTGTCTCTTCTCCAATATCTCTGAATGTTCTACATCCCACTCCTTCAGTCTGTCGACGAAAGCTAGTCGGCAGTCTACCTTGGGGTATACCCACGGTAGTAGTTTATCGGTAGACGGTGCGCAAGCTACGAACTTGATGGTGACGTAAGACACGAACAAGGTTTTTATCCAGGTTCGGCCGCCGTGTGGGCGTAATACCTATGTCCTGCGTCTGATTGTATTGGATTGTGTTGAGAGAATAATATCTCCTAGGGGGGTCCCTTGCCCCTCCTTATATAGTCCGGAGGGCAGGGTTACAGATCTGGAAACTAATCCTAGTCGGTTACAATTGTCATAGATAGCACAATATCAATTTCTATTATAACCGACCAGAATCCGGCTTGATCTCACGTCTTGTTTCCTTGCGCGAAACTCCGAGCAGTTGGATCAAGCCTCGAACTGCCTTCATGATGGGCCAAGCCTCCTGGCCCAAGTCTAGCCGTAAAGGTATAGGGGTTTATACCCCCACACAGTCCTTGTAGAAACCGCTTGTCCGACTCCTTAATCTCAATATCGATCCATTGCTCAAAATCACAGAGCGGTGGAGGGGTTTGCAACAAAGTCAATTGTTACAAAACAAATAAATATGCAAGGCTTCATATGACAAAAAAATATACTAATGGACAGTACAAAGTTCTCACAATAAATTGATTGTGGCGCTGATGCTCTATAGTCCCATGCAAAATTGGGACACATACAATACCTCTGCCTATAACTTTTGCCTATAACTTAAACTCATCATTAGACTCTGTGGGTCGGCGCCATGATTCAAGACCTCAATGTGGGTCATCACCAAATTGTAAAAGTGAATTTTCTTAAAAAAAAGACTAAACTACAAAAAATTGGGTGACCTCAGTGTGTTTTATGGATCTAATCAACTAATAACCTACATAACGGAAAATCTACTGGTTTAGAATTTTATAACTTCTTGGATGTAATCCAAATTTGTAGAGCTTCCACTAATTACAACACTTGCAAAACTTGCCTTGGATGCACGAGAGACTTGGTGGGGTGAGCGGAACACTGTAACTAGAGGAAGAAATGGTGGTCTAGAGATCGTATTTGGTGGAGCTCTAACATGGAGTATGGGTTTTAGGCAACGATACCATATAACAATTGGTTCATCTCTAGGAGTTTGTCCTCTATAGCTCTTGTTATTTATTTACTATGTTTATTGCTTTCGCTTATACATGTTTTGTATGACCTTTACCTTCCTAAACCGTTTGATAGGATTAGCTCTATATTGCTAAATAGCTTGTGGGGGTATAGAGTAAGATAGAGTGCACTTGAAAAAAACCAAATACACATCTTGCTAGAACTAGTTTATATTTTTTCTAGTAGTTTACGACCTAGTGTGCATTTCCTTGTTATGCATGAGAGCATGTTGATTCAACAACGGTTGATTCAACAAGGCTACCATCTTGCTATAGGTGATAGTCAGCAGGAGGCTGGAGAAGATGACACACAACAATACAAGAAGTGGGACACATGAATTTGATGAAGACCTTAAGCTAAAGTCTCCACGTTGAGGAAGTGGAGAGTGTTTGATGTTTAAACGTACTTGTTTGGACTATTATATTAAATTTTAGTTGTCTAGTTATAGGCCATTCAAATGGGTAAACTTAAAGGTGGACTAATTTTAATTCAATCAACTAATTGTTAGTTCCTCTCACTAGCCCGTGAATCCAAAGAGCATATGATTAATCTTTTAGTCGCCTAAAGTTGAGTCACTTAGGGAGTGTTTGGGACTGCTCCACAAACTCCACTATGAAGCAGCTCCATAAAAAACTCGAGTTTGTGGAGTACCTCTTTAGGTGCTCTCACAACTCCACCCTTTTTTTCGAACTGAGTGCGTGGAGCTGAAACCGTTTGGCTAAAAAACGTGGAGCAGAGCTGAAAAACATGGAGCAGAGCAGTCCCAAACACCCCCTGAACAAGCCCCTAAATTTCCATCTAAATTGTAGTTGATTAGTGTGGGGGTATAAACCCCTATACGGCTATACCCTTAGATGGGATCTTGCGTCAACCTGATCAAGCCGCACCATCGAATTTTTCCAACTCCTACCGACCAACTCGTGTCGTCACACACGAACACCTGGGGATGTCTCTGACGATAACCTCCACCCCCTCGGGACGGTCCGTCAAAGTCAAGGCTGATCCGGAGGAAGGTTATCCTTGCGGTCTGAACAACTCGGCTTCTCTCTACTCACGGCATATCCAATCCCTTTTTAACGAGGCGGGTTGGCTGCCAAAGTGGAACGGCCGACCAGCTCGTCACTACGTCAACATGGTGACGATCCGAGAACTACGGGACGGCCAGGCTTCCAATACAAATTCGAGCACTAGCTCTGTTCCTACTGAAGTCATAAACTCCGAGGATGAGGACTACGACCTGGATCTGCCTCCATATCCTCCGGGTTTCTCTCGATTCCCGATCTTCCCACCCCAGCGGGGAGATATCGTTTTCAACGTCAGCGCCGACGAGCCGGCCGTTGATGGAGAAACAGACGAGCAGAGGTAGCTCCGCGAGCAGCGCAACGCCGACCGCGCCCGACGACGCGCGGACGAAGAGCGCCAACTCCCGTCGCATAATCTCAGCGACGCTTTCGATATGGTCGTGGATCAGTCAGTCTACAAAACGCCAAGCGCCAATGTGGCCGTCACCATGGCCAATTTAGATCGACTCTCTGATACTCCCGAGTACCAGGGCGTCCGATCCAGCGTTCGAGCACATCTAATCGCCGTGATGGGACATACGACAACTCTGCTCAAAAGAGTCCAAGTCGTTTCCTATACAAAGGCCTCCTCCGACCAGACCCACCGCAGCCGGACCTCACCACAGCCCAGCGGGCACCACCGCAACCGTTCCCCCAACAATCATCGAAAAGACTCACAGCGTGGCGATGGCGGTCGGGATGCCGGCGGCCATCGCGAGCAGAATCACGGGCGCGGTCAGGAAGTAAACCAGCACAGGGATCTTCGATACAACATCCCTCCTAAAGACGCCCGAGACCGCATCAACAGGCGCGCCACGGAGAGAGCAGTCCACGAAAACCTGCGTCGTATTGAATACGATGCAACACACGGCCCCCCGGGCCTAAGACAGTTCTCTTCACACCTCCGCCAGGTCGTCTGGCCCCGCAATTTCAAGCTCGAGAAACTCAAAAAATACGACGGCAAGGAAAACCCAGAGAACTGGATCACTCTTTACGAAATCACCGTCCCATCAGCAGCAGGAGACGAGCACGTCATGGCCAACTACTTCCCAGTAGTCCTCGACCAGGCTGGCCACCAGTGGCTCCTTGGCCTGCCCGAGGACTCTTTCGACTCTTGGGAAGAGCTACGCCA
>Ga0182004_10002085_pt1 | contig 15322 bp, 14 predicted proteins | sample Sormic07211540_1_FD_120479 | JGI IMG/M metagenome (GOLD analysis project Ga0182004, IMG submission 120479) | Endophyte microbial communities from Sorghum bicolor roots, Mead, Nebraska, USA - 072115-40_1 MetaG | ecosystem: Host-associated > Plants > Roots > Unclassified | place: USA: Nebraska...
TAGACAAACACCAAAACTTGTGGAATTCTGTCAGATAAAACTCTAAGTCTAGGTGTTGGTTGCATTTGGATCCTTTTCTATGATTAGTTGATGGTTAAATGTGAGCATTAAGGACCGTCAACACTACTCTTGTACCATTTGTAATTTGGATGTGGAGGAAACCATGTACCATCTCTTTTTTATCTGCCCCTTCAGTCAAGCGTGTTGGAACTTTGTTGGCATCACGTGGAACTTGAACCTTCCCCACCTTGGCATGATCATTGATACAAGAATTAGCTTTGGTAACCCAGTGTTCATGGAAGTCTTGATTACTGCCTGCCGGTCCATTTGGTGCCACAGAAATAACCTCATCTTCGATGGCAAGACCTGCTCGCTGGCTAACTGGAAAGCTCATTTTAAGCATGAATTTGGATTGATTTGTATCAAATCCAAACCCAGCCGAATAGATTCCTTACTTTTATGGCTCAAGAGTATCTCCTAAAGTTGTTGTTCTTTTCTTTCTGAGCTTTGTTAGCTCTTTTAGCTCTTTTAGCACAGCTCGTGCTCTTGTACTTGTACTTGTACTTGTCTTTCTTTGTTGGTTTAAATAAAAGAAAAAAAGAAAAAGAAAGGTGGGGGGTTTTTCCCCACTGTTTCCTCAAAAAAGAGACAAATGGTTGTATCTATGTTTCTTTAATTTGGCTGTGTTAGGCCTAGCTAATATTAAAAGGGATGATGTCAGAAGTCTAAGTTCTGGAACGGTATTGAAGGACCGAAAGAATTGGACAGGCAACCAGAATGCGGTGAATGAGAACCAATCGATATTTATTCCGAAATGGCTGCTGTCCTAGATAACCCTCCAAAGCACTAAAAACATATTCTTGGTGATGACTAGATAACACAACGGGATAGTCAATTCAGCAAAAAGGCATGCCTAACACCGAAATATAGAAGATAAGTTAGGCCTAATGAAGTCTTGGTATATGTTGTGGGCTCCGGTGGTCCTAGGCCCAAGGAGCGTTGGCTCGTGTGTATAGCGAGCTATCTCAAGAGTACTCCAGTCTATGACACTAGCATTGATTAGAATGATCTATTCAGATGTTTCCTATGTTATTCTAACTATATAGTCTAGCATATTATGATTAGTGCAATTATACTCGGCAATCATAGCGCGAGTAGGTCATATCTACACATATGGACATTACTGAGGAAAATCAGGAACAGAGTAATCATCTACCCATAATTAGTGTCTATAGAAACTACATTCGGAGGGTGGACTACAAAGGACTCAACGGGTATATCACCCCCGCGATCTACCACACGACTCGGAATATAGTATGCAAATGCAGATAAACACGATATAGGCACCACACCTACATAATGTCGACCACCCACCCATCGTACTAATGAGCAAGCGCTATAAGAAAATATATTTGAATATAAGTCTAAACCAACTATGCCAAGCATATAATCAGAATAGACTAAGAACAATATAATTAAGAATATAAGCAAGTAGAGCAAAGTCATATCCAATATAAGAGAATAGAGCAAAGTCATATTTTACTATAAGATGAAATAATATATATAATGATGAACTAGAACAAAGTAGAAGAAAGATTACAAGAATTACCGAGTATCTCTCCGATAGATCTGGAAACCAAGCAACGCTTGCCTCCAACTAGATCTATTCTATGTAGCTATGCCTCTAAACTTGGAGCTCTAGAGAGGAGAAAGTAGAGAATGAATTCTATGAATAAGATCAACTTCTAACTTGAACTGATTCCTCTAACCCTAGGGTCTACCCCTCTTTATATAGGCCAGTGGGATGAACCGTAGCCCTTGGATCAAACCAACCTTAATGGACGAAGATTAGAGATCCTCTAAGTCGGTTTAGGCCATGATCCGTGGCCTCTCTCGTGATTGGAAAGGGAGAGGGCGGGCGCCCCCCTTGGCCGCCCTGACCCGGGGTCCGCTCGTGTTCCGCTTAGTTCTGGTGGCTTGCCGACTCTTCTAGATCCTTCTTTTGAATACGTGGCTAGATATCTCTTTTCTCTCTATGTAATCATGACATGTGGGCCTCCAAAAGTCATTTCTTGATAACCCCCTGCAGAAATAGACATTCACCAAAACCTTTGGAAATCTGTCAGTTGAAACACTATTCTATTGTTGGTGATTATTTCTTGCCGTTATTCCATTCTCTTGTTGATATAAAATTGATACTTATCTACCGTCAACAGTAGTGTGCCACTAACACTCATTGTAACCTGTTCATACCTTTTTCCATAAGTCATGCTATATGTTTCTATATTCTCTTTGGAGTCACACTTTATCTTGTAGACCCATTGTAGCCTACTATTTTGGCTCCATTAGGAACTTCTTCTAAGTCCCAAAAACCATTGGTACTCATCTCTTTAATCTCATCCTTCATAGCTTTTTGCTATTCGGATGAGTGATTGCTTCTCATGACATTCAAATGAGATGGGATGATTCTCTATTTGAATTTCTTTACTAGCGTATACTTTATAGTCAACAGAAATGACTGACTTTTCTAATGAGCACTTCTTTCATATGGGACTGTTGTTGCTCTTTCGTTGCCCAGAGGCAATTGATTCTATAGGCTCCTGTATCACAAGATCCTTGTTTACATTGTACATCTTCTTTGAAGAGCCAACAACAGGTGTTGTATAAGTCATACAACATCAACATGGTATTAAGCAATTCATCGATCTTGAATCAATGGAGTGAGCACGTAGTCTCACTTCTCTTCAAGTCTTAGATCTATACATACCATGCTCCCTAGATTACACCGTCTTTAGCTTTCTTATTTGGGTTTAATCTATTGAAACTCCATATGGTGATTTAAGAATCTTTGTACTTTGTCTACTTAGGGGTATCGTTATTATAACCGTTGTACTCCCTCAATGATAATATTCATCATTTATAGATCACCTTTATTACTTTTACCCTCAATGCATACTATAAATTAGGGAATGGGGAGTATCTTTCAAGAGTATCTTTCAATCCTCCCCCTCAAAATGTGGCATGAACTTTATTGACATAATTTTGAAACCACGAGTTACTCTTGACAATGAGGAAACTTTGAATGCTTACTCATTCATAGGATTGTGTCATGTAAAATTGAGTTATTTCTTAAATCTTTTTAGGAGTACACTTTCCTCATTTCACTTCAAGAACTCAACAGAGTCCTTCAGTACTTTTGCAAGTCGTACTTGCATGTCATTTTTTTCTTTTGGGTCAGAAGCAACGTTCTTTTCCCACAGTGCAGGATGAGTACCATGCCAAAACTTTTCCTGCCATGCGAGATAATTCCCTATAAGGGACATAAATGCCAGAACTGGCTTTTAGCATTTTCAATCATCAATTTTAGAAATAAATCCGAAAGCTCTTTAACAAACATGTTTAATTCAACTTTGGTCGAAATTAAACATGCATATAACTTTTACAACTCTCATCGGTGAAACTAAAAATAAAGTTGTTTTACATAGATGGTACATAAAAGTTAAACTAAACTTTTGTTGCTCTATATTCTTTCTTGGACTAATGTCCCTGAATTCCTTTCTTTTCAAGCCATTCTTTAAAGAGGAAACTATTCCTTATTTAATGGCCCTTCTTTCATGCAAACTTTCATTTTTTATCTTTTGAGTCATAAGTACCCAACTCTTTTCTCACTACCTTCAAGAATGAAAGCATGGAGATCATTTTCTGAAACATATAAAACAAAAGATCAATAATAATGAGCATGAAAATAACCCTACAGTGGTCTGGTTAAAGACATGCACATTAAACTTTTAAATCTTTCCTTTTATATTCTAAATCACCTTTGGGTAGAAATAGAATAAGTCATCATTTTTCTACATCAATTCTAAATCACCTTGAATTAATGCACATAACTCATAAACAATGCCATAACATTGCTATTTAACAACTTTTCTCAGAAAAGGATAATATCATAATTTACAGAATTCTATTGACTTCTCTTCAAAATAAATTATGACATACAATTAATTCTCTTACACTAATTCTACATCACCTTTGGGCAGAAATATAATTAATGCATGACAATAAACAATAATAACATCATAATATTGCTATTAATCAACTTTGGTTAGAATAATAACAATATTATAATAATCTATAATTTTATTCATTTTTCAAAATTAAATTCTCTCTTTGGTTCAAATTAACAATGAAAAATAAATAAAGAACTGCAAGTACGCAGCGGAAACTTTAATAATCTCTTGTAGTAGTATTTTCTAGAAGCACTTTACTGTTCTCTGTACAAAATACCGTTCGATAAAATGTGTAGAAAATAAACATCAACAAATAACTTTAAATTAGCTTAAAAAAAAACAAATTACTTTAAATTCTTTAAAAGGGGCGAAAACTGCTTCTAGAAAAAATTAAAGTGGAATTTTCTTTGTACCGTTGAATTGGCCAATTCAGCCCTCGGCCGAAACGACCTGGCCTAGAGGCAGCACTCTCGTGAGCGTGGGGCCCGTGAAAATAGTAGCAGCGGCCCAGCCCACGCTGCAGCCATCCTTTTATTTCTTGCTTTACTTTTGTCCGGCAAAGTAGTGAAAATGGCCCACGGCCCATCTGCCTGTGCCCTCGCGCGGTGCACCTCCACACCCAGCACACGGCCCAGCACGCGCGGCCCAGCGAGGCGCTGGCGCCCACTTTTGCTCCTGATGACCCAACACGCCACCTCGGCCCACCAAGGGTCGGCAGCCCGCTTGACTCGGTGGCCTTGAACTGGCAGTGGCAGTAGCGTGGCCTCCCGCGCTCAGGCTGCCACCTGTGCTTGGGCCGGGAAAGCTCACCCCCGCCTTGGCCGAAAGCTAGCCCAAACATCTCATCCATCCATTCTCATCTGACGACCGAGCATCATTTTCGTTGGAACAAAACCCTAGAGCCAGCTGCCTCCCAGAACCCTAGCCATTCTTTCCCTGCTTTTCTCTCTTAGTGCCTCAAGCAGCAATACCGACGGCGGTGGCGCTGGTGGCGAAGGTGGCCGTCAACATCGGTGAGGTTCCGCCGCCGGAGCTAGAGCAGAGCAAGTCCGGCCGCTTCCCCTCCTACTGGCTTTCTTTTGCTGCTATCTTTCTCCCCTTCTCTCTCCACATCACAGCCGAGACTAGGAGAGTCATCCATGGCGGCCAGAGAAAAGAGAGAAGGTGGTGGTGCCACCACGACACCCCTCGCCGGAGCACGCGTGCAGGTGAAGCAGTGCCCGGCGCTGTCGAGTGGCACCGTGGTGGTGCCCATTTCAGCCTGAGCCTATGAGGCACCAAGGTGCCGATGAGCCCAGCGTCTCAGCCTTTTCTTCCCACACTACGGTGGTGTCCTTCCCGCAAGATAGCGGTTCGTGTTTCGGCGAGAAGAACCCGTGAAGGTCCCTCCCCTGTCCTCTTCTTGCTAGGGTTAGGGTTATGATCGGATTGGATCGGGTCTCTCCCTTCTGTGTTAATCTTTCTCGAAACCCTAATCAAGGGTTAGGGTTTGGGCTAGGGTTGAGGTTTGTGTTCATCTGATTTGGATTTCTTTGGTTTCTTTTCTTTTCTTCTAATCCCGATTTGGATCCACACAGCTTGGTAGGCTCTGGTACCATTGATGGACTTGTGTGGATCGACTAGGTGTAGATCAGTAGGGAATTTACTTCTATTTAGGATAAACAACGTAGAACTTCATGGATCTAGAGAGGAAGGGAGGACGAGAGGATAGTAGCTGAACCATACCTCTCCCTCTCGATCGGTCTAGGATTAGGTGGGGACTTGTGGTACTGTAGTGATGAGCCTCGTGTCTCGTGCCTGCCCCCGCCCTCTCTTTTATGCACTGTGCGATGGGGGGCCACCAGCTAGTAGACGGCCGGACGTCCCCGATCAAGACGTGGTCAAGGGGTCCGGCCTAGTTTTTGAACTTGGGTTGGTGGAGATGAATCTAACATAAGGCACGACACGGCATGCACACACACTGACTGCTACACCCATGGCCTAGCCGACGGTGGTGGCAGCGCGCACGTGTGTGGCACGCCTTTGTACCTTCTCAACTTCTCAATATAGATAGATGAATAAAATTGGACCATATAAGTCAAGTTAATATTTTGTCGATATCCCGTATGGTATTAATATTCACTATGTTATGTTACGAACCATAGAACTTATTGATTCATTTAATTTAAAATGGCCCAAGCCCGTTATAATTCCAACAATGTCGTAGCGTCTTTCTAAGTGTGTTGGTTGAGCCAGTTGGCTGCAGGTGATGGTGTCTTGGTTGGTAGGTTAAGTTATGTCGTGGGAAGTCGAAGCTGCTTTGTTGTTTTTACACAAAGCTCAACAGTGATTGTGTGTTTGTAGTCAAGTGCTAGGCCGGCTATTGTGCGGGTGTGTCATGTCGTTGTATGAACTTCTCTTATTCTTAATGGACTGGGAGCTCTGGTCTTTTGGTTCAAAAAAATATATGTGTTGATCTCAAATTTTTACGAGTAGGGACTGCTTATGGGGTCACTCTATGGAAGGAGAGATGGCTAGTTTGTTGGATCGGCTAAACAGAGGGTTGAACGGTGATAGTCGATCGGGACGTGTTGGGCTATGACAAGTTAAGAAAGAGAACGTGTCAGACTTCATTACAGGAGATTGGAGTCCAAGTTACCTTTTTATTTCTAGGAGTCATATTTTATTAGGACCTATGATTAAGTTTCCGGGTTATAAATACCAAAGACCCGATCACTGTAAAGGATATCAAATACAGACCTTTTTGTCTCCAGCCACGAACCTTAGGAGTACGAGTAAAAGTAGATGTCGGCAAGACCTTTAACAAATCGAGTTGCATCGATTGATTTTGATCATCGGTTTGCTTGTAAGTATTATCAAGTTCACATTTAGTTGCCCCGGCGACCTTCAACAATTCGAGTTGCATCGATTGATTTCGACCTTCGGTTTGCTTGTAAGTATTATCAAGTTCACATTTAGTTGCCACGGCTGCATCATTTGATCTCATGTTTAACTTGAATTGAACTATTTATTGGTTTATATCATATTTTTAAGGCTGTATTGCTTCAATCTCTTACAAATAATTGATTTATGCTATTTATCGGCTCTACCAGACCGACAATTTGATAGATTCATTAAGTTATCAATATTGTTTGTACTTAATAATTTATTTATTATAACAATATTTTGCCCACTCGAGATGTGATAGATTAGATTAAGCTTCAACTTTATCAATTCCATGTCGATCAAGGCTACACCAACTAGTTTATCGATCTCGATTGTTACATGTTGTGCGTTCGAGATATTTATTTGATCATAGTTAATCTAGAATTGGAATAAGATTTAGCTTAATATTATTTGTTATCAGCTGTATTTTGAACCCCACTGTCGAGTGCATTAAGTTAAGCTTAACTAGATCTCAATTTGATTATGATCAAATAGATAGATCTTGTTCATGCCTCATGGACCCTGTATCGGCTAAATAGCCGATCCAGTTATACTTCAATGAATAGCGCATGCATGTTGATTCGATTAGAATATTGAATAAACTAGTAGTGTGAGTTGAATTTATGGAAACCCGCTAGCCTTTAGACTAGGTGACACTACAAGAAATGTGTCATCTTATGACATCTATGCCATGACATTTGACCAAAATATCACTAAATCGACTAGTTTATGACATCTGTTTTGCAGCCAATTCAACTTAGTGACATTAATTAATGCACGTCATAAAAAAGGTCAAAATGGTAGTCGAATGGTATATTGTGACAACATTTGCCATGTCATAACACTAGTTAAAAAAAGCTCTATGCTGGTTGTGGATTTTTTAAGCTTTTCAAATGACATCGTTTGAAAAAACTACCAAAATGAAAGTTGTAGATCTCAAAAAGTTATGAAACTTTATAGTTGATAATTTTTTTCATTTGAGATCATCTTGTCGTCGAAAACTACATTTGAATTTCTCAAATTTAAAATTCAAATTTTGTAAATGACATTGGATGGAGAAACTACTAATATAAAAGTTGTAGATCTTGAGAAGTTATCAAACGTTGTAGTTGACAACATTTCAATTTGAATCCATTTAGGGCTTCAAATAATCAATGTAGGCTCGGTTTAGGATAATATGTGGGGAACTAAACTCTAATATAAACGCAACTAAGCGATGGATGGAGTGGTAGAGGAGGCTATGTGCGATGACGAGGTCTTAGGTTGAAATCGCATTGGCGCACGATTTTACACAAAAAATGCATGATTAGGAGGCGTGTCTTTCGTTACTCGGGCGATTAGCCTAGGTCTTCCCTGGGATCAAAATCTTTTTTATTTATTTTTCCCCCATTTTCTACCAGCAGTATCCTCCCGCTGCACCAAAAACCTAGGCGCGTGTCTTCCTGCTACACCTAAATTTTAGTTGCGAAATGATATGTTTGCCCATACATATTCCAGAACTTCTTCATTTAGGCCAAGGGTAGAATGATAATCTTGCCACTGCAGTGACATGTTAAAGCCTAGGCCAAATCGGTTCATCCCCTGCCGCAGCCAGTACACACTCCACGACCCTCTTCCTCCCTCGGAAGCCCAACACCCATCCTCACTCCGGTGCTGCTCCACGACCACCTCGGTTGCGGAAGCCCCCGCTCGTCGCTGGCCCTCGATCTACCTTCTGTTGCCCCCCCCTCCCACTCCGACGCTGCTCCACGCCCCCATCGGTTGCTGATCCGCCTCCCTCCCTCGGTTGTGGAAGCCCCCAACATTGGCTGCCCTTGATCTGCCTTCTACTCCCCCTCCCACTCTGACGTTGTTCCACGCCCCATCGGTTGCGGATCCGTGTCACATCCATCTCCGACGCTGCCCACCTGCTCCAACTAGGCCGTCTGCCCCACCGTGACATCCAAAATGGCTCCTGGTAAGAAGCAAAAGAACCGGAAGCCAACCAGCCCACCAAGAGGTAAGATAGCTCCTGTTATTTGTGTGAATTCACTATGACATTTGCAAGCAGATTGTGGCTGTTTGCGGACTTAACAGTTGTCACTATTGTTGATTACTACTGATGCCGAGATAGAAGTTGCAACTAGAACTATCCTGCTGGTTCATGAGTCAAGCCTTTTGTTAATAGGTTTTGATGGCAACTAGAGCCCTATTTTATACCTGTTCAATATATTATATGATGTGAATCAACTTCATTGAGTTAACCGGCATAATCTATTATTGATTCTAGCTTTTAGAATCAGATTTGTAAGCTGAGTTAAATATTGATCAGAAAATATCCAAACTATATTATTGTTGCTGCATTCAAACCTATAAAATTCAGAGAAGCTATTTTATTGCTGTTGACAGTCGATAATGTTAACTTTTATTATAACTTTAAACTTGAAGGAGAACATGAATACTGTTGTTGGTGCAAAAGCTGATCTGCAAACACAAAGGGCTAATACCCGATTTAAACGTTAAGGTGTGCCAGCCGATTTGACCTTACTATCGGCAAGGAAGGTAACTCGAATACTTTGGTCCCGACAACAGCGATGCGCCCGGATGTCACGGCCAAGAGCTACTCACGCGGAACTCGAGAACACGTCGAGCTTAAGTCGACGAACTCCTAAGAACTCGTAGTAAAAAGGAAAATATGACGAAGTCGTCGAAAAAGTAGATGCTGGAATATGAGTAAAAACTTGTGTTTGATTGATTGATAGATGTCTCATTACAAGGTCCTAGGGTCTACATTTATACCCTGTTCAAAGAGCTACAACCAGACACGACTAGAACTCGAATTCCAAATTACACAGAATCCGTATACAGAACGATTTAAATAACTAAAGAAAATATTAAAATTATCCCCCCTGGACAAACCGGAACACCTCTACAACCCGATCGGCAAATCCCAGGCTCTCCCCCTATATCATCGGCAGACTCCCTTGTCGCAGCCATCGGCACAGGCACATCATCAACTACGGACTTAGTCACGTTCAACCATCCTTCCATCGGCAACCATCTCCATCGGCAACTCACCCTATACCGCCTTACTCTTGCCGATCCACACCTTACCGATCTTGGACACGTGCCGAAAAAACGGTGTCAACACATGCCCCCCAATATCAGAGTATGAAATCATTAATGCTCCGAAATTCTCTCCAGCAATGATGCCCCTTTTCCGCAATTAATGCTCCTAATCTGGCAACCGACAGCCTTAATCTGAACAACTCTGATCCTATCCTTCCGCAGATCTCTCGAAATCCTCAACTTCCCTAAACGGACATTTCCATTTTAGTCGCGCATCGGCAATATTACCGTTACAGGGACTTGCCGATGTACTAACCAAGACACCCGTATCTTATCTTTCCAAACGGCTATCTTCACTTTATTCGCTCATCGGCAATATGACCGTTACAATACACTGCCGATGGACCGACCAGGAGATCCCACACAGTAAAATATCTCTGGATAATGACCGCTTCCTGTCAAATCGCCTGCACAATCCCTTGATTATCGTGCGAACAGTTACCATATCTTCCTGAGTACCCTCGGATTTCACGGATACGGCGAAGAGATAAGTCAATTTTGCCCTTGCCCATTTTGTCCTATAAATAATTCCTTCTCGGGTACTCCTTCTCCATCACATCATTCCACCACCCCAACTTCACTTTTCCAACGGCAGCGCCTTTCAAGGTCTCCAAGATCCCAGACGAAACCTCTTCTTCACCAACTCCAGAGCCCTCGATCGTCCTTCCGTGGCAAGATGGCCGTCAACTTCATTGTTCCGGAGGTCAGTTCTTCACTCCATCTCCCGTACTTTTCTCGCATCCCTGTTCATCCGCAATCCATCTTACTGAATATTTCTTTTTTTCTTTGTTTCTCCTTCTCTACCTCCAAAACCACTAGGAATTGTCCAACAAAATTGTCATTCCCACCGATCAACCACATCTCCAATGCCTTGGTCTAGGGGATCCAGATCCAACCAATCTCATTAACGCAGAAACCAACAGGATTCCCTTTAGGGCCGAAAACTTCTCTTTGGATCTGTGGAAGGATACTTTCCGTTCTTGGCCCAGCCCTACTGTAGGATGGACAGACTGGTTTTTGAGGGTCAGCAACTCAAATGAAGTCCAGTGGGGTGAGAGGAAGCTAGATCAATGCATTAGGTTGTCCATTGCCGATATGCATAGAAACGAGTCACTGCTGATAGCTGCATCATACTTCTGGTCAGACACGCTCAATGCCTTTGTCTTCGGCCACGGCCCTGCTTCCCCTACTCTTGCCGATGTGGCTATGCTTACCGGCCTAGATGTGTCTTCTGCCGATAGCACTCGTTTTTTCGAAACCAAGCCCAGTGCCAAGGTAGAAACCCGTTCCATCGGCGGCTTGTCAGGGTATATTTAGAAATATAGACGGACAGGCCCTGTCAATGTAAAAGAGCAGACCTGCTTCCTGAACATGTGGCTAGATAAGTTCGTGTTTTGCGGGCGATCGGCAGGACCAACCTCGGTCCACTTAGCAGCAGCTGAAAATGTGGCCAATGGTGGCCGATTTCCCCTTGGCCGATACCTGCTTGGTGCAGCCTACCACCTCCTTCACCAGGTGACTAGGAAACTCTTGCTTGGTCAGTCTATCGGCAACTTGGGAGGTACCTGGTGGTTCATCAACATGTGGCTCAATCTCCATTTGCACAAGCGTCTTTAGTTTGACCTGTTCGTACAGCGTTTCCCAAGGGACATAGCCGAGAACCACGTGCTGGACGAGGAAGAATCGGCAACACGTGCCCCTCTGAACTTCGGTGAAGCCGTCATAGTTCTCCTCGGCTCAGGGGGCAATGCAGACCAGGTTAGCCGATTTTTCCAGACCTTGTATGAAGGTTTTACCAGAGATGAACGAGCATGGTTAGCTTATGATGACCCAAACTCCATGTTTCCTCTAGTCTTCAATCCATTCAATGAGGCTCTTGATACGGATCATGAAGTAAAGATGGCACTGATCACTCCGAGAGCCATACCGGTGAATTTCTTTGGCAGTGGGAAAAATTCCATCCAGACCTACGAGTTTTACAACCCATCAGCACTAGCTCGTCAATTAGCTTTCGGCCAGCTGCCGATTGCCCTCTGTTATGCTGATGTAGTAAAACCCAGGGAAGCCATCACCCGTCTCCTTGAATGGATCCGAGTGGCTCAACTGCCCTCAAGTGCCGATACCGACGTAGACCTGTCAGAATGGGTTCCAGCCGCCTTCATCACTCAGGCGTACAAGCAGTGGTGGGCAGAATGGAAGGAACATCTGTTCTGCAGGTCAGCCCTCACATATCGTGGCATGATCGACCCCGAATATGAAGTTCCTGATGGCACCGTAAGTACTCCGAACTGATATTTCAATTTTTCATCCCTTATTTCCATCGGTAATTTACTCTTTGTATCTTCTTACAGGTCGACAACATCCCTCCATCAGTCAGCAGGAGTGGTAAGCCGATTGATCTATTTGCATCAGGTCCAATTTCTTCAATCGGCCATAACACTCCTATCCTGGCCGCTATCGTGCATCGAGGCGTACGCCTCAAGAAAGTCACCACCAGAAGAACTCAGACATCACCATCGGTAGCCGCTTCTGCTCTAGCACAGGCTTTTAAGGTAACAATTAAACCTCTTCATTCATACCGATCTTACTTTTACATCGGCTATATTGATAGTCACAGATTCTCTTTCTCCCCCTTTTTTTGTAACAGCAAACCAATGCATCGGCAAGAACCAAGAGCCAAGGTGCCGATGCCCCCCAGTCCAGCCAGCAAAAGAGAAAGGGTACCAAGAGTACCAGGGCAGAAACAAAGCGCCAGAAAGTGGCAACTCCTCCTCCTCCGGTATCTCCCATTCCGGTGGAATCTTCTCCTTCTCCTCCAGAAGCAGAGACTCAGCAAGCACCATCTTCCCCTCCAACGCAAGAAGCACTGCAGGTGGAAGAACCTCAACAAGAAGTACCTCAGCCAGAAGACACATCGGCTGATGTTCATGAACCAGCCGCCGATCCAGCAGGTTCCATTATAGCATCGGTGGTTTCTTCCGTTTAGACAAGTACTGCCCTTCCTCAAGGTAACACATTTACAAAGTTAATGCCGATGAACCTATTTTTCCATCTCATAACCACTTACGTCAATTTTCAGCTGATGTAGTTCCATCGGCAACTTTGGCCGATCAACCCGTGGCTCCATCGGCCTCTTCCGGTCAAAGGCAAGAGATCGCCTTGAAGCAAGTAAGTCACCCAATCTCCATCAATATTATTTACCGATGTTCCGACCATAGAATAACTCACTTTGTTTTCCTTTTCAGGAATAGGATTCTCCTGACAGCCTATTCTCCTTCGCTATTGATATCTCCGAGGACGAAGGCGAGGAAGCGAGTTCCTCCCGGGCAGTTGGGATCGCATCGGTAGAGATCAGGGCCAAGCTAGAAGAACTATCGGCTCTCCTCCATCAGGATACGACACAACTGGTCGATGACTCTGACCCTGCCAGGGTTCTATTCAAGACTCTCAGAGGCCAGATTCCTGCCGATGCCGAGGAAGTCCTTTTTCAGGCCACACACCTGGAAAGTCATCAGCTGCAGTACCAGAGGGCCACCCGGCGTCTTGCCGATAGAGCCGCTCAGACCCAGCTTTCTGAGGAGATGATGAAGGAGAAGCTCTTGACCGATGAGAAGCACAAGAACATCGTTACCTTGAAGTCTTCAGGAGATGCACTGAAGCAAAAAATCTCCGACCTATCGGCAAAACGGGAAGCCCTGTTGGCAGAGATCAAGCAGGTGGAGGATGCCTTATCCCAAGCCCAATAGGAAGAAAGTCAACTGCCAGAGACTATCAAGCTTCTTGAACAAGAACGAAACGCCCATGGTCGCAGAGCTTTGCAGTTGAAAAAGAAACTGAAGCCGATAGAGGGCTCTGCCGACGACGACGTGAAGGAGATAGAAGAAGCCAACCAAATCCGGCTGCGCGCCATATCGGCGATCCAGGCGCTGCTGAACTCATGAAGCTCTCATCGGTGACACATCTTTGCTTCTCTGCATTTCCAGTTTTCTTGATGTTTTAGTCTAGCCGATAGGACTGTTATTGGCAACTTTTGAAACATTAAGTCCGGCCCCAGATACATTTTAATCCAGCTGATAGGAGTGTTATCGGCATTTAAATCTTTATGCATCGACCCATATGCTGGGGTAGTACTTCTTTAAATATTTGCCATTTAATGCTCTGGGAAATTCAACTCCTTCGAGAGTTTCTAAAATATAGGCGTTACCAGGAGCCGATCGTCTTATCCGATAGGGACCCTCCCAATTGGGAGACCACTTCCCAAACTTCGAACTTTTAGTCCCGATCGGTAAAATCAATTTCCATACCAAGTCTCCATCGGCAAACTCCTTAGCCTTTACTTTCTTGTCATACCATCTAGCAACTCTCTTCTTATTTTCTTCTATACTCATCAAAGCCGTCAGCCGATGCCCTGCTAGATCATCCAACTCGTCTGTCATCAAAGTAGCATAATCATCGGCAGCCAATTGATCTTGAAAAGATAATCGCCTAGATCCAGCCTTAATTTCCCAAGGCAATACTGCATCATGCCCATACACCAACTGATAAGGCGAAACTTTAGTCGATCTATGACAAGCCATCCGGTATGACCACAAGGCTTCATTCAACAATGTATGCCACTTTCTAGGATTATCTTCAATCTTTCGTTTGATAAGCTTGATAATTCCCTTGTTAGATGCCTCGGCCTGCCCATTAGCTTGAGCATAATAAGGAGAAGAGTTTAACACTTTAATTCCCATATCGATTGCGAATTCGTCAAATTCCCCTGATGTAAACATAGTGCCTTGATCGGTAGTAATCGTTTGAGGAATCCCAAATCGGTAAATAATATGCTCCTTTACAAAATCAATCATATTGGTCGATGTGACTTTCTTCAAAGGAATAGCTTCGACCCATTTAGTGAAATAATCGGTGGCAACCAGAATAAACTTATGCCCTTTGCTAGATGGTGGATAAATCTGGCCGATCAAATCAATAGCCCTTCCCCGGAACGGCCAAGGTTTGATAATAGGATTCATAGCCGATGCGGGTGCTCTTTGAATATTGCCAAACTTTTGACAGCCTTGACACCCTTTGAAATACTTAAAGCAATCCTCAAGTATGGTCGGCCAGTAATATCCATTCCTCCTAATCATCCACTTCATCTTGAAAGCCGACTAATGTGCTCCACATACCCCTTCATGGATTTCTCCCATCAAACTTCTAGCTTCATCATCACCCAAGCATCGGAGAAGAATCCCATCAATAGTTCGGTAATACAATTCATCTTCGAGGAGCACATA
>Ga0182004_10002086_pt1 | contig 15321 bp, 24 predicted proteins | sample Sormic07211540_1_FD_120479 | JGI IMG/M metagenome (GOLD analysis project Ga0182004, IMG submission 120479) | Endophyte microbial communities from Sorghum bicolor roots, Mead, Nebraska, USA - 072115-40_1 MetaG | ecosystem: Host-associated > Plants > Roots > Unclassified | place: USA: Nebraska...
ATTTTTATTTTTTTTTTTTTTTTTTATTTTTTTTTTTTTTTTTTTTTTTTTTTTTCAAACTCGCTCTTTTCGGGAGAGGCACCGCCGTCAAAAATGGCCTGCTCAACCAGAATGCGACACGGGCGGAGCCGCGTCGCGCGATCACACCGGGCCACGCGCAGCTCCAGTACTCCACTCCCGTTCGCCTCCAGATCTGAGCCCTCAGCCCCTCACTCTCGCGCCGCCTCAATCCCGGCATCCGCGCTCCAAACCCTAACACGCCGCGCGATCCTAATGCGCAGGTGAGCCGCCCGCCCGCCCGCTCCCACCGGCAATTTCTCCAATTTCTTTTCGCGACTTTTCTTCCGATCATTTGATTTGGTGTGGTCTGGTCGGACCCCGCAGGGGTCTGGGCAGCGAGGCATCGCTGCGCCGGCGGCGCGGGCCGGCGCGGCTCTGGGTGGCCGTGGCGGCGCTGGTGGTCGGCACCGTGTGCCTCTTCTCCTCCTCCTCCGTCGGCCTGTTCGGCGCCTCTTACAGGGTCCAGGTGCGCTCGCCTCGCCCGCGCTCGCTTTCTGGTTTCTACCTCTCTGTTTTCCGTCTGCTGTATGTACTGCCTGGCGTGGGAGTAAAAGCAGGGGCGGCCTTGGCGTGGTTGTCCGGTTCCTGTTCGCTTGTAAGCAATTTGGGAGCTCTTTACACTGGTTAAGTTAGATGCATGCTACATTGTGTTTGGAAGCTGCTTGAAGCCTCATTAATGAATGCAGATTAGCTGTAAGACCCGTGGCCGCCGGCAATCGCCGACAACGTGAGGGTGACATGGAGTACAGCTCGTCGAGGATCGGACTCCCGTCACGCCGCTGCCGTGCGTGTATGTGGTTGGTGGATCGGACCAATCCAGCAAGAAATCGATGGAAACTGGGTGGGATAGGGTTGGGATCCAAGGAATGACCACCTTTGATACCACCTGTAAGACCTGTGGCCGCCGGCGATCGTCGACGACGTGAGAGAGACAGAGAGTACGCAGGGGATTCGGCCCGACCGAGCAGAGGAACCTCTGGCTCGAGTTGTGTATTCCGTAATGAAAATATGTCTGCTTATTACAGCGAATGTTCAGCATATATGGCTAGGAAGCCGGCCACACATAGGGCCCACATGTCAGTGTCTAGCTATTACAAGAATGATGGAAATACGCTTTCAGTACTTGGTGACGTCCTTCATCCTGTTGCCGTGACATCTCCCCCCATGAAGGTTCTGCTTGTCCCCAAGCAGGTGCTGATGGGAAGCACTTCTTGACCACATGATAATCCTCCCAGGTGGTTGAATGCTCGGGTAATCCTGTCCAAGTGAGAAGCACTTGTGGAACCGCAGTATTACCTTTCTTGATGAGTCGGCGTACCAGAATGCGCTCAGGGACTGCCTCAGAGGCTGCCAGGTCCGTCAGTGTGGGCAATGTTGAGTATGCTGGAGTATAGTCTGGATGAAAAGCCTTCAACTGCGAGATGTGAAATACTGGATGTATGGAACTGTCTTGTGGTAACTCCAAACGGTAGGCAACTGCACCAATTTTCTCTAGAATCTTGTATGGACTGAAAAACTTGTAAGATAGCTTGGGAAATGGTCTATTGGCCACCGAAGACTGTGTGTAGGTTTGCAAACGCAGCAAGACTGAGTCGCCCATAGATCAGTTCTGTTGCGGTCAGCAAACATTTTGATGCGGTTTTGGGCTTGTTGTAGCTTTGGCTTGAAAGATTGCATGTGCAGCTTGCGATGCTGGATGATCTGAGACACTGATGGAGAAGCATCTGTTGCATCACTGGGAACTGCACCCAAATCAGGATCATACCCATACAATGCCATGAAAGGTGAGCATCCAATGGAACTGTGGTAGGATGAGTTGTACCAAAGCTGAGCTAGGGATAACCACGATTTCCATGTTGTTGGTGAATCTTGTATTGAGCATCTCAAATACATCTCCAAGCATTGATTAACCCTTTCTGTCTGGCCATAAGTTTGGGGGTGGTATGCTGTGCTGAGATTGAGGGTCACCTTGTAGAGCTTGAACAATTCTTTCCAGGATGAACTGACAAATATGGTATCTCTATCTGAGACTATGGATTGGGGCATTCCATAAAGCTTGGTGATGTTATCGAGGAATAACTTAGCAATTGAAGTGGCTGTGTAGGGATGCTTAACTGGAATGCAGTGAGCATACTCTGTAAGTCTATCCACTATCACCATAATGACTGAGTACCCTTCTGATTTTGGCAGGCCTTCTATGAAATCCATAGAAATATCTTTCCACACGCCAGATGGGATTGGTAAAGGCTGCAGCAACCTAGCTGGGTGTGTATTGGAGTCTTTTGCCTGCTGGCAGATGGTGCATTGTTTGATGTATGAATCAACATCAGTCCTCATTCCTTTCCAGACAAACTGTCTCTTGAGTCTGTGATAAGTAGCAGTGACCCCAGAGTGACCCCTACTGCACTGGAGTGGCAAGCAGCTATCAGCTTAGTTTGCAGGGCTGAGTTGTTGCCAATCCAAATGAGATCATGGAGTTTGATCAATCCCTTGTGTAGGGTGTAGCCATTGGCATTCGGAGTGCTGATTGACAATTGTGTGAGGAGTTGCTGTGCATGAGGGTCTGTGGTATATGAGTTGAGCACCTCCTGGATCCATTGGGGTTGAACTACTGATTGCACAGCCAGCAAGTGAGCTATTCTGGATAAAGCATCTGCTGCCATGTTTTCTTTTCCTTGTCTATATTTGATTTTGAATTGGAGACCCATTAATCTTGTCATTGCCTTCTTCTGCATGTCAGAGTGGAGATGTTGTTCTGACAGATATGCCAAAGATCTATGAACAGTGAGGATGATGAATTCTTGCCTTTGCAGATAATGCCAACATTTGTCTACTGCCATAATCAAGGCCAAGAATTCTTTCTCTTATATGGAGAGGTTCTTATGTTTGTCTCCCAGTGCCTTGCTAAGAAATGCAATGGGTTGGCCTTGTTGCATGAGCACAGCTCCTACACCATCCATACAAGCATCTGTCTCAATTGTGAATTGAGCTAGGAAATTGGGAAGTGCTAGGACTGGAGTGGTGGTCATGACATGTTTGAGTTGCTGAAATGTAGTGTTTGCCTGTTCAGTCCATTGGAATTGCTTGTGCCTAAGGAGGGATGTGAGAGGCTTAGCTATGATTCCATAGTGTTTGACAAATTTCCTTTAGTAGTCAGTTAACCCCAAGAAGGCCCTCAGGTCCGTGAAAGATGTTGGTACTGGCCAGTTGATCATAACTTGTGTTTTGGCTTGATCTGTTGAGACCCCTTGATCAGAAATAATGTGGCCCAAATATTCAAGACTGTGTTGTGCAAAAGAACACTTGGAAGCTTTGAGGTAGAGTTGGTGGTGCCTTAGGGTCCCTAACACTTGTTGCAAATGCTGTAAATGATCTTCCAAACTCTTGCTGTAGATGAGGATATCATCTAAGAAAACCAGCACAAACTGCCTTAAGAAAGGTTTGAGTACTTGATTCATGATGCACTGGAATGTTGCTGGGGCATTGGTTAACCCAAAGGGCATGATTTTGAACTGATAATGGCCCTGGTGTGTTTTGAATGCAGTCTTTTCCTCATCGGCTGGCAACATTCTGACTTGGTGATAGCCAGGTCTCATATCTAACTTAGTGAACACCTTGGAGCCTTAGAGTTCATCCAGGATTTATTCAATGATGGGCATTGGAAATTTGTTCTTAATAGTGAGAGAATTGAGTTTTCTGTAATCAATGCAAAACCTCCAGCTGCCATCTTTCTTTTTCACTAGAAGCACCGGAGATGCAAAGGGGCTATGGCTGTGTGTGATCAGTCCTTTATCCAGTAACTGCTTCACTTGATTTTCTATTTCAGTTTTGTGTTGTGGTGAATAGTGGTATGGTCTGGAATTGAAGGGCACTGCATCAGGCAACAATGAAATAGCATGGTCATAACTCCTTTGGGGTGGCAGAGTTTGAGGATCTTGAAAGACATCAGCATATTGATGTAATAGTAGCTGGACTAACTCATTGGAGGCCACTGGAACTGATTTAGGTGGTGCTGGTCGATCTTGGATTGTGTCCAGTACCACATATACCCAAATGTCATTGCCTTGTGAGGATTTGTAGACCTGTCTGGCTGAAATGGTAGTCAACTACAATGATTGAGGTTTGAGACCTTGTATAGTGACACTAGTGCCCTTATGCTGGAATGTCAGAGTCTTGCTCACCCAATCACATTTTTTTTCTCGAACACGCAGGAGAGCTGCGTATCAATATATTAAGAAGGAGAAAAAGGGTGGATCACCCAAATACAAAAACAGTTTTTTGGGGGTTGGGCAGGGGGCCCGAACCCACACAACCAACAAAACCCACTAATATACCTACTGAACAGACGCCTAGACCCGAACTACACAAAGCCATCAACTCGGTTGCAAGGCGAGGAGATGTCAAATCCCTCGAGCCCCAGCATAGCCCCAAGAGTTTAGATCTTCTCTAATGGAGGTGATAAGCCCAACCAAATCTGGTTGCCTTCCTTCAAACACACAGCGATTCCTGTGATTCCAAATCGCCCAAGCCACTAAGATGACAAGAGAGTTCAGGCCTTGATTCATATAGTCAACCGCCCTAGTGGAGGCCACCTCCCACCAATCTTCAAAGGACTGCTCATTAGGTTGCGGAGCCAAATGTTGAAGACCAAAGCATTGCAGTACAATAAACCAAGCTTGATGTGAGAAGACACAAGAAACAAGCAGATGGTCAATTGTCTCCTCCTGGCTGCATAAGGGACAATGTTCAAGCCTTGATAAGTTGGTGCAACACCTGTTTAGTTCAATTTCTAATCGAGCAAGAAAAAGAACAGTATTTAAGGCTCTTACTGAGGGGAGGTGGGTTGCAGACATAAGGGGATCTGCACTTACAGTAGCTGTTTTAATTGAATATCTTGATCTGTGGGATTTGTTGATAGAGGTGGAGCTGCAGCCTGAGGCAGAGGATTCCCACACCTGGCTATTTTCTTCTAACGGGAAATATACGACTAAGTCAGCTTATGAAGCAATGTTCACTGGGGCCATTCAGTTTCGGTCGTGGGAGAGAATATGGAAGAGCTGGGCGCCGAATAAATGTCGTTTTTTCATGTGGCTGGTTGCGCATAACAAATGTTGGACAACGGATAGACTTGCTCACCCAATCACATTGCATGGGGCTGTTTCTTTCCAACCAGTCATAGCCCAAGATGGCATCATAAGGTAACAGGTCCAGAACAATCATATCAGATGTAAATGTATGGCCTTGGATGTACCATGTGAGGTTTGGTACCTTGATAGTGGCTGTCATCCATTCTCCATTGGCAAGCTTCACTTTCTGTTTGTGTATTGGTTCAGTTGGCAGTTGAGCTAGTTTGACAAAATGTGCACTGACAAAACTGTGAGAACTCCCAGTGTCTACTAGAGTGAGCATTGTTTTGTTCTTGACTGTGGTCTTGAGTTTGATGCAGTTTGGGGATTCAGTTCCACTCAGAGCATTCAAGGACAGCTGGCAGAATTCCTCTGTTAATATTTCTTCTATGGCCATTTCATTGAGTAGGTCCTCACTGATCTCTTTATCCAGATCATTCACCACTATGGCATTGAGATGGATCTTGTTTCTCTTGGTACAAACTTCAGCATGGCCAGGTTCAAACTTTTCACCACAGCTGTAGCATAAGTTGTTGGCTTTCCTGTAATCCCTGAGCTGTTTGTCCCTCCAAAAACTGCCATATGATGTATTTGGTTTGGTATCTTGTTTCGGTGGTGGCACCCTTGCTTTCTGAGGTTGGCGTTGGTATTTGAGCTTGTTCCTATCTGCCTGTCTCTGGCGGATCTTGGCGATAGTTGCTGCTTTGCGCATTGTTGTTGGCACGTGGGGCTCCACTCCTGCTCTAATATCTTCCTTGAGTCCATTGACATAGGTTGTGGCGAAGAATAGCTCATCAACATTGGAATTATGCATGGAGATCTCAAATTGGAGAGCTTGGACCTGAGTTGTGTATTCCTCCACTGTACCCGTTTGCTTCAGGCTTAAGAGGTCTGTGACTGAGGATCTATAGTCATCTTAGCCAAATTCTGTGTGTACAACCTCACAAAACTCTGTCCATGTGATTTTCTTATGAGTTTGCTTGTAAGCTTGCCACCATTTGGCTGCATTGCCTTGCAGATGCATTGAAGCTGCGGTGACCCATAACTTCTCAGGGATGGTATAGATGGTGAAGTAATTGGTACAGTTGTCAAACCAGATTTTTGGATGAACACCATCAAAAGATGGAAACTGCATCTTGGGTAAGGAATGGTGTGGCTGGTCATCCTTTTTGCGGTGGTCAAATCTTGGTTTGGGTTGGTGAGAATGATCTGGCTTGTGTGGAGCTTTGCCCTTGGCAAACATGTTATGAAATTCTTCTCCTTCGAACACTTCTGAACTAGAGCCCTCACTGGCAAGTGATTCTTCTTGATCAAATTGCTTCAGAGTTAGCTGGGCTACTCCATGTCCATTAGCATTGACCTGTTGGGAAATGAAGTCTTGCTGTGTTGCAAAGTTGTCCACCTTCTGATTGTTGGCCATAACCTAATTCTTCAAGTCCTGCTGTGCCAGATTGATATCATTCATCCTGTCAAACAGCAGGTCCACGCTTTCCAACATCTGATCCCAATGGGACTTGTCATCGTCGCTCCTTTTCGACATCTCCAACAAGATCTGGGTTTGCTTGGAGGGCTTGACTGATGCCGTAGCGGCACTCGGTGGAATGCCTGACGAATCCACGGTGAAGCAACAGGCTTGGTCGAAACCTCCCTTTTGCATGCTTCACCAAGACCCAACTCCCGGAAGTAAGGCGGGATCGAGGGATTTTACACAGGAACAAGTATCCTGCAACCCAAATCCACGGATACTTCCTCGCCGACGCCTCTGCACCATGCTTGAACAGCCAAACTCCGGAATTTTACACGCGAACAGATGCTGCGCAACCCTTGTTTGCCGTCCAGGTGTGCTCGAAAGGTGTGAGCTTACAGTGATTCACGACGTCGAACCCTAGGTGTTGATGTAGTCCCCCAGTTGTCGAAGCCGCAGTCTTGGGTGTCGGAGTCGCGTCCAGCACCGCTGCCGTCGCCATGCGCTCGGGGTTGATGAAGGGTCGAGTGTCGTCCGCTGCCGCCGCCGGTGCTGCTGCTTGTGCCGGATCGTGGGGGATCCAGCAAGCAGGTCCGCTCCGCCGCCGCCGTGCGCGACCGCTCGTCGAGGATCAGACTCCCGTCACGCCGCTGCCGTGCGTGTATGTGGTTGGTGGATCGGACCAATCCAGCAAGAAATCGATGGAAACTGGGTGGGATAGGGTTGGGATCCAAGGAACGACCGCCATTGATACCACCTGTAAGACCCGTGGCCGCCGGCGATCGTCGACGACGTGAGAGAGACAGGGAGTACGTAGGGGATTCGGCCCGACCGAGCAGAGGAACCTCTGGCTCGAGTTCTGTATTCCGGAATGAAAATATGTCTGCCTTATTACAACGAATGTTCAGCATATATGGCTAGGAAGCCGGCCACACACAGGGCCCACATGTCAATGTCTAGCTATTACAAGAATGATGGAAATACGCTTTTGGTACTTGGAGACATCCTTCATCCTGTTGCCGTGACATTAGCACATTGGACACAAGAAATCTGTATCCCTAGTTAAGATCAAATCAGCTGAAAGTTGCATTGATTCGTAGACAGCCCATCTGCGCATGGTTAAGAATTTCGTCAAGTCTTCTTTTTAAATGTATCAAACAATGTATTCTTTGCAGTTAACTATAAGAAGTTGGCAGTTTCAGTGCAAATTGTCCATTTCTCAAGATGCTGTTCAAAACGTGGGCAATATTGTTCCTTAATTAATATCCGGATGATTACATTTCAGCAGGTTGTTTGCATAGATTAAATTTCTTGTAAAATAATGAGGCATGGAAACTAAAACTGCAATGTATTTAGTACTTATTATTATTTGGCATGATGAAGTTGGGCACAAAACACATGCATTTTAGTTGGTATAAGGGTGGATCGCCTTCTCTGTGGAAATGGTTAGTTACACTTTGACCAGAACATGATGCCAAATGGTTCTCTAAGTAGTGTTGCATTTAAAATATTATACTCGAACAGATTGGGATAATGTAAAAGATAAATGGCCCATTTTTCATACACTGAGATTTTTGGCGTACCACTTTCTTTTCAGTTGAGATTCATCCGATATAGGCTGTGCTTTTTTAAATGCGTGGAATTGGACTGTAGTACAGAAATTAAATGTATATTAACTACTTAGATTTTCTATTAGTTATTTCTTGTACTGACATCAGTGCTACTACTCAAGGATGTTGATGTAAATAAGTTGTGGAGAACTGCAGATTCAACTGGTTGGAGAGCATCTTGTGCACCACGCACCTACTGGCCTCGTAAGTTTCTCACTGTATCCTAGTGGCACAGCCGGCAGTTACTGTCCAGTTGCATACCATCTGTAAATGAATATACTGATTGGTATCTCTCTGCTTGCAGCCCCACCAACTGAATCTGAGAGCAATGGCTACTTACGCGTCCGGTGCAATGGTGGCTTGAACCAACAACGCAGTGCAGTATGATTAAGACAAGAAACTTATCTCTAAAGCAGAATGATTCATCATGCAATTTTTTTTTCTTCATGGTAACATAGCTAAGACATTTAAGTTCACTATTGTTTTGATTCTGTAGATATGTAATGCTGTTGTTGCTGCACGGATCATGAATGCCACACTAGTGCTGCCAGAATTAGACACAAATTCATTCTGGCATGATGAAAGGTATGTATTTGTCTGAAATGGTTTATGTTGTGTATGAGTTACCACAAACTTGTGTTTTTTGTGGATCCTTCTGTCTGTGTTGGCAGGCGCTCCCTGCACTTCCTTCTTTTTTTTTTGCAGCAAATGGAAGTAACGTTCTTGTGTTGGTTCAGTCACATATCTATTGTATTTTCTCCAAATACTCTAAGTTGGATTAATTGATTGTTTTTGCCTGATATGTGGGCCTACCATTAGATAGTTAACCTAGTCCAACTGTTCCATGTAGACGGACATGCTAATTAATGTCCTGTAAGTATTGGTCTGGTGATTATTAGATATAACTAGTGTATTGCAGTGTTAGAACTTGTTTGGAAATATTAGCTTTGTGTACTGGAACTCTAGAGTGAGTTTTGCAGTTAAAATCTCAGGCCTGTTTGCTTAAACTTCAGCTATTTCAGCTTTATAACCCAGTTTGTATAAACTCATGTGGTCAACAGAAAGACCAAGTGACCAACTTATATTCCAGCTTATATAGTCTAGGAACCATTATGTAGGACATGAGAAACTACCCAGCCTGAAAATTTGCTCATAAATTGTAGTACATTGATAAATTTTTTGAGCTTGAGATGTAAAAAATGTATTTCTAATTGAAAGCATGATGGTCGTTGGTAGGAATTCTAGCCCTACCGGACAATGAACGGATGTTGTATGAGTGCGAGGGAGTCTGTCTAGGTCTGAGCGAATGAGGGAGACGACGCGGCTGCGCTGTCGCTGCGAGAGGGAAAGAGCTGGCGCAGGAGAGGGAGAGGTGGACGGATAGGGTTTACCCGTGGAGCTACAGTCCCCGCGGGTACTGTTCATGCAGGTGTTGTGGCTGCGGCTAGGGTTTCTCCCGACTTCGTGAGGAAGCTGAAAACAATAATATGTTTCTGCTTAATTAATCCCAATAGTGTTTACAAGTATTTATAACCCTCTCAACTAGAAAATAGGAAATATTCTTATAAATTTGCTAATAACATAATAAATATGGGCCTTTAGCCCCCTACGACTCCTAGCCACTTGTGGGCCTGCGGCGTGAATAACTCACGCCGGTCATAACATCTCTCCCCTCGTGCTGAAACAGCTTGTCTTCGAGCTGGAAGTCGGGGTAGGCGGCGCGAAGATCGTCCAGCAGCTCCCAGGTGGCCTCTTCCTCGGAAAGGCCGTGCCACTGCACAAACACCCACCAGACATCACGACACAACTGGGCACGCAGGGCCTTGGCCGGTGCTGGCGTGCGGCGACCGTCCAGCATAGGAGCCAGTCGGCTAGGCTGCTGGGGCAGATCTCCATGGTGACGCTTCAGCAGGCTGACATGAAACACATCATGGAGACGAGAACCCTCTGGTAATTCCAGTCAATACGCCACCTCGCCGATGCATTCGAGGACACAACCTGCATAGTGCGGTCCCAGCTTGCCCTTCGCCTGGGGCGCGAGTGACTAAGTGGCGCGATGAAGGAGACGAAGCCACACCCAGTCACCGACTTGGATCCAAGTTGCGATGGCTGGCGTCGTAGTACTTCCTGACAAGCTCCTGCGCCTGGAGAAGCCGTTGGCGCACCTCCGCCAGGACCTCGTCCCAGGAGCGTAGAAGCCCGTCAACAGCATCGGTCCTAGTCGTGCCATGCGTGTAGGGTAGCAACGGCGGGGGCGGCCGACCATAGACCACCTCGAAGGGAGTGGCACGCAAGGCGGTGTGAAACGAAGTATTATAGCAATACTCTGCTCATGCCAACCAGCCCACCTAGGCGCGTGGTCGATCACTGGTGGCACACCGCAGATACATCGCAATGACGACCTCCGACTGCCCATCGGTCTGGGGTGGAAGGCCGTACTCATTCGGAGCTTGGCACCTGCCATGTTGAAGAGGTCCCGCCACACATGACCGGTGAAGACGGGTCCCGGTCGCTGACGATGGATGATGGGAACCCGTGCAGGCGAACAATCGCATCGAAGAAGGCGCGGGCGACCGACGTGGTCGTGTATGGATGACCGAGCGCGATGAATTGCGCGTACTTGGAGAAGCGGTCCACCACGGTAAGAATGAATGACTTGCCTGCGACCTTCAGTAGCCCTTCAATGAAGTCCATCGAGATGTCGGCCTAGACCTGGGTTGACACGTCGAGGGGCTGCAGCAGCCCCGCAGGACGCGTCGTCACCGTCTTGTTGCGCTGGCAAGTAGTGCAAGAGTGCACCCAATCCTGCACAAGGATCCTGTCCCGAGGAATGTAGAAGTTAGTGCGGAGTCGATGCAGTGTCTTCTGAATGCCCTCATGGCCAGCCGAGTGCGCCAAGAGAAGCACTTGGTGGCGTAGGTCCCCATAGTCCGGCATGAAGACACGGGTCCCATGGAGCAGTAGGCCGTCGACGAAACTCCACGGATCCTCTAGCTCGCCCGTGCGGTACCGAGCTAGCAGTTGCTAGCCCTCAGCCATGGCCTCCTGCGCCCGCCGAATGTCATCCAGGAGCGTAAAGGAGGGACCTGAGAGCGCTAGGTCAGCAGCATCCATGCCCTCCTGGTTAGTCAGTGCCCCAGCCTCAGTGTCCTGGCAAGACAGGGCGTCCGCCACAATGTTAAGGTGGCCCGGGCGGTACACAGAGAAATCAAAGCCAAAAAGTTTGCTGATCCACTGGTGCTGTGGAACTGTGCATAAACGCTGGTCAAGCAAAAATTTGAGGCTGTAGTGATCGGTATGAACCAAGAAGTGGCGTCCCTATAAGTATGGCCTCCAATGGCGAACAACTTCAACCAGGCCGATCAACTCCTGCTCGTAGGCCGCCAATTTGAGATGGCGAGCAACAAATGGCTTGCTGAAATAGGCAAGGGGTCCGGCGCCCTGGTGAAGGACGGCACCAAACCTTGCCTCGGACGCGTCGCAGTCCACCAAAAAAGGCGCGGCGAAGTCCGGCATCTGAAGGACAGGCCCCGTGGTCAAAGCACGTTTGAGTGCCTCGAATGCCGCCGCTGCATCGTCATCCCACACAAACACATCCTGTCGCAAGAGACGCGTGAGTGGAGCGGCGATAATGCTGAAGTCGCGGATGAACTTGCGGTAGTAGCCGGTGAGACCTAGGAAGCCCCGCAGGCTGCGCGCAGATGATGGAGACGGCCACGCGGCGACTGCGGCGGTCTTGTCGGCGTCCATGGCAACGCTGCCCTCGGAGATCATGTGACCCAGGTAGGCCACTGAGGATGCCCTGAAGGAACACTTGGAGCGCTTTAGGTGGAGGTGGTGCGCCCGCAGCGCGTTGAGGACGATGTTGACGTGCTGCAAGTGTTTGGCCAACGACGAACTGCAGATTAATATATCATCAAGAAATACGAGGACAAATTGCCGTAGGAAGGGCCGGAGGACATCGTTCATTAGGGCTTGGAAGGTTGCCGGGGCATTATGTAGCCCGAAGGGCATGACCAGGAACTCAGTGGCCGTGGTGGGTGCGGAAGGCCGTCTTGTCGGTGTCGTCGGGGTGCATGCGCACCTGGTGGTATCCGGAGTGAATGTCGAGCTTAGTGAAGAAGCGAGCCCCATGGAGCTCGTCCAAGAGCTCATCCACCACCGGGACCGGGAATTTATCTTTAGAGGTCTTGGCGTTGAGGGCGCGATAGTCGATGCAGAAGCGCCACGAGTGGTCCGCCTTTCGGGCCAACAGGACCGGTGCGGAGAACGAAGAGGTGTTGGGCCGAATGATCCCTTGGGCCAGCATGGCAGTCACTGGCGTTCGAGCTCGTCCTTCTGCAGCTGGGGTAGCGGTCGGGCCGTACAGCGACCGGCGCGGTCCTAGGCAGGAGGTGGATGCGGTGGTCGTACGGACGCGGCGGCAGGAGCCCCGTGGGCTCGTCGAAGATGTCGTTGTGCTGCAGGAGGTGGTCGAGCAGCGGCAGCCGCGGGTCAGTGGAGACCACGACCAACGCCTGCCGATGCGCGGCCGTCGGCGGCCCGGACACGCCCTGCCACGTGACGCGGCGTCTGTCCCGCTAGGACGACAGCGTAAGGGCCTCGCAGTCCCATAGCATAGGCCCTAGTGTCTGTAGGAAGTCGAAGCTGATGATGAAGCTGAAGGCGGCCAAGTTGAGGCCGACGCATGTGATGACGAAGGTATCATCACCAATGCGGATCGGCACGTCGAGTGCGACCCCCACACGCAAGGCGATCACCGTTGGCGACGGTGACTCGTAGGTGCTCGCCTCTTGCGGGTGTTAGGCCGAGGCGGCGCATAGCAGTGCCTTGGATGAAGTTGTGCGTCGAGCCGGTGTCGAGAAGGGCGAGAAAGCGCTCCCCCTTGACAATGACGGGCAGTAGCATGGCGTTCGGTGGCCGGATCCCTGCAATAGTGTGGAGGGAAACGACAAGCGAGTTAGCTATGGCATCCTGGTCGGCCGGCTCCTTCTGGTGCACGAGCTCCCCCGGCTCGTCGTCGATGTAGTCAGTTGTCTCGAGGTAGAAGAGGCGCTTGCACACATGTCCGCGGACGAATGGCTCGTCACAATTGAAGCAAAGACCTTGTCGGCGCCGTTCCGCTTGCTCGGCCGGCGTGAGATGACGGAAAACGGGCGCTGCAGGCTGGGCTAGAACAGGGACAGCGGGTGTCGGTGTCGTCGTAGCTTGCACCGTCGTGGCAGGTCATGGAGCCCGGCCACCCTGCTGCTGCAGCTGCAGCTGCTATAGGGCCAGTAGAAACGCCGCCGTACGATGCTTGTAGGCACGCGCGTAGTACATTGCCGTCTGCAGGTCGGGCGGATGGTGCATCTCCACATGTACCCTGATGTGCTCGGGGAGGCCGCCCACATACAGTTGGGCCTTTTGGCGAGCGTTAAAGGTCACATTCGTGGCAGAGGACGACGTTGTAGCGATCCGAATAATCCTAGACCGATGAGACGAAGGGGAGCCGGGCCAGCTCAGCCAAGCGCGTGCCCTGCGTCGCGGGACCGAAGTGGAGTTGGCACAGCTCGCGGAAACGCTCCCACGTCGGCATGCCTTCATCTTGTTTGAGCGCATAGTACCACATCTGTGCAGTGCCCCGGAGGTGGTAGGACTCCAACCAAGTACGATCTGAAGCGAGGGTGCGCTGGCCGCGGAAGAATTGCTCGCACTGGTTGAGCCAATTAAGCGGATCGACGCCTCCATCATACGTGGCGAACTCCAGCTGAAAAATCTAGGGGGGGGGGCATGGGCGCCGCCTTATGCGCTGCTCGGCGCGCCGTCAACGAATGTGGTGCCCCCTGCTGCGGATGGGGCAGGGGCGCCGCCATAGAGCAGCGGCCCGTTCGTGCCGCCGTAGAAGGTTCCCTTAGACGGACCGGAGGGGGCTGCGGCTGAGGGCGTGACAGTGGTGGCTGCCGTGTAGACAAGTAGCAGCGGTGAAGTGCCCATGAGCGCCCAGGATGGAAGGGGGGACGGGAAGGTCGGCCACCGCATCATGTGTAGGGGCACCTCGTGCTGCTCTGGGGTGGGCTTGAGGTGGAGGACGTTGGTGGCGACGTCGTAGGGGCGGGTGGCGGCGGCGGCAAGAGACTCGCCAACGACGACTGCATGGCGTGCATGTTGCGGCTGAGCAGGTCCATGTTGCGGCCGATCTGGTCGACCACTCCCGCCAGGGACGCCACGGTGAGGGTGCTGTCGGAGGACTCCGAGGTCTCGGACGGCGCGGTGAGAAGCGGCCCGCTGGACACCGCCGGCGAGGCCACGGTGCAGGTTGGTGGAAGCGCGGACATCGTACCAAGGCTATCTGATACCAAGCTGGTAGGAATCCTAGCCCTACCGGACGATGAACAGAGGTTGTATGAGTGCGAGGGAGGCTGTCTAGGTCTGAGCGAACGAGGGAGATGACGCGGCGGCGCTGTTGCTGCGAGAGGGAAAGAGCTGGCGCGGAGTGGACGGCTAGGGTTTACCCGTGGAGCTACAGTACCCGCAGGCACTGTTCACGCAGGTGTTGTGGCGGCGGCTAGGGTTTCTCCCGACTTCATGAGTGTTAGGCAATAGAATATGCCGTCGCCCCTTACCATATGCTGCGGTATATCATTGCCATAATTAGCAGATGTAAATAAATCAGGGATAGCTGATTTAGTTACTATAATTAGCAGATGTAAATCACTGATTTAGTTACTATAATTAGGAGATGTAAATCAAGGAAATCACCCTTGCCTTGTAAAGGCCAGTCGGCCCTATATAATAGAAGGCACCCCTCCAATTGAGGTGTGTGGCCAATTGCCCCAATCCTAATCTTCTACATGGTATCACGAGTTTAGGCCTTGATCTCGTTCTAATCTCGATCTCCTCCTGGGCGCTGACCTTCTCCTCCCCTTCCCATGGGAACCGAATCATCCTTCTCCTTTGCCACCAGCGGCAACCTCACCAGCGATGCTGCTCCTGCAATCTCCCCCTTCGCCACCATCAACATCAAGCTCCACGTCCCCATGACCCTTGAGTTGAAGCCCTCCAACTTCACCAAGTGGTC
>Ga0182004_10002087_pt1 | contig 15321 bp, 6 predicted proteins | sample Sormic07211540_1_FD_120479 | JGI IMG/M metagenome (GOLD analysis project Ga0182004, IMG submission 120479) | Endophyte microbial communities from Sorghum bicolor roots, Mead, Nebraska, USA - 072115-40_1 MetaG | ecosystem: Host-associated > Plants > Roots > Unclassified | place: USA: Nebraska...
AGAGAGAGATGCTTTAAGGTCATTGACATTACCTTTTTCCTTAGGTCTTTATTGGGATCATGCAATTCCTGTTCCTGCAAAACATAACTATTATCTCTGCGTTACAAGGTTTAGTACTAATGCATGGAACATAAATAAAATTAGGCAAAAGGTAACTGGAGCTCATCATTATTACCTTACTTTTGAGATCAAAGAGTTGATCAGGTAACGTTTTATTCTGCAAACATATCAACCCTTGTCAAATACAAGCCAAAATAGTGTAATGTAGAAATATATAAACCACACAGTCAAGTTTCTACCTTTCTTGACGGGATATGCTTCAGAGATATCTCTAGGTTCTCCACTGCACTCGGTTGGGGAACAACAATGCTCATAACAATGCACGAAACAGATCTCTAAGGAATGAAGATAACATAGTAAAAAATTTCACATGATAAAAGCTGTATCAAGGGTACAACTACTACATACTGAATAAGATTATTGTTTAAATAACCAATTTTATTTAATGAAATGATAGTATTTTTTAATGCTCAAACTTCTAACAGGTTAAGACTAAAAAAATCAACAACTTCGAATATTTTTAGAAGAACAAGAAAATATTGAAACACATTTTTATTTATTTTAGGTGCAGCTACATATCCTAAATCCTAACCATACATATCCTAAATCCTTAGTCTAAAAAAATAAATGACTTGAAATCACTTCCGACATTTTTGGGTAATGATTTAACCAAAGTATCAAATATCAGCTTAGTGCTGAACTAATTATTTCTAAGACAAATTCACAAACAGGATAGCTATTTTCACTAACCTTTTCTTTGCTACAGCAGAATTGCAGTAGCTTTCCATCAGAAAATGCCTTCCGCTGGGCCTCAGCTCCGCGTAGCATACTTGTGAGGTGTGGCGCGCATAAGGGAGACGTCGGCATGCCGCTCGGCTAGAAGGGATGCAGGGGGTTCTCGCTGGCGGAAGGTGTGGCGGCCGCCAGACCATGCTAGATTGGTAGATCCGCCCCTGGGTGGCAGCGCGAGGCAGCGGGATGCGGGACAGCGGAGGGCGGCGGCATGAGCATGACCGGCGAGCTCAGAAAGCGGGCGCGCGCGGCCACCGGCGAGCGCTTTTGCGGCGTTGGGCAGGATGGGATCGCGATGCGCAGCCATCGGTGAGCTCGCGGCGGCGGTCGCGACGGTGCTCGAGACCAGGGTTTGAGCGGACGCGGCCACCGGTGAGCTCGTGGCGGCGGACGCGACGGCGCTCGTGGCAGCGCTCGCGATCAGAAAGGGAATCGGGGCGCGATCGAGAAGAGCGCTTGATGCTGATCGGAGGGGATCGCGCGACCGAGAAAAGCGCTTGCTGCGGGAGGGGATCGCAGCGCGAGAGAAAAGGGGAAGGGGGTCGCAACGATGGGGCTGTTTCCTAATACGCGGATGCGGACGCACGGCGCGAGGGCGCACGCTGACGAAAACCAAAACCGCACCGAAGAAATGTCCCAGTTTTAGTCTTTTTAGTTGTAGTAGATTTAAAAATTATATTTATATATAATTTATTTTGTTATGACTTGTTTCGTCAATAAAAATACTTTAAAATAATTTATTTCCATTTATTTTACTATTTACATAATAAAAATTGAATAAGATGAACGGTCAATCAAGAAATCTGAAAGTTAGAAACGAAACGGAACGTAGGGAGTATAAAGTATATTTGCAAAGTACCTTAAATATATCTAAAGTAATTTCTCATAAGTGCATAATATAGTATTATTCCGCAAGTTCCTTTTGTAAGCTTACAAAAAATCTATCATTAGAGATATTTCTAGACTCACGGTATTATTAAGCTACCACCATTACAATAATTTAAGATTTGGATTTTCTAAATTTTAGGTATTTGCGATGGTTATTGCATATATTTCATACTAAAAATGTAGTTCTAGTTCGTTGTAATTTTAGTAGACAAAATCTGTAATTTTTTGTTCAGAGAATAAAAAAATCTATTAGAGAAAACCTTTTTGTTCCAAGAATAAAAAATCTGTTAGAGAAAACCACAAACCTTATATGTGTTGTTACAAAGATAATTAACAACTTACAGTTATTTCTATAGTCAGACAAGGACAAAAATTTAATATATTATGATACGAAGACAAATAACAAATCACAAAAATGATAATTTATTTGTGCTAATTGTTAGAACAAGCATGTTGCCTAAAATCATCTTAAAATCTAGACACCTAAAATATAAGATAAATAGTGTTTAAAATTACTTTTTAATGACTTTATAATATTTACTAAAGTTCATGAATACCCGATGGCCTCGCTCCCGCCAAATATAGACAAATTCCATTGCACTAGTCTCAATATATGCTAATGCAAATATCTATGAAAAAGTGCTAAAAGAAACTCCATGTTCGTCGAGAGGGCTGGAAATTATGAGATTAATCAGAAAGAAATGAATATACTAAATTGGATTTTATAATTGTCTAACTATGTGCTTTAACGTAGGATAGACGAGGAGATTTTTTCACCACAACTTCAATACCAAATTGGATTTTATAATTGTCTAACTATGTGCTTTGGCTTGGAACAGATCAGGAGATTTTTTAAACAGTCTGAAAATCACTTCTATTGAGCCGCCTCTTAATCTATGCTTGGCCTAGGACAAACGAAGAGATTTTTTTAACTATAGAGTGCCGTTAAGGCTCTCTAACCAGATGGACTAGAGCCCCTTTGACACTTTGACCAAGTATATACATAAAAATATTAGTATTTATGGTACATAATTAATATCATTAATTAGATAGATCGTTGACTCTATTTCTATGATAATCTTATTTGAAGAAAATAATTACTAAATTTTCTACAAATCTAATCAGATCAAACTTAAGAAATTTTCACTGGTGGAGTATTATAACAACAGATAAAAAGGAACAGAGGTACGTAGTACATCCGTATGGTAACAAACAAACTATAAAGCTAATCTAACTAGTACAACATGTTAATGGATCAAGATTATATAGACACGTGTGAAAGAAAACGAATGCTTTTGCGAATGGCACTCCATCATATGTCACGGCAATTAGACGCATTAGCACAGAAACGATCTTTTCAGATGACCCCAGCTTTTAAAGAAATACTCTCTCCATCTCAAATTATAAGGTAAAGAATCTTGGAGAGTCAAAGTATCTCAAGTTTGATTAAAATTATAGAAAGAATTATAAAGATTTATGAGATCAAGTAGATATACTATGAAAATACATTTAATGAAGAACTTAATGATACTTAGTTGGTATCATCAATGTTATTATTTTATCATATAAATTTGGTCAAACTTGATATGCTTTGACTCTCCAAGATTCTTTGAAATGACTTATAATTTAAGATAGAGGGAGTAGATGACATAAAAAAACACCTATAACTATGGTGAGAGCACTGTAGCTCAAGAATCGTTCATGAAAACCAATTTTCAAAACGGTTTCATTAAGAAAATCACACCTAAAGATGGATCCATTTCGGGGTTGATTTTCATAAGAAAACCACCTCTGAAAATAGCATTTCTAGGAATTGGATGTGTTTGCCGAACCGTCTATAAAAGAATCAGATTATCAGGGACGGTTGTGTTAAGAGACCATTCCTGAAAATGATTAACCAAGGTGGTCCTCTTAGTCAATCAGTTTTAGAAAGAACTCCCTATAAATACTCTTCTTCTTCCTCACGACTGTAGCTGGTCATGTGTGATTGTAGCTGTTCATGACATTGTTTTTTTAGAGCTGTTCATGACATTGTTGTGTTCACTTGGACACGGCAAAATTTAAACAAAAATATGGGGAGGGGATTTGTCCTTTGAACCTTTGAAGGAGTTTAGTTTGAGAAGTGAGTTTATGCCATCCCTAAAGTCTTTTCAAAGTTTACCTTACATTTCTCCCAAGATTTTTTGTCATATAGATCTAGATCTAGAGAGGCGCTGTTTCATAATATTTTATTTTTGTTAGCAGTAGAAGACCATTTTTTCCAACTTACTTAGCTCACATCAACTCTAGTTATTTTGTATAGTTACTTTGAACTAAATTTTTCTATGACTGTACAAGTTTTTAGATTTCTTTAGCTCTAGGTCTAAATTAATATTTATATCAAAATTTTAATTACCTCAGTCACCAGTTATATGCGAATAATATCAAGTTTGAAATCAGTCAATACACGGCTTATGGTGAAATCAGCCAAGATAATGGAATATCATGAACCTAGAGAATTCGTTTCAAGCATCTTGATGTCATCATCAATGACCACTACTACGTAAAATATTTTTCGTGACCTTTCCAAAACAGCCTCGGAGGCGGCCAGTTTTTTCAACCACCTCGGATTAACCGAGACGGGCATGTCTTATTAACCGAGGTGGTCATAAAAAACTGCCTCGCGGAATCGATTTATCGAGGTGGTCACCTTAAGACAACCGTCTTCAAAAATAGTTTTATTTCGGAGGCGGTTGTCTTATAACAACTGCCTTCGTAAATCTATTAACCGAGGCAGGTGCGCTATACGGTCCGTTTCAAAAAATAGTGGCCCAACAGCGAGCCCATCTTAGCCCAGTATCACTCATCGTATATAAACACAGAGCTAGGGTTTTCTTCTCCCTATCTCTCACTCCCTTCGTCAGAGCCAATGCTGCTCCCATCTACCCAAAGTCGCCCAACACTCCCCTCCCCTTCTCTCTCTAGATCCAGCAGCACCGGCCCCTTCCCCTCCCCTCCTCTCTGGATTCAGCGGCGCCTCCTCCCTTCCCCTTCTTTCCCACTCCTCTCCCTCCATGCCATGCGAGGTGGTGCACGAGTATGGCCATGGACCATGGCCACGCACGGGGGGTCTTTCAAGGTGGCGCGCGGGGCGGCCATGGCATAGTGGCTCTTTCGGGCCACGCGTGGGGCGGCCTAGCGCCTCCTGGCGGCGACTCGGGGCGGCTCGACCATCCCGGTGGCACGAAGCAGCAGCGGTGGTGGCCGTGGCTCGGCTTGGTCCTCACGCGTCCAGGGGTTCCTCCACCTCCAGATCACACGTCGGCGGTCTCAGGGCTCACGGATCCAGCCTCGAGGCTCATGGATCTAGCGAGGTTGTCGGCGGCCGTGGATAGGCTCGGCGGGCCTCTCGATGGACTCGTTGTGCGTGTCCATGGGTTTTCTATTTTTTGTTTTTTATTTAATTAACCGAGGCGGACACTTTAACTGCCTCAGAAAATGTTCCATTTAATGTGACCCCTCGTCTTAGACGGTTGCAATGCCCGCCTCGGTTAATCATTTTTGCTTGCCTCGATTAATTTTCTATGTAGTAGTGGACAACACTCGCTAGCAGTGACCGACGGCTACAAGGAACAAGATTCGGTAGCATATTTTAGCAATACCATGTCAATGATAATGATATAGTAGAAATCAAATAGCGAATGAATGAAGCCTGTTTTAAGCCCTCTCCATGACTCGTGAGCAACTTCAATAGCTTGGTTATTCTTGTTATGAAGGTTATTTTAGAATTTGTATAGTAAAAAAATAGGCTCCAATAGATGTGCTATCTAATTTATAAAATAAAAAGTTGGCTATTCCTTGATTTTAGCTGGTCATATATAACCAACTACTGACACTGGTTATCTAATTTTGTAAAGTAGCAAGACTGTTGTAGACCTTTTTTTTAAAAAAGCTCTCTACTCTACAGAATGTCTAAACAATAGAATTTAACTACTCCTAATTTTAGCCAAACTCTTAGAGTTGCTATCTCACTAAGGCCAATGTAGTGACGAGAGCAGGATTCTGGCCAGCATCTGCTATTTAGCTTAACAATGAAAATAAGTGGGAAACGCTAGGGATGACGCGGTATATCTATCGACAAGTAAGAGCATCTCCAATAATTCTAAAAAAGCAAGTGGTAAATCAATAAGTTTTTCAAGTGGCTAAAAGAATTGCTAGCATATTTGTTGGGTTCCTCGAATAGTTTCCAAAGACAATTTTACATTAGAAAACTCAGACTATTTCTAAATAAGCATAACTAATTTTATATTTTCTTTCTCTTTTGTATATTTGCATCATAAATCTTAATCTAACTTTTATTTTTCCCCACGTTCTTCCACCTAGTTTGGTGGATGGATACAACGTGCCTATTACTCGTGCGATTGAATTGGTTTTACAAGTGTAGAAAGATTGGGAGTCGAGATATAGGAGTTGTTGGAGAACTTTTTTTTTTCAATTTTACCAAAAAGTCTATATTGGGAGTGGATTTTGGAAAATCTTAGAGATGCTCTAAGTCTATTGAAATTTTTCACAACCTGAATTATTTATTCTAATTATTTTTTAACTGAAATTGATAAGAGAAGATGTATGATACTGAGATTTTCCTAATATTTCCCTTAAAGTTCTAAGGAAATAAAAATTAGGTCCACATCAGATCCTATCCAACCATCTAAGAGGGTGAGAAAACAAGGTAGGGCTCAGACTGGTTGATAGGGATATCATTTCTTTGTATACACACATCACTGAAAGAAGGGCCAATTACAAGTGTTCAAGCACGATAATTAAATCATCGGTTGAGCCTGTTCCTAAACATTCTTTTTTCATGATTATGATCATAGATTGCTATCTAATGATATTATTATTCTTAGGAACTATGGAGAGGTAAAAAGAAGTACATGAAGATGGGGGTGGAGAAGACTAACGTGGGGATTCAACTAAAGTTGGAGGCACAATCCATATATATCGAGTTTAATTTGAGTCCATCTTGAACTACACTAAAACTAAAATCTGGAAGTGCTTGCATCCTGATCTTAGTCCTCATGCTGAGTTGTATTGTTACTTAGTTGAACTAGGTCTGGTCGAGTTTAGGCCTATGACATAAACTATCTTGGGACTACTTTTCAGTCTTACAATTTATAAATTGAGCTATTGCTACTCCTCCAGCTACGATGTTGTGGCTCCCAAGCTCTAAATATATATTTCTACTCGGATAGCTTTGTCTCACACAATCTTGGTGCCACACCTCATAGGTATCACAAACCAACCACCGTTTGTATTATCCATGTTTTTTCTTTGGTAAGAACCATATAAGATCTCGATAGATATGTGGTGTGCCCAGTGTCTACATAGTAGTTGATAGGGATAATCCTTTGTGTTTTATTTTTTCTAATTTCTTGCTAACAATGCTGAACCATGAGTTTGTTCTTCTGAGCAACCTATATAGGATTACATGGACCAGACGTTTACAAGGATGCATGGGTGAAGCCATTGCAAAGGGGGTCAATTAAGTTTTTGCCAAAGTTTGGTTCTCGATGTCATATTTTTACTTCAAAAATGGTGTGGTTATTTAAAGGAGCACCTTCTTGCAGTCCTTTCTCCTATGACTAGCCTTCTACGGGATAATACGAGTATTCTAGCTCAGCAAATGCTAAGTTCAAATGGAGAAGGCAGAGCAAAATCAATTCTGCAATTTATTCCAGATTTTCTTTGTTGTGATGGAGTGACATTGTCATATCATCATTGACAGCAAGAGGAAAAGCAGTCTGACATTTGTAACATTCGCTATTTGCATGGCTCAGCAGCGTGAGCAGGGCAAGCAACATGCGACATTCAGCAATGTTTGCGCTGCTCCCCACGCGTCTGGTTTACTATTCCTGATCTCCTTCCAACGCATGGCATGGCTCCCCGTCCATTGCTTTGCTCCGCCATTGTCCACACACCTGCAGCTCGCCTCCTTCCTTTAACCCACCGGCAATGTCAGTACCCTCCATTTCCTAGCTTCGTCCTTTCCTGCTCTCTCACTCCTCTGTAGGTAAATCGAGGGGAGAAAATGGCGAGGATACTCCTCCATGGTTCCCTTCACGTCACCATTTTTGAGGCAGAGGAGCTGTCCAACTCCGGCAGGCCCAGCAGCCAGGCTCCCGGGTTCCTCCGCAAGCTGGTCGAGACGGTGGAGGACACGGTGGGCGTCGGCAAGGGCACCAGCAAGATCTACGCCACCATCGGTCTCGGCAAGGCCCGCGTCGGCCGCACCCGGACGCTCACCGACGAGACGGCGAGCCCGCGGTGGTACGAGTCCTTCCACGTCTACTGCGCGCACCTCGCCTCCGACGTCGTCTTCACCATCCGGGCCAAGAACCCCATCGGCGCCTCCACCGTCGGCGTCGCCTACCTCCCCGTCCGCGACATCTTCGACGGCCACGAGGTCGACCGCTGGCTCCACCTCTGCGACGGCGGCGGCGACGACAAGAACCGCACGCCGCTCGAGACCGGCGGGAAGGTCCACGTCAAGCTCCAGTACTTCGACATCTCCAAGGACCGGAGCTGGGGCAGGGGCGTGCGCAGCGGCAAGTACCCCGGCGTGCCCTACACCTTCTTCTCGCAGCGGCAGGGGTGCAGGGTGACGCTGTACCAGGACGCGCACGTCCCCGACGGCTTCGTCCCGCGGATCCCGCTCGACGGCGGCCGGTGCTACGAGGCGCACCGGTGCTGGGAGGACATCTTCGACGCCATCAGCGGCGCCAAGCACCTCATCTACATCACCGGGTGGTCGGTGTACACGGAGATCACGCTGCTCAGGGACGGCGCCCGCCCGGCCAGGCCCGGCGGCGGCGTCACGCTCGGCGAGCTCCTCAAGAAGAAAGCCGGCGAGGGCGTCCGCGTGCTCATGCTCGTCTGGGACGACCGCACCTCCGTCGGGGTGCTCAAGAAGGACGGGCTCATGGCCACCCACGACGAGGAGACGATGAACTACTTCCAGGGCACCGACGTGCACTGCGTGCTGTGCCCGCGGAACCCCGACGACTCCGGGAGCATCGTGCAGGACCTGCAGATCTCCACCATGTTCACGCACCACCAGAAGATCGTCGTCGTCGACCACGACATGCCGGTGCGGCGGTCGTCGTCGCAGCGGAGGATCCTGAGCTTCGTGGGCGGGCTGGACCTCTGCGACGGCCGGTACGACACGCCGTGCCACCCGCTGTTCCGGACGCTGGACGGCGCGCACCACGACGACTTCCACCAGCCGAACTTCGCGACGGCCGCCATCGCCAAGGGCGGGCCGAGGGAGCCGTGGCACGACATCCACTGCCGCCTCGAGGGCCCCGTGGCGTGGGACGTGCTCTACAACTTCGAGCAGCGGTGGCGCAAGCAGGGCGGCAAGGACCTGCTGATCCAGCTCCGGGACCTCGCCGACGAGCTCATCCCGCCGTCGCCCGTCACGTTCCCCGACGACCCGGAGACGTGGAACGTCCAGCTGTTCCGCTCCATCGACGGCGGCGCCGCGTTCGGGTTCCCGGACACCCCCGACGACGCCACCAGGGCCGGGCTCGTCAGCGGCAAGGACCAGATCATCGACCGGAGCATCCAGGACGCCTACATCCACGCCATCCGCCGCGCCAGGAGCTTCATCTACATCGAGAACCAGTACTTCCTCGGCAGCTCCTACTGCTGGAAGCCCGACGGGATCAAGCCGGAGGACATCGGCGCGCTGCACCTCATCCCCAAGGAGCTGTCCATGAAGGTGGTGAGCAAGATCGAGGCCGGCGAGCGCTTCGCCGTCTACGTCGTGGTGCCCATGTGGCCGGAGGGCATCCCGGAGAGCGGCTCCGTGCAGGCCATCCTCGACTGGCAGAGGAGGACCATGGAGATGATGTACACCGACATCGCGCAGGCGATCCAGGCCAAGGGCATCGACGCCAACCCCAGGGACTACCTCACCTTCTTCTGCCTCGGCAACCGGGAGGCGAAGAAGCCCGGCGAGTATGTGCCCACGGAGGAGGCTGAGCCTGACACTGACTACATCAAGGCTCAGCACAACAGGAGGTTCATGATCTATGTCCACACCAAGATGATGATGGGTAATCCGATCCATCCATACATCTTACAAGAATTACTCTTGGATTTTTCGAATTTGATCATCTTTTGGTCTTGATTTTTGACTATAATTATACATATATATATTCCTGTAATATAATTTGCTGTATGTGCAGTGGATGATGAGTACATCATCGTTGGGTCGGCGAACATCAACCAGCGTTCCATGGACGGGGCGAGGGACTCGGAGATCGCGATGGGCGCGTACCAGCCGCACCACCTGGCGGCGGCGAGCCGGCCGGCGAGAGGGCAGGTGCACGGGTTCAGGATGTCGCTGTGGTACGAGCACCTGGGCGCGGTGGACGACGCCTTCACGCGCCCGGACAGCGTCGAGTGCATCCGCAAGGTGAACGCCATGGCGGACAGGTACTGGGACCTGTACGCCGGCGACGGGAACGAGCGCGACCTGCCGGGGCACCTGCTCACCTACCCCGTCGCCGTCGCCGCCGACGGCACCGTCAAACAGCTGCCGGGGACGGAGTTCTTCCCGGACACGCAGGCGCGGGTGCTTGGCGCCAAATCCGACTACCTCCCGCCCATTCTCACCACATAGGCGTGTGCTCTGACTGAACACTGAATCGGAATGCCATCATCTTCTTCTGCTTGTCTTTTGGATTTACTAGTTTTTTTTTTCCTTTCTGAACCTGATTTTACTGATTTTGGTTGCTGTTTTGTTGGAATAAGAGAAGAACTAGTTTGTGATTTTTTTTTAGAAAATAAAAAAATGCACTAATGCAGTGTGCATGATGATGAACTCATTGTTATTTTAGGGCCCTGTTTGGTTCCACCAACTAAATTTTAGCTAGCTAAAATTATTTTAACTACTCTTAGGTGACTAATGGAACTAAACTATTTTATCCCTTTTTAGTCAATGTGTTTGGAACTTTAGCTACTAAAGTGACTAAAATTTAGTTAGCTAAAATTTAGTTGGTGGAACCAAACAGGGCCTAGGTTTTATTTTAGTATTGTATTGTAAGTAGTATTTTTGACACCATTGCATGATTAATGGACTGATCGATCGATAGTGTTTTGGTTAGATTCTGTGCTATCAATTGCTGAATATCATGTTCTAAAAAAAAGAAGAAGAAGCTGAATACCATATCCATTTTGTGATTTGTACGAGTTGGAGAACTGCTACCAAACCATTTGCTAGATTTCACTGTCATATCCTCATGGAGAATTCACATATTACTGTTTATGACTGTGCACCACTTAATTTTTTGGATTTATTTACATGTATCTCCCTTTCTAGAAGCGCATATGAGGTGCTAGGTGAATTGGATTGGACGGAGCTAATTGTGTAGAGTCTTCTTGACACTCAAGATTTGGCTCACGTGGAACATGAAGCGATTGAAGAATGTCCCAAAAAAAAACCTACTTTGATTCTCACTCTGCATTTACTGCCTTTTCCTGTGAGGTTTTTTTAATGTTTTTTCATGGTGAATACCTTCTCAACTGCTCTCATCCACAAAGGCGGTATCTTTTTATCAATCACCCACAAAAGCGATATCTTTTTTATCAATCATGGCATAGAGCATCTCCAAAGGCTTTGGCAAATTGACTTGGCATTTCTTGCTATTTGCAAACTCACATAACAAAATGCAAAGGATAAAAATAGGTCATCTCCAAGGGAATTGACATTTGGACTTGACAAAGGATAAAAATAGAAGGTCTCCAGACGCGCGCACTTTTCTCGCGCATGACTTTGCTCGCGCGATCGGATTTGCAAAGTCGTCCACAGCTTAGCATTTTTGCCAAGTTTGCTCCCTCATTTGCCAAGTTGCCTAAATTGCAAACTACAAATGCTCCCTTGGAGATGCTCTAAGTTGTCTTTCCTTTGATTCTGTCTGCTTCATATATACTATATCCAAGAACCAGGATATTTTTTAAACAAAAAACACAAAGTTCCTAAAAAAAAGATGGAATAGAAAGAAAACATTGAACCATATTTTGACGTGAACTCGATCTATTGAGCATTCTGCCAGTTTCAATTGAATGACACGAAGACCGAAGAGATGTATAATCTCATTGACATTTAAAGAGTATCAGGCTACCTCTAAAGTGAGACATCCAGAAGTATGTGCCAAAATTTGTATTCTCTACCTGAAAATGCTATGTCGGCGTTGCTCAATTGTTCCACCACACCTTCTTGAGGAAACTTCTGTACAAGCTTCTCGCAGCCAAAGAGGCTAACAAGAGAACATATGTTTTTTAAGATAAACAAGGGGAAAGGATAGGTGTTTGCTACCGTGAAGGCAAGTCTGCTTCACCGCATCAGTTGATAGTTCCAAATTCTAGATCCTTCTATAGTTTGTTACCTCACCAGGTGGTTGTTTTCATGCAGCCTTAGTCTTTGGTTTTAACTTTTTGAACTGAGAGTACAGAAAAACTCCAGCAAGAGCAACACCGGTTCCTGCAGGCAAGGAAGAAAACTTACAATTCAGACATAGATGAGATGGTCAGTAACTGGTACTTGCATGAAGGATAGAATCACTTCTGTACCTAAGGCGTTTATAGGTGAAATTGGAGTTCTGAAGAAGAGAACAGATGACACAATGACCACCACACGTTTAAGAGAGTTGGCTACCGAATGGGTCACAGGAGATACTCTAGCCAATAAACTGTATGAAACCTGCCAAGAAACAAATAGAGACATTGTTAGAGGTAATTCAGTGTGCAACAGAATTCATAGTAACAGTTAGATAAGAGATAATCCAAAAACTGATAGACACTTATGTGGAAAACCCGATAACTTTTAGGCTCAAAAAGAAAAACTGAAAATTATTCAACTTCTTTTTTCATCAGATGACACAGGAGAGATAAAAAAAATATTCAAATAACTGAAGATAATATCATATTTAACTGAAGGGCCTGATCCTAGAAATAAAACAATGACAAAACATATATATTATCTTCAAGCAAATAGTAAGTAGTTTGTTTGGATCTAAGTAGTCAACCGCATAGCCACTAATTGACAATTTTAGCAACCACCGAGAGACTACAAAAGATGTTGTTAGTGGAGATTGGGCCTCACCTGTTGGTAAAAATAGAAACATGTGCCAGCAAGTGCCGCTCTTACACATAATTCTTTTACACTGACTCCCTGCAAACCCAGAAAATTTAGTATTCAGCAATTCCATGTCAGTGAAGAGTTGAAATATTCCATAGTTTCTTGTTTTCCATGCTGGCCACACTTACAGCACTTTGTAGATACGATGGGCTAAACTTGATGCCTTCTACAGATAGCATCAGTGGAGCAGATAACAAGAATGCCATGATAGTTATTATCGAGAAGAGATTTATGTCATCCAAACTGTCCTGTAATAAGAACAAGTTTTGTTAGGGGGGTGCAGTGTTCACAGCATATATCATGCTGAACTGTTGTGAATCTACAGTTAGGGAACACTATAAGAGCAAAAAGCTCACCTCTTTATCAGCGAGAATTTTCTTGCTGTAAACATTTCGTGATTGATTCGTAAGATTCGAAGCCATAGCACTCCAGAACCCAATCCTGATTTCTCATAATATTAGAATCAGATGCATAATATTGCTTTGAGTAAACTCTCGACGCTTTTAAGCAATAAATTACCAGTTGAAAGAAACTTCAGTCATGGACGCCAATACAACTCCACCAACAACAGGGACGAGTGAACCTAATACCAACAGAGAAGGTGTCTGTAGAAACATTAGAATAGAGAAACAGAGGCTTATATGGAGTATTCCACCTTTAAGGACAAACGATCTACAAAAGTGTGAACCAACCAATTACCTGTCCTAGGAACAGGACAGAGAGGAGGACCGAGAAGAAGGGTTCCATGGCCTTGACGGTGTGCGTGAAGGAGACAGCCACCTTGCCCAAACTCATATTGGTGAAAACATTTCCAAGCATGTGGATCAAAGCCAAAGGCAGGAGCTTTGCATACTGCATCAGCAAATAAATAACAACGCATCGCATCAGCTATATGAGTGAACCAGTTTCACATCGGTGCAGTTTAGTCAATTGGAGCGTCAAGCTATCTATCTTGTACTATAATATCTAATATCTTACTTACATCTGCAGGTCACAACAGAGGTGACTAATCTTCTTTTTTTTTTTTTTTTTTTTAATACAGTACCTGTTTGAGGGAGAGCCTCGGTTTGGGATGCAGATTGAGCAGCCACATGAGTGTGATGAAGAAGGATCCGGATGCGAAATGGAAGGTGGTGATGGTGTAAGGGAAGGGTATCGCTTTCAGAACCTGGTCAACGCACAATTCCAAAACAATCAAATTATTGAACAAACCCATTAGGAAAAGACTTGAGGAACGGGACGAAACGGCGGACCAGCTTGTTGTAGATGTTGAAGTAGATGTTGAGGAGGTACCAGACGAGGATCATGGCCCCGAGCTGCAGCGTCCGCGAAATGCCGGCGGCGCCCTCCGGCTTACCGGCGGCCGGCGGCGACGCCGCGGCCGCGGCGCCGGCCCTGGCGACGCACGGCGCGAGCAGGGGCGAGGGCAGCGGCCGCAGGACCCCGCGAATGCCGCGCGGGGCGACTGGCCAGCGGCAGCCATGAGAAGAAGAGGGGAAGGAGGAGGAGGACGAGAAGGCGAGGGATGGGGGCGAGGGCGAGCGGCGCGCCGCGGCCCAGGCTCTAGAGGAGGAGGAGGAGGACGACGACGAGCAGGACGCCGCCATGCTCTGCATCTCGGCGCGCCCGCGTTACTCTCCTCAGGGCTCAGGTCCGGGTCTTGTGCTGCGGGCCTGCGGGCTGCGGCTGCTACGGCACATGGCGGCGTCGATGGCCACGGACTCCCGGCGCGGGGTTTCTGGAAGGGGCCGGGGGCGGCGGAGGGAAGCGAATGCGGCTGGGACGGATGGGAGCCGCGGCGCCGCTGTTTTTCACCACGGCGCGGCCATTTATGGAGGAGGGAAGGCGCTCGGGAGAGGGAAAGGGAAAGCGACGGCGGTCGGCTTCCGCTGGCCGCGCCTGTAGTGGAAGTCCGGGAGGGCGGAAGGCGTGGAGTGGACCGGGGGATTGGAGTGGAGTGGAGGGGGCGACGGCGACCGGACGCGCGGCGCGGCGAGGAGACGAGACGAAACGAAACCGAATGGAGCGAGCGAGCTCCGGACGGCGGTCGCCGCGGGGCAGGTGGTTTGGGCGGCTGCACTGCGCGCACTGGTGCAGAGTGCAGACTGCAGACAGAGGCTTTTTTCGGGCAGGGACCGGCCGCCACTACTGAATGCATTTTGGACGCCAGCGTCCGGCCTTGTTTAGTTCCAAAAAATTTTACAAAATTTTTCAGATTCTCCGTCACATCGAATCTTTAGACACATGTATGGAGTATTAAATATAGATAAAAATACAAACTAATTGCACAGTTTGGTCAAAATTGACGAGACGAATCTTTTGAGCCTAGTTAGTCCATGATTGGACAATTTTTGTCAAATACAAACGAAAGTGCTACAGTGTCGATTTTGCAAAAAAAT
>Ga0182004_10002088_pt1 | contig 15309 bp, 11 predicted proteins | sample Sormic07211540_1_FD_120479 | JGI IMG/M metagenome (GOLD analysis project Ga0182004, IMG submission 120479) | Endophyte microbial communities from Sorghum bicolor roots, Mead, Nebraska, USA - 072115-40_1 MetaG | ecosystem: Host-associated > Plants > Roots > Unclassified | place: USA: Nebraska...
CATTAAATAAAGATAAAAATAAAAACTAATTACACAGTTTACCTGAAATTTGTGAGATGAATCTTTTGAGCCTAGTTACTTTATGATTGGACACTGTTTGTCAAATAAAAACGAAAGTGCTACAGTAGCAAAAAAACAAAATTTTGCGAACTAAACAAGGCGTTTGTCCAGCCGGAAAAAAAAAAAAGAGAAATGGTCTCCGGTTCGAGCACCGCAAAGTCGTGTCGGAACGCGTAATTTTTCAAACCTGCAATGCTCTGAATACGCGTGCCCCATGTGAATTGTGACCCACAGCACAGGGCCACAACACACGCAGGTCTTGAGGCGGAGCGCAATAAACAGCCGACGCACGCGCTCTCGTGATCCATCACTGCCAGGCTGACAAATTCACCGAGCGGGCCGAAGCCTAGCCGGCGCCGGGGGACCGGAGAATTTTGAGCACCGGCGATCATGCTTTGCCGAAACGAAACGAGTGGGAGAGGAGAGAGCAAGGACGGGGAACATCCGCATCCCGTGGGGTGGATTCCTTCGTCCGTGTGTCACCGGAAGCGCGTCAGGCCCGCCGGAACCGCCGTGTTTTTTACTGCAGGGGAGCATGGAGCTGGGCGCACGCCGGTCTAGTTAATTCAGCGGCGACGAGGTCCGGCCTCCGGGTCCAGGCGCACGTCTTTGTCGGTAGCATGGAGCTGGACGCCTAGTTTTTGGCCTTGTTTAGTTTTAAAAAATTTTGCAAAATTTTTCAGATTCTCCGTCACATCGAATCTTACATATGCATGAAGTATTAAATATAAACAAAAATAAAAACTAATTACACAGTTTGGTCGGAAATTAGTCCATGATTGAACAATATTTGTCAAATACAAACGAAAGAGCTACAGTGTGCAAAATATTTTGGAACTCTCCCAAAAAATTTGCAAAATTTTTCAGATTCTCCGTCACATTGAATCTTTAGACGTATGCATGAAGTATTAAATATAGAAGAAAATAAAAACTAATTGTATAATTTGGTCGGAATTGACGAGACGAATCTTTTGAGCCTAGTTAGTCTATAATTGGATAATATTTGTCAAATATAAACGAAAGTGCTACTATTTCTATTTTGTAAAATTTTTTGAAAGTAAACAAGCCCTTTGTTGCACTGGAAGAACAGTCTCGCATGTTTCTGCAGACCTGACCTGACCTGAGACGAATCTCATTCGCTGTCAAGCATTTTTGGCCCAGCCTGACCTGAGTTATGAATTATTAGCATGCGAGGCCCAGAAAGAATATGCCAACCTAAATTAAGATTTAGAAGTTCTTTGGACTATTTCGGGATGATTTGCATGTATCTGCCTGAGACCTTGTTTAGTTTTTTTAAAAAAATTAAGATTTCCTGTTACATCGAATCTTTGGAGGTATGCATAAAACATTAAATATAGATAAAAAATAACTAATTACAGAGTTTACTTGTAATTTGCGAAATAAATCTTTTAAGCCTCGTTAGTCCATGATTAGACAATAATTACAAAAAATAAACGAAAATATTACAGTAGCTGAACCCAAATAATTTCATGACTTAAACAAGGCCTGACTGCTCTGCAAAAACACCAAAAACACCAAATGATCCACTTTGGGTCTTGTTTGGATGTTGTCGTATTTACTTCAATCCATGTGTGTTGGTGTGGATTGGGGTGGAATTTAGTTCAAGTTCCACTCCAATCCTCCAATCCACCTCAATACACGTGGATTGATGTGAATACGACTACGGCCTTGTTTAGTTCACCCCGAAAACCAAAAAGTTTTCAAGATTCTCCGTCACATCGAATCTTTCGACACATGTATGAAGCATTAAATATAGACAAAAATAAAAACTAATTACACAGTTTACTTGTAAATCACGAGACGAATCTTTTGATCCTAGTTAGTTCATAATTGGACAATATTTGCCACAAACAGACGAAAGTGCTACAGTGGCGAAATCCAAAATCTTTCCGCATCTAAACAAGACCTACATCCAAACAAGGCCTTGGGGTTTTTGAATGACCATGTATCCACCTCAACGCTTGTGTGTTGAGGTGGTTTGATGTGATAAATTCTATGCAAAACCACTCCCAAATTTACGTGGATATATAAACAAGATCTTAGTCGTGTTAGTCAGTCACATGTTGAGCATTCATTGCAGCAATGACATGGGCGAAGAAGATATCAACGGTTTTTCCTTAGTAGAAGCTGATTAGAGCGACACGAGCGAAGAAAACATCATGTACTCTCTCCCTCTCAAACTATAAGTGATCCCAAAAATATTAGAAAGTCAAAATATCTTAAATTTGACCAAAATTATAAAAAAATATATAAAGATTTATGATATCAAATACATATACTATGAAAATATAATTAAGAAAAATCTAATGATGTTTAGTTGGTATCATAAATATTATTATATTATCATATAAATTTGATTACACTTGAGATATTTTTAACTCTCACAAATTTTTGAACTGACTTATGATTTGTAAGGGAGAACTGTCTCCTCCGAAGATTACTCAGCCTTCTCCACACGGGAAACCTTCCAAGTTCCAACAACTGGAGACAGACTCGAAAAAATGTTCATCGGGAACCTTTTGCTCGGCTTCAAAGTTCAAACAAACGCAAGCCCCGTTCGAACTGTTGGGCCGTTTAAGAGCATCTCCAAAGACCTTTGGCAAATTGATTTGGTATTTGTTGTTGTTTGCAAACTTCCATAACAAAATGCAAAGCATAAAAATAGGTCATCTCTAAGGGAATTGGCATTTGGACTTGGCAAAGAATAAAAATAAGAGGTCTCCAGACGCGCGCGCTTTCCTTGCGTGTGACTTTGCACACGCGATCAGGTTTGCAAAACCGTCTACAACTTGGCATTTTTGCCAAGTTTACTCCCTCATTTGCCAAGTTGCCCAAATTACAAACTCCAAATGCAAAACCGTTGGATACCCTTTTTGGAGCTTTTTGGCAAATTACTCAAAATGCAAACCTCAAATGCAAAACCCTTGGTGATGCTCTAAGAGCATCTCCAACAATTAGGCAATTGGACTTTACATTCTTGAAATTTGCTAAAAACCTTAAAAATTGCTCTCCAGCAGTTTTTCATTTGACTTATACATTTTGGCAAACTTGGCATTTGATAGACCAAACTTGGCATTTTTGCATAGGCACAATGGGTTGGCAATTTTGGTATCCCGAGAATCTTAGACTCCTTATCGTGCCCGTACTCCCCACATCGCGGTAGTTTCCCGTGAAACGACTCCTCCCCGCACGTGACTATTTTCTTTCCCCACGCGCCGCCTTCTTTTTCTGCGCGCCGCCTCCTTTTTTCCTTGCGATCTGGATACCGCGGTGCACCTTGGGACTGTTGCCTCGATCGAATCTCGACGACCTGGACCAAGCAGCGACGCACGAGAGAATTGGCGGCGACGGGCGAAGGAATTGCGCGCGACGCGTGAGAAAATTTCCCGCGAAGATGAAAGATTACCGGACAAAAATAGTTGGGTCCACTATTTTGGGATATGCCAAGTTAAAAATGCCAAACACTTAGAGATGTACTTTTTTTTTTCTTTGGCAAAACGTTTAGGGACTTGGCAAACTCCAACAAATGGCAAACTCCAACAAGTGACTATTGAAACGTCCAAACAACTGGAGACAGAGTCGAAAAAAATGTTTTTTTTTTTTGTGTGTGTGTGGAATTGGGAACCTTTTGCTCGGCTTCAAATAAGGGCGCCACGCAAGCTCCGTTGGAATTGTTGGGCCGTCCAAGTGATTGAGTTGGGCCAATCGAGCTGGGCTCGCGGCCACTGGCAGGCATTGTATACTCTTTGGCAAAAATTCTTTGGTGGAGCCGGCCGCCTGGCATGATTGGTACGTCGCTGACTGACAGCGAGCGTAGAGATATCTCAAGGCCTTGTTTAGTTACATTTTTTTTTACAAAATGAGCACCGATGTTATTTTTGTTTATATTTTATAAATATTATTCAATCATAGATTAACTAAGTTTAAAAGATTCGTCTTACAAATTATAGACAAAATATCTAATTAGTTATTTATTTTATATATATTTAGTACTCCATGTATATTCGATGAGATGGATAATGTGAAAAAATTTACAAAATTTTCTGAGAACTAAACAATGTCCAAACCTATTCATTTGGAAGATGAAAGTATTGTTTGTCACTTTATTATGAAAAAAAATATTATTGAATGACGCTCATTGTTGGGGGCAACGCGTAGCAGCAGCCGAGAAGATGTGCCTTGCAAGCGACGTGAAACCCCGCCCCGCGCGGGACACGAGTTGGAAAAAAAAAAAAAAGGCAAAGCTGCGCGGGCGTTTTTCGGTTTTCTCAAAAAAGGAAAAGCTGTTGATTTGATGCAGGAGAAAAAGAAAAGCGGCTTTTTCCCCGGTGTGTTTCAGCCCGCTCTCCATCTGGCCATTCCCGGACCTCGCCTAGACAGTAGACACCTTAGCTTGTGCACGCATGCTTCCATTTCCACACCACCGTTCGTGTATGCGTGTCTCTTTCTGTGAAATGGAAGCGCACAGGCACCTAGCCCTCCTTGGCACAGCGTCACTAGTAGTCACTGCTGCCTTGTGAGGCTATGCTATATGACCACTAGTATCATGCTATTCTAGTATTGACGCATCCTTTCACTACAAACTTTGGATCGTTTCCATTTCCAGTTACAGTACATGGGCATCCATGGCCAGGGTACCCGTGCTTCGGAGAGGCGCAGGTTAATCGCGTGCCTCAATGTTTCCACGAGTTAAAGTGAAGATCAATCTCCAACGCTCACTTTTCTCTTTTGATTATTGGATTACCTTTACCTTTTCCTTTTGGGGCATCTTTACTTTCGGTGATGACAAAAGAACCAAATTTCACGGTGAAACAAGTACGTTTTCCATGTTGGCATCTAAAGAATCGTGTCTTACTCGCTCCCTCTATCTTTGTCTTTGTGATGTAGTACTTTCTAAGAATTTTAAGATAAATTAAGAAAGAACATATAAAATATATGTCCCCTCATTTTATTTTATGTTATCATTACATTGATTAATGGTGATTGATTGATAAATAGAAAATATTTAATGTAGAATTATGTTTTGTCCTCTAAAATACATTATGTTTAAGAATAAATTTTGACTGATAATGTACTGTATTATATGACAGAATGAGTATTACTCCGTTCACTTTTCTTATCAGTCGTATTTTTTCTGCCAGCACACAGTATTTTTCTATCACAATAAATCATCAACAGTAATTTCAGCCATTACTTTAGCGCTTTTTGTCCAACGTGTGGATGAAACCTGGGCCTTGTTTAGTTCCGAAAAGTGAAAACTTTTTCGTACTGTAGCACTTTTGTTTGTTTGTAACAAATATTATCCAATTATGGACTAACTAGGATCAAAAGATTCGTCTCGTGATTTACAGCTAAACTGTGTAATTAGTTTTTATTTTCGTCTATATTTAATATTTTATACATGTGGCACAAGATTTCAGGCCTTGTTTAGTTTCCAAAAGTTTTCAAGATTCCCCGTCACATCGAATCTTGCGGCACATGCATGAAGCATTAAATATAGACGAAAATAAAAACTAATTACGCAGTTTACCTGTAAATCGCGAGACGAAACTTTTGATCCTAATTAGTCTATGATTGAATAATATTTGCCACAAACAAACGAAAGTGCTACAGTAGCGAAATCCAAAATTTTTCCCAAACTAAACAAAAACAAGGCACTGTTGCAGTCCCTGGCCAATGTCCTGAAAACTCCTCTGGCGGTCTGGCCAATGCGTGTATACAGGAGTATATAGAATTCATAGTCCACACGACAAGAGTGTGCAAGCTGGTGGTCTCCACTATAACCACTGCAGCCGAACGAACTGATTATTTCAAGGTGCTTACGTGCGTGCAGGCCTGACTTTTCTGAGATGCAATGAATATACTACAACTATAATTACTTGCACTTGTAGCCCATTGACCTAGATTACACGCTATTTTTTGGTTCACCATATTTTTATTCCTCTTTCGCAGGCCGTTCTTGTTAGGCCCTGTTTAGTTCCCACCCAAAAAATTTTCATCTATCCCATCGAATCTTTGAACACATGTATGAAAAAACATTAAATATAGATAAAAAAAATAAACTAATTACACAGTTTGGTTGAAAATCGCGAAACGAACCTTTTAAACCTAGTTAGTCTATGATTAGCCTTAAGTGCTACAGTAACCCACACGTGCTAATGCCAGATTAATTATACTTAATAGATTCGTCTTGCAGTTTCCTGACAAGTTATGTAATTTGTTTTTTTATTAGTTTCTAAAAACCCCTCCCGACATACTTCCGACATATTCGATGTGATACCCAAAAAATTTTCATCTTCAATTTAAACAGGCTCTTAGTGACCACTCGAAAGTAGTATATCATCATCATCATCCATTTGAGGGACTCAGCGGCGATTGGCGAAGACCCGGTCCTCGGCATGTCGGGACTTGACAAGTTGACATCAACCACGCGCGCGGCCGCGCTTGAGTGCACACAACACAAGGTCTTGTTTAGTTCACCCGAAATCCAAAAAGTTTTCAAGATTCCTCGTCACATCGAATCTTACGGTACACGCATAAAACATTAAATATAGACGAAAATAAAAACTAATTACACAGTTTGTCTGTAAATCACGAGACGAATCTTTTGATCGTAGTTAGTTTATGATTGGACAATATTTGTCAAATAAAAACGAAAGTGCTACAGTAGCGAAATCTGAAATTTTTTCGAAACTAAACAAGGCCCAAGTATGGTGTGTTGGCGGACAGCAGTGGACACGCCGAGCGGAGTGGAGAGTGTAGGAGTAGCGGGTGCCCTACGGCTAAAGATGGCAACGGGTATAAACTCGTAGGGTTTTGTCATCCCAAATCCATGCTCATTAATATAAAATATACCTACTAAAAAACCCATGACTCGTTAAGGGTTTGATTTTGTGCCCAAACCCATGTCCATCGGGTCACGGGTATTTAACGAGTTGTCTGTGCCCGTCACAGCATGTCATAAGATGGTCATCCAGTCAAGTGAGCAAGTCTACTCTATATCACACTAAAATACTTAAAGTTGAATTAATTGGCAAGGTGGGACGCATGTTATGTGTTATTACACCTCCGCACTAGAAATTTACGAGTTATGACAGAAACACTCACCTCTAGCATGCACTGGGTCATGATCTGCTAATGCTCGGTGCCAACATCTGTCATATCTTTGAGAGTGCATGCATTAAGACGCGCTAGCTAGCTGCAGCTTTCACATAAGGAGCTTCTACTAAAAAAAGGTATGAAGCATGCATGTTCTCTATTTCATTTATTTTTTCTTGCATTTTGTACTTTATGTACTAATTATATTGTGTGATGATATGGTGAATCGGGTTTAAAAAACCCATGGGTTTGCGGGTTTTGGTACTACACACCCAGATCCATGCCCATAAACCCGCTGGGTTTAGATTTTGCTCCATTATCAAACCCACGGTTAGCGAAGTTGACCCATATTCTTATCCTAATATAGAAAAACCCATACCCATTGCCATCTTTACCTACGGCCTACGCGTGCTAGCATGGGCATCGTCATGCCTGGGCGCTTGGCGCTTGGCTGCATCTACCATCTGAGAATGCTTCGAGTTTGATGTCACTCGGCTCCAACTCGCTCAATCACTGCAATTATGCGACTCGACTAGAGCCACTGAATCCATCCAAGATAGAAGTACGAGGACGAGAGCAGTACCAAAGCGCGCGGTCAGGAAGAGTAGAGAAAACGTTCAATGATGCATCTTCAAGCACCCCAAGCTAGCAGTTGGGCCTTTTTTACTTCCAAAAAATTTTACAAAATAGGAATAGTACCAGTTTCGTTTGTATTTGACAAATATTGTCCAATTATAGACTAACTAGGCTCAAAAGATGCGTCTCGTCAATTTCGACCAAACTGTGCAATTAGTTTTTATTTTCATCTATATTTAATACTTCATGCATACGTCTAAAGATTCGATGTGACGGGGAATCTGAAAAATTTTACAAAATTTTTGAGGAACTAAACAAGGCCTTGATCTAAAAAAACGTCCGTTAAGATGGAAATGGAAGGACCGTTAAGACGACAAGCCACTGAATCCAATTAAGATGGCGAGGGCGACGTTGAACAGGTAGTGCAAGACATTCGGTTGGGTTGAGCCAGCAAGGGGGAGGGGGAGGCGATGAGTGACCTTGTCCTTCTATTGTGAGATTAGCCGATGGTATGCTAGAGCGGCAGTGGTGGTATGGTGGGCGGCCCGGCCAGCACCGAGCGAGCTGCTGGCCGGGAGCGGCGGGCAAGGAAGGTGAGTGTGGGATATGCAAGGTGTGTGTGGATGTGAGGGGTTCAACACGAGGAAGACGACGCTCTCCCTTACAGGGCTCTGTTTGCTAAATACTACTCTCTTAGTACGCATAAAGAAAGTCATTTTGAACAAAACTTTAGTTGAATATTGAGAATATAAACCATAAATAGTTTTTAAGTTTTTGAGTTTGGGAATGTGAAAACTATATGAATAGATTTGTCTTGAAAAATACTTTCATAAAAATATACATATACCAATTTTCAATATATATTTTTATAAAAACGAGTAATTAAAGTTAGATTTTGGGAACCATGTCATTGTCCTAAACAATTTTTTTTACGGGTATGAAAGGAGTATGAGGGCCCTTTATTAAATTGCATTTAGAAAAATTAGAGCAGCGTAAGTCTATTCGCTTATCTTATAAGCCGTGCTTTTTTCTGCCGGCCAGCAGTATTTTTCTTTTATAACAAATCAGCGAACAATACTTTCAGCCATGACTTTTCGGACCAGTGAATTTTTATTTTGAGTTGGGCTACCGTACCACTTGTATTTGTATTTGATAATTATTATTCAACCATGAGCTAAATAGGCTAAAAAGATATGTATTGTAAATTACAGACAAATTATGCAAATAATTATATTTTATCTATATTTAATGTCCTAGTACATATATGCTGAAAGATCTGACATAATGAGAAATCTTGAAAAAAAATTGAAAACTAAACAATGCCTAAAAAGTTCCATGTCGGCAACCGGGATGGCATGCTGGGAAAAGATTGCCGGTGCAGAAATTAATAATATACAAGATTTGGAATTCAAACACACTATGCAATTTAATTTATTGGGTCTTGTTTAATAGTTCACCCCCAAAAACTAAAAATTTTTCAAGATTCTCCGTCACATCGAATCTTGTAGCATATGTATGGAGCGTTAAATATATAAAAAATAAAAACTAATTGCACAATTTACCTATAAATCGCGAGAGGAATCTTTTGAGTAGTTAGTTCATGATTGGAAAATGTTTGTCAAATAAAAACGAAAGTGCTACATTTCCGAAAACCATAAAGTTTTCGGAAGGCCTTGTTTGGTGAGGTGAAACGTTGTTGGTTAAGGCCTCCTTTGGTTCACAGGAATTTCATGGGAAAAATGGAGGATTGCCTTTCCTATTGGATTCAACACTGTAGCACTCTTTGGCTTATACGATTGAACTATAAGAAATGTAAAGGAAACATTCCTTCACAGCTCATTCCATAGGAAAAGTACAGGGAAAAAAACATCCACTCCTACTTCTTTATTTCTCTGGTTTGCGTAGGAACAAGGCATATCAAGAGCCAAATCACAGGTATTACCAAGCAATAAAAAGCTAGAGAACAAGCATCACATCACATCATGGGAGATTATACATTCCTATTCCTATGAATTTCCTATAGCCATCCAAACACCTACCTAAATAGTTTTCCTGTGTTTTCGGATTCTATGTTTTGCAAGTGCATTCCTGTAAAGTAATTATGTTTTTCCTATCTCTATATTTTATAATCCTATGTTGCAAAGGGGGCCTAAAAGTTTCAAGATGCTGGAAGATGGTGCGGGTGACGAAGGAAGCCGTGGCCCGCGGCGCCACGCCGTTTCAAATTCGAACGCTTCATGGAACACTTTGGACAGAGAGTGGAGGTCGATGGGTGCCTGCCACGTGCACCGCGTCGCCGACATGCTGGAGCTCTCGCCACGTCGGATGAATATCGACGCTCCCATTCCCATGCCATCTTCGTCACACAAAAAAAAAAAGAAAGAATCCCATGCCATCTCTCTTGCTGACACGCTGGGCTGTGGGGTCCAACGGGCCAGGGACGAAGATGCTGCCGTGGTGGGCAGCATCCGCGAACTGCGGTGTCCTGGCACGAAGTGAAAGGTCATCGCGCCGTGCCGTGCCGTGGGCCAGCGCACGTCGCCGTTACGTTTACCCGGCGGAGACGACGTCGTCTCGCTCGCTCGCGCAACGCAAGCAAGCAGGCGCAGGCGCAGCCGCGAACCTGCCGAAACTGCCCTGGGGCTCGGGGAGAACCGCGCCCGCTTGTGCCCCCACGCGGGCGGCTCCGCTCTTCCCTGTTTCCTCGGGGTGAACGAGGGGCGGCAGCGCCGCGGTCCCGCCGTGCCGGGCCGGGCTTTCCTCTGTTTTTCCACTGGCGTTTTGGTAACTTCGCCCCGGTCAAAATTGGCGGATTCCTTTCGTGCCTTGAGACTCCAACGATTGTTACCCAAAATATAATAACTATAGTTAAAAGGTTCCATACCTATTTTTAGTCTTCTCCAACAACAAGACCTAAAAGAACACTCTCTGCAAATAGGTCTCAAGGAGAGAGGATACCGAAATTTGGGTTTTGCCTCTCCTGATACCCAAAATGGGTTTTCTGTATGGGTACTCTGTTGGAGGCTATAGATATTGTGTTGGAGACCCATTTTGGATTTGGGTTCCCAAATGGGTCTCCTATTGGAGACAGCCTCAGCCACCAGCCAAAGCCCAAAGGCCAATACACGAGTTTCTCCACCACAGCGTCAACGCGTGCAGGCTCACTCGAGCGGACAACTTCGATTGTGAACTCCACGCTGCACTGTCCGTGTCCGTGGTTTTCCTTTTTCAAATCTGCTGCTGCATCTGCATGTGTCACTCCCGGGAGGTTGAGGTTGACGGTGCACTGTCCCTCGTGGGTCACGGCAGCCGTCGAGGGGGAGGAAAGAAGTGAAGAGCTGCCGAGTGCCGAGTGCCGAGGGAAAGGGGACGAGATCGTCTTGGCTGTCCAATTCAATCTAGAGCCTTGTTTAGTTCTGAAAAGTTTTCAAATTTCGGTACTGTGACACTTTCGTTTATTTGTGATAAATATTGTCTAATTATAGACTAACTAGAATAAAAAGATTCGTCTCGTGATTTACAGGTAAACTGTGCAATTAGTTTTTATTTTCGTCTATATTTAATGTTTCATGCATGTATGTGTTGAAAGATTCGATGTGACGGGGAATCTTGAAAACTTTTTGGTTTTTGGTGTGAACTAAACACGGCCTAGGGCCTCTAATTTTTTTTTGTAAAATAGACATCATAGCATTTTCATTTATATTTGACAAGTATTGTTTAATCACAGACTAAGGATCTGTTAGATGTAATTTACATTCCAAATAGGAGTTTCAATGCTTTCCAATTTTTTTGTTCTTCAACACACGTGATACGGGCCTCTAAGCAAGTTTACACAATTTTGGAGCTCCAAGTTTCCAAATTCCAAATCTTTACAACCCAAGTTTTATAATCCTCCGTTTAGATCCATTATTCCAAAAAGTGCTCATTTCTCCAAAAGTTTTTGGCTGTTTGGTTGCATCTAAACAAGGCCTAACTAGACTTAAAAGACTCTTCTCGTAAATTACAAGTAAACTGTACAATTATTATTTCTTTTATCTATATTTAATGCTTTATGCATTTGCCGCAAGATTCAACCAAGAATCTGAAAATTTTGCAAATCTTTTTTTGAACTAAACAAGGCCTATGTTTCATGTGGGCTTATCTCTCGAATCCATCAGTCATTCAACAGCTCTCACAATAAATCACTAAACAATACTTTTAGCCAAGCAAACAAGCTCGAAACAACTTTTGGGTTGGCAACATGCAGCTTTTTTTCACTCCAAAGAAGAGAGAGAAAAAGAGAAACATAAATTTGTACACAAATCAATTGCAATCTTGGCTTTCCTTTTGAATTTCGAATATCAATAGCTAAAGCAGCTCTTTTCAAATAAATCCAGAACAGGAGTACGATTCCTGTGCTCTTAAAATGGATGGTTCCTTTGTGGCCACAACAATTATGCGCAACCCGACCGAGAATCAGTTAAATGGGTTGATTCCAACCTAGGCCTTTTTGGATGTAGTTGGATTCACATCAATCCACATGTGTTGAGGTGAATTAGAGTGGAACTTGAAATAAATTCTACCCCAATCCACACCAACCCACATGGATTGAAGTGAATCCGACAACATGCAAACAATGCCCTAGATTTTTTTTGGTTGAGTTGAACTCATGCCGTGTATGGTTAGGTCATTGTAGATGTATGTATATCTACTTAAATCCACATGTGTTGAATAGAATGGATTGAAATTTAGTTTAATTTAACTCTAATCCACTTCAACACATGTGTATTAAGATGAATACATATGTATTCAAACAAGACCTTAGGTTTACATGGATATCCTATGTTTTTCCTCGTCGGAGATAAACTAGATGTGGGAGCAAATTCCTCAAATATGGGTGCTGCGTGTCAACCTCTCATCCCTTCTTCTTCCTTGGGTCATGCTCCTCTACTCATTCACCTTGCTCATCCTTGTGTGATGTGCCCTGCTCCATCAATCCCGCTGTCGCTTCTCTTTCCATTGGTCGTTGCCTTGCCAGCCCCTCGTCGCGTGTTCACGCGGGGCTCGCAAGCGCAACGCGGCTGCTCGCTCACACCCTACCTTCGCCCTCCGCATGTGCGAGGTATGGGTCGGTGTGATCCGCTCGTTTTGGATAGATAGGGCTGAACCAAATCCGAGTGGAATATTCTGCTATGGGTCCAACTGAGTCCACTGAGGCCTTGTTTAGTTCCGATTTTTTTTGTTTTTGGTACCGTAACACTTTTGTTTTTATTTGATAATTATTATCCAGTCATGAACTAACCAGGCTAAAAAGTTTTATCTCGCAAATTACAGACAAACTGTGCAATTAATTTTTGTTTCGACTATATTTAATGCTTCATGTATTTGCCGCAAAATTTGATGTAACGAGAAATTTTAAAAATTTTTTAGTTTTTAAAGTGAACTAAACAAGGCGTGAATCCTTCATCCAATTCGCTCCGACCCAACCCAGTAGGACACCTAAACCAAACGCACGTTAATTTTTTCCCAGTCTAGCTCAGCAGGTTGTACGTAGCAGACACGGTGCGCGAGACTACTAGCCAAAACTATGGAGGCACGAACCAAAAGCAAAACCAACCGTGCCTAACACCGGTACAGCCAGCACACGGGGTACCCCTGCTCCACACAATGTGCGCTGCCGGTGCCACGACCGGCAGCGAATCAACTCCCGGTACAATCTCTCTCGCTCGCCCGGCGTTGATAGCCACCAGTCAGCCAACCAATTCGGCCGTCCCAAGCACACCGCGCTTTAGGCTTTCCAAATCCGGATTCCACGACGGCGTTCTCCGAAGAATAGTACAGGGAAAGGGAAGGGTTCCACGCCGCGGGTGCCCGGCCCGGGCCCGGGCCCGCCACGCATGGCTTAGTACTCAGCCTTGTTTGTCCAATTTTTTTTTCTAAGATTTGATAATGTGCCACTTTTGTTTATATTTAACGAACATTATTTAATTATATACTAACTAGGTTTAAAAAATTCATCTCGTAATTTTTATAGATACACTATACAATTAGTTATTTTTATTTATATTTAACAATGCTCCATGAATATGCCGTAAGATTCGATGTGATAAGAAATATTGTAAATTTTTAGATTTTTGAGTGCATTTAAACAGGTCCTAGGGGAAAATTTTTCGCCTTATTTGCTTAAGAGCATCTCCAAGAGTCTTTCTAAATCTCACTCTCTAAATCATCATTTGGAGAACCATTTGCATAAAAATCGCTTTCTGTATTTTTTTTACTTTCCAACAATTTTTCTAAATCTCATGCGCACTCTAGAGAGTCATTCTCGTCTTCTATATTTGACTAGCGAAAAACAAGGAATAGACAATAACTATATTTGGATGACCATTTAGAGAAGCTGTTGGAGGTTAATTTTTCACCAAATTTGCTATTTCTAGCATTTAGGAAGAATATATAAAGTCTCTTGGAGATGCTCTAAGCTTATGAGCCGAATCTGCCAGCTATTAGTTAGTGTTTTTCTTACACAACAAATTAGTCAACAATACTTTCTGCCATAGCATTTTCATTTGTATTTAATAATTATTGTATAATTATGAATTAATTAGACTCAAAAAATTTATCTCGTAAATTATAGATAATATATGTATTTAAAAATTTGATGTAACCGGAAATCTTAGGTCTTGTTTAGTTTGTGAAAATTTTTGGTTTTGCCTCCTATAGCACTTTCGTTTGTATGTGACAATTATTGTCTAATTATGGAGTAACCAGGCTCAAAAGATTCGTCTCGCAAATTACAGATAAACTGTGTAATTAGTTTTTATTTTTATTTATATTTAATGCTATATGCATGTGTATAAAGATTTGGGCCTTGTTTAGTTTCCAAAAATTTTGCAAAAATTTTCAGATTCTCCGTCACATCGAATCTTTAGACGTATGCATAGAGTATTAAATATAGATGAAAATAAAAACTAATTGTACAGTTTGGTCGGAATTGACGAGACGAATCTTTTAAGCCTAGTTAGTCCATAATTGGACAATATTTGTTAAATACAAACGAAAGTATTATTATTCATATTTTACAAAAATTTTTGGAACTAAACAAGGCTTGATGTGACGAGGAATCACAAGGCCTTAGAGAGAGAAGGCCATGTGTTTGTTTGTGCGCGTGTGTGTCACTGGCCGGCCCAAAGTAGGTCACCGGCAAAATAATTTGAATAATTGCGCGGCGAATATGTGTGTTTCGCCTCGTCAGTCGTCACAGCGACAAACCTGAGCCTGCCTCGATTCCACTCGGCTGTAGTAGTAGTACAGGCACATTTTCCTTTTTTTTTAATTTAAAGACGCGTATATGAAACGAGAGTGAGGCCTGGTTTAGGGCTGTTTAGATTGGGAACGAAAATTTTTTGAGTGTCACATCGGATGTGTCGGAAGGATGTTGGGAGAGGTTTTTAAAAACTAATAAAAAAACAAATTACATAGCTCGTCAGGAAACTGCAAGACAAATTTATTAAGCATAATTAATCTGTCATTAGCATATGTGGATTACTGTAGCACTTAAGGCTAATCATGGAGTAA
>Ga0182004_10002089_pt1 | contig 15305 bp, 11 predicted proteins | sample Sormic07211540_1_FD_120479 | JGI IMG/M metagenome (GOLD analysis project Ga0182004, IMG submission 120479) | Endophyte microbial communities from Sorghum bicolor roots, Mead, Nebraska, USA - 072115-40_1 MetaG | ecosystem: Host-associated > Plants > Roots > Unclassified | place: USA: Nebraska...
AACGTAGTAAGTTTAAAATTGGGGTGGATTTAAAACCAAAAAAAAAAAAAAAAAAAAGCGGGGGTGGATATGGTGGTCGTGTGAACGCATCAAGTTCCTGGGTCAAATTACGGAAAACTAAAGCCCCTCGCCGCCGGCCGAGCCTGTTGGCAGATCGAGGCATGGATTCCGCGGCGGAGGACTCGGGCAACGCGGATCGGGCCGGCGACGGCGATGACCTGATCAGCGGCCTGCACGACGACGTGTGCTCCTCCACATCCTCGAGCTGGTGGCCGACGCGGCGCGCTCTCGCGGAGGTGGCTCGGGCTCTGGGCGCGCGTTCCCGCGCTCCGCTTCGCCTACTCTCGCCCGCCGGCAGTGTCGTCCTCCAGTACCACGGCGGCCGAGCTGTGCGCCGCCTTGGAGGGGTACGTCTCCTTCGTCAACGGCGTCCTTGCCCGGCGTAGTAGTAGTACCTAATCATCCGGCTGCGCCGCCATGGAGAGCCTAGCGATCTCGTGTGCCACGGGCTCCGTGCACCTGGAACAACTGAGAATGCCGGCGTTGATCGATGCCGCGCAAGGGTGGATCCGGTACGTTTCTCAGCAGGATCTGAAGAGCTTCATCCTGGATCTACAATAGCGATTAGGATCTCCCTACCGAGGCTTGAACAACTTGCAATGTTCTTTTTCGCCTAGGTGCAATTTCGGTGGCTGATTTGTTATGAGAGAAAAACACTGCTTAATGGCGGAAAGATTCGGCAGAAAAGCTCAAACTAGGCTGGACGCCTGGATGTCTTGAGATTGACGACGGGGACTTGCCGCCGTGCATGCGGAGACTCAAGCTCAGTCTGTGGTCACATTGCTGTCATGACAACCGCTACGGCGAGGCCGAGAGAACCATAGTAACACACTACTCCTCAATCACTAATTCACTATAGCTCCATCACATGCTTTGATGTGACTCTTTATGGCCGAAAGGTACATCTCATCTCTCAGGATCATATCTATATAGTATCTCACAAACATGGTTACTGCTAATCGCCAAATCCATGAAAACACATGCTTGATTGCATAAATTTGTTATATATCCTCCTCTAACAATATTCAATTTATCTATTGTCTTGTTGACACACTTTAGTTTCTTTTAACTTTGATCAAGCTAGATATTCGAGGAGGACGTGGACTTGATTGAAAGTAGGATACCGCATCATCACCATTAATGTTGCTCTTCAGTTTGAGCGACATGACTTTGGAGAGGGCGTGGCAAACCTACTCACGCGATTCAGCAATCTTGGGCACCTGAATCTACATTTGCCATTCTTCCTCTGCCTGCAGGTGAGCACCTACTCATCCTAAACTCATTGGTACTATTCAGTTCTCTTTTTGTAGACAGTTCCTCTCTCCAACCGCATCGCATTAAACCAACATGTATCTGAGCTGCAGCACCACGACTTGAAAGCTGGATTAGGTTTCGAATGCCATCACCAAGACTATTGGACAGCATATGAAATCTCCATGGATCACCTACAGGAAGTCAGGAAGTAGAGCTTAGCGGATTGACAGGAACAGACTGTGAACTCTTCATGAAAGCTGTGTGCTTACAAGTGCCAAAGGACTCCGTAAAGTGGCTATAAGTTTCAACCCAAAGTGTCGGCAACATCAGGGCAGGATGGATGCGTTTCAGCGTATGCTACATTGCTACTTGACGAAGGAATGCAGACTTTCCACCCTGACGCGTTTATGCTTCATGCTTGCACGAATTTGTAAATACGTACGTGGTGGAATAAAAAACTTCATAAGACTTTTGCTGAAATAAAAAAGTCATGCAATTTCGTTTTTGCATTATATATATTCAAATGTGTTGATATCCTCGATGATGGTAAAGATGTTTGCTGTATTATTGGACTATTATACGTAGGGCCACTCACAAACGTGGTCTCACTTAGTTTGTCTCAATTTATTTTCATTTGGTTTGTTATGTCTCACTTAATTTACTTTGCTTTGTTTTGTGACAGATTTATGATTTTTCCCCAAAAGAACAGCACAAGATTGCCAAATATAATAGCTTACAAGGAAGGAAATAAAACTAATAATTAAAACAAAAAACAGAGGGTTCGAACGCTGATTTCAGCTGATGTAAAATCAACAAACTTTTCAGAACTAAGACCTTACTAGTACTGGTACCAAAATAGAGGGGCTAATTGAGTTTTCTGAACCTATTAGAACAAAAGAAGTACAGCTAGTTCTCATCTCGTATCCTAAACAGTGATACTTTTGATTTGAACAGATAAACTGTGATCTTGTTGCCTAAAGTCTTGCTCTTGTGTACACTAATGCCTCAGCAACTGAACTCATAGAGGAACAGGAACTAGTAAAATGGCGAAGCAGCAGTTCAGAAGAAGTCATTATTAAATTTAAAAAACTAAAATTTCTAGACAGTGAACAAAGTAGTCTATGAATTGGCAACGTACAACCAAATCCATCTATTTCTATGTTCTATTATTTTTAGCGTATGTAAAAATACTGATATGCATACAGCAAAATCATGTAATTCTTTGGAACAAATTGTGGAATATTGACTGTGCACCAAAATAAAGCATTTTCTGTGGAGGCTAAGTCATAATACTATCGTGCTTAGAAGAATCCTTCAGCGCAGAGGGATGAATATAGATACCCGATGCTGCATGTGCCGAAGATTGGACGAGGATGGGGATCATCTGTTGCTGAACTGTAAAGAGGTGAAGAAGGCATGAAGAGAACTGAATATGGAGGGAACCTGGAAGAGGCTTGCAGTGTACATGGGCTAAAGGTATGATGGAGTTGATCCTCAAAATGAAAGAAAAGGACCACACCATGATCAATTGATCATGCTGCTCTATGTTGTGGGAAGAACGAAATCGTTGGAGGGAAGAAGGTCGAAGAAGGACTGCAGCTGAGGTTGCCTACATCACAGCAGCCCAAGCTGACAGATTTCAGAAGAATGAACGACGGGGTGTGTTGTCGGATTTGTGTCAGTCCTCTCGGTGGCGCAAGCATGAGCCCGGCGTGCTCAAAATGAATTCTGACGGGGCTTTTGACTCCTCAAACAAAGATTGTGGCTGGGGATTTTCCATTCGCGACGATCAGGACCAGGCAGTGGTGTCGGATGCCGGCCGAGAAGAACACCCAGCTGGATGCTTTCCATGCGATGGTGCTTGGGTGCTTGGCAGGGTTACAAGCTGCAATCAGGCTAGGGATTATGCATATCATAATTGAAGTGCTTGGCAGGGTTGCAGATCGCTTCCCGGCTCTCTTTTCGCACTGTACTCAAAAAGAGGTTTCAGTCAGTTACGCAGTGAACTCCAATCTTCAGAATGCATTCGTCAACAGGTTCACAACGCAAGCGGTTGCTGAACTTGGCCAACTACAGCTGATCCTTCAACAAATAGTGCTGGATGAAGCCACCGAGGTAAGCTCGACACTTCCACAATCTATGAGCTTCTGAATATGAGAAGACAGCAATCAGACCCGGCTTCAGATTTCATCTGGAACAATGCTTCGCCTCCAAGGGTTCAATTGTTCATGTGGCTTGTCAGAAAACAACGAATTCAGTGCCGTGCAAACCTTTTCAAGAAGCACAGCGTGGACAACTCATCATGCATAATCTGTGGCTCAATGTAGGAGACAACGGAGCACCTCTTGTTCCACTGCACAAAGGCTGCTGAATTTTGCGCATTCCTAGGCGTACCTATCCCTCCAACTTCTGTTTCTGCATACGACATCCTTTGTACAATCAAAGTTGGTACAGTGCCGCAGCAGCAGCATAGCAAGCTTGTCGCTTTATGCTGGTGGCAGCTCTGGAAGAGAAGAAATGGTGCTGTTTTCAGAAACGAATTGTCCTCTCTAAGGCAGTTACTGATTGACTGCCCATCTGAAGCCAGGCAGTGGAAGGCGAGGCTGCCCAGGAGGCAGAAACCGATCGCTGATCTTTGGTGTAATTCGTTTCACGAAGCTATACAAACAGCTCTGTAAACCTGGATGTACATTCTCACCACTACTAAAACTACACAAATCTAGGCTGCCAAGTCAAACTGCAATGAAATACAAATAAAATCAGGTGGGGATCCCCCCCCCCCCTGGTTGAACCTTAAAAGAAAAAGGTGGATGTCTCCTTGATCAAAACGGCTCCCGAAACAAACAAGTTCAGGCTGCCACCAACTGGAGGAATCATCATCGAACTAAAACGTATTACTACCACAGAGTTTATGCACTGTAATGAGTCGATTTGAGTTTATGCACTGTTCAAGCATTATTTCCACATAACACTCACACATTGTAAGTTCTGAATCTTGATACACAATTCAAACCTCCTGAAGTCAGCACAACACATCAAACCAAAAAAACAAGTTTGTTCCTGAGAAGTGCGGCCTATTCTCATCCCAATGCTATTGTCAGCAGTCTGCTTGCTCCCACATTCTGCTACGCTGCATCAATATCTGGGTGCTGCAATTCCATTGCCGCTGAATTTGAAGGGAACAAGTAAAATCAGTGATACATTTACACATAAGGCAACATATTGCAGTTTTGCAAGTGTTGAAACAGTTGAATATTTATAACAAGATCAGCCAAGGCATTCAAACAAAGTTTCACAACTAAATGTTCTGAATGCACAGTTCAGAGCCAAAACGTTAGGTAACAAGAACAGAACATTGAGGCAATTTTCCCATCATGCTGTTATGAACTGTTTGTGGTAATATGTTTGTCTGAAATGGAGCAGTGATCTGTTTGTTTCTCTTAAACAGTGCTCAGGTGATTAAAGAATTTGTTTATGACCCTTAAGCCAGTTTAATAGCGCTATTATGAATTGTTGTAGTCACTTGCAGTTCTGGTTTGATCAATGGTTTTCAGGCCATGTAGTGAGCATGTTTTTAATGTTCTAACAAACTAACAATCACTTAGGTGACACCGTTTGGTCATTAGACAAACACTATGTACAGATCTAGTATCAAACATGGCACACTGAAACTATGCCAACTCAGAATTCGTTTGGCTGATGATGAAAGGCATTCAACAGATACAGTAGAATATTACTCTAGTAGTCTAGCAACATCAATTAAAGCATGACTCCACTTCTGCAAAGCTCTCCTCACCTGCTGACCCGGTGGTCAAGACAACAATGTCCATGGTTTCCTCGCTGAGAGGAAGATCGACAACTAGAGGTGTGACTCGCCCAAGGAAGCCGGCCCTCGCGCACAGCGTGATATTGTTGAAGTTATCATCGAGTTCGTTCGCCAGTTCGCCTATCAGGAAATGCAAGGACCTTCCATCGAACTGGAGCGTTCCCCGTCTGGCCAAGATAAAGATGCCGGAGTTGTCTGCCCGGATGTAGCGTATCATCCGTCTCAGCAGCACTGGCGCGACACCGTTCTGCATGTCGCAATAGAACACACTAACGATTAGCAAAACAAAGCTGGGAAATATGAATACATGACTGTCGGACTGTCGCAATGTTCAGACTTGAGAATTAGTTAGCTCCAGACCAACGGTGATAACAAGAACAGGAACAGCATTCAACAACTCAATCAGCAGACATTGTTTGTTAGCACATAGCAATAGCTGAGAATCAGAATTAATTTCTGGAACATATGACTCGTTTTTTTAGTTACTGGCAGGAAACTAGGAACTAGGAATTAGGAATGCAAGATACTAGTAACACACAAGGAGTTGGAACTTCCAAGCAGCGGAACCGCAAACTCACCGGAGTTTGATCCGGAAGCTGTGGCGGCGCAGGTCTGGGGGGGATCACCTCAACAGTGTAATGCAACGCGAGTTGCTCGTTTGGTTCTTGATTGACTGGTTGGCGCAGCAACACGCCCCCACCCCCGTCCGCCGCGCCGAGCACCTCCCACATGATGCCGGGCTGCAGCGGCGTGTTGTACACGCACTGGACCACGCGGACGACGCCGACGGGGTGGCCTTCCTGCGGCGCGTCGTCGTAGTCCATCCTGACTCCGAGGTACCGGCCGTAGGCGGCGCTGTGGAGGAGGACGTAGTTGGCGCCCGTGTCCGGGTCCCGTAGGAGGTGCACCGCCCACGCCGTGTTCAGCGACGCGCGGTGAGGGCTCAGCGACACTCGCCACCCGTCCTCGTCGGCGTGGAGGTACAAGCTGGCGTCCGCGCGGCTCCGCAGGCGGACGTGTGTCCGGTCGTGGAAGAACTCCATCGCCTCTGACTCTCTGGTGACGGGAGGCGGACGGTGGCGAGGGTGGGTTTTCTCGGAGGACGGTGGTGCTGCTCCGATGGCGGCGAGCGGAGACCGGCCGGAGAGAGAGAGAGAGAGAGAGAGGAGACGAGAGCAGGTTGTTATTGGTTGCGACGGTTAGTTTTGCTTTGGGCGCCGAGCCGAGCGAGGCCGGGCGGGCGGGGTATTTGTATTTCATTTCCAACAAACAAGAAGGCAAAGTCGGTTGCTGAATATGCCAGCTGTTCATTGACAGGCATCGATCGGGTGATGGAGGTACTGGCCCATGGGACCCACCGAACCGAACAGAAGAAGCTGACGTTGGCACCTAGGAGGAACTGAGGAAGAAGGCCCAGGAGAGCTGAAGCATGCTTGAGCTTGTTATATGAGAGAGAGATAAACCCACCCGTACTGCACTTTGGTTATTCGTTTGAGAGATGAACACTCTCCTCCTGGACACGAATCTTAGTGCAAATTCTGCGGTCCATATTGCGAAAGTATGTGCCCTTGAGGGCAAAGAAACTGCGTTCGTCTATTAATGGCTAATAACAGTTAACAGCCTTTGAAGTGTGGAATTCTGGATGAAGTGGTAATTAGTGAAACTATACTGTACTCTGTGCGCAATTTAGTTTGTTTCTTCCTTCTGCCCTTTTTTGTTTGTATACTTGGCTGCTTACTGATTAGTGATTATATAGCATTGGTGATTGCACACTTAGCTGCTTACTAATTAGTGTGTCTTCTGGTTGTGAAAGAAACTGGTGGAGCAGTGGAAATGATGTAAAATTCAGTTTTATAGCTCAAACTCGATAGTTAATATCAGTGGCATGTTATCCTTGAGTGTTTATATATGGATAAACAATAGTATAGATGTGCTAAAATCTGACAGCAGTGCCTATATGCTACAGTACCATTTAGAATTTTAGACTAGTACAATAAGATCTGTAAAATAACTGCAAAACAGACTTACTAGTATTAATACTAGTATTGGCTATCATACATCTGAATTTTATACTTACTAGATCATTTATGAGGACTGCAGCTGCTTGCTTGCTTGCCTGGAGACTGAGAACAGAAGATTTTGCTGGGAGCTGCAGCTGCTTGCTTGCTTGAGGAGAGGAACATAGAGAGGTGTTATGCAGAAGGAGACTTCAGTGGTATCATCAAAGTCAGAATGTAAGTGTTCATGTTAGTTTCTATTCTTTCATATTGTTTCCACCACATTATAATACATGGTACATTATTGAAACAAATGAGAATTCTGTTCACTGAAGGTAAAATGATGCCATCCATGTGCTATGACCATGGGCACATATAGGTACAGTAATCTGTATTACCCAAATTCAACAGGCCACCTCATGTCCTGTCTGAATCTAACAGAAAGATATTTTCATGGGCGTTGGGGCGACGTATTGTTCCTTGATGACAGTGGATGATCCTTGGATCGTTTTTCATCTTGTTTAAGAAATTTTTGAATTGATTGACACTCAAGCTGTATTGTTAAGAACCCTTCATGTTCAAGCTGGAGATTCCTCCCCTCGTTCTTCTGATTTCTGTGACTCAAGGTGAAAGCCCAATTATTATTTTCAACCTGCTGCCGCTTTTGCTTTACCTCTGAATGCCCCATACAGTAGGCTCATCCACCTGATGTAGTGCAGCTTCAGAAGCAACTAAAGGATTGGCAGTTTTAAAGAGCTTCTGATAGATAGCTGTCATTCCTTTAAGTCTTAATTCTCCATTCGTACGTTTGTTGATTTATTTTTGCAAGAGAAATAAAATGGTCAGAATGTAAACCTGAAATGATTTGCCTCAGGTAAGGCTCGCGCAGAACAGAGAAGCTGCTCGGAAGAGTCGACTGCGGAAAAAAAGTGGCCATAAGAACTAGATTTGTCTCCCAGATTTGTCTCGTAAATGTTTTCTTTTTTACGAGAAAAATTGTATGTCTACAAAATAAAATATTCAAATACTTACGAGAGGTCTTGTTTTAAAGATTGTATTGTAAGCTACTCCATTAGAATTTAGAAGTTACTATTTAGGATAGCTAGCGACACAGGCCTTGTTTAGATATAACCAAAAAACCAAAACTTTAAAGATTCTTCGTCACATCGAATCTTACGGCACATGCATGAAGTATTAAATATAGATAAAAAAATTAACTAATTGCACAGTTTACCTATAAATCACAAGACGAATCTTTTAAGCCTAGTTACTCCATAATTGGACAATGTTTGTCAAATAAAAACGAAAATGCTACAGTGTCAAAATTCAAAAACTTTTTGCATCTAAACAAGACCACAATCTCTAAACTTGTTTTTATAAAAATATTTAGAAAAATAATATATGTATAATTTGTGAAAATATTTTTTAAGACAAATCTATTCATATAATTTTATATTTGTAAACTCAACAATTTAAAAATTATTGATAATTTATATTTTCAATGTTTGACCTAATCCTTATCCAAAACGATCTTCTAAATCCTATATGGAGGGAGTATTCCCTCTATCTCATAAAAGAATCGCTAGCTAGTTTTTTAAAATATTAACACCATTTGTATCACTAAATAAACTTATTTTGAAAATATATTCAACGTCTAATATATATTATCAGAGTTTAAATATTTATAAGAATGTTACCTTTTCAGGAGAGAGAGGGAGTACACTCAGATTTGTTTTCATTTATTTATTTAATAAACTTCTCAAACATGCTGACGTCACCCGCTACCCGCTAATCTGCTGCTGCTTTGGGTTCTCGTTCCTCTTGGCCCAAAAATGTCAAGCGACTGACTGAATACAGCCACCAGGTGCTCTCCCGTCCTCACCCCCAGAGCGCGCCAACTGCGCGACCGCCGCCGCCTACGGCAGGTGCCGTGGTCTTTGTCGGGTCCAGCGTCGGCGACGAGCGCCCACAGGTATTCGCGCCCTTCATCTTCCTCTCCTCCTGTGCGAAACCGAGCACCCGAACCCTAACTTTAACTTAAGCTATTTGGCTATCTGTACTCGGAAGTCGGATCTGATCTAATCACAAGTCTATACTTGCCTGCTGACTTGATTTTTCTGAAAAAAAAAATTAGCTTCTACTGGGTCCGCCTTCCGTCCCTGAATCATGGCTGTCTAGAATCCAAATAGGCCCGTTTTGTGTTCTTCCAGGAGCAGCCTGGTCAATGCCATCTAGTTCGTGGATGAATCCAGTGTCATTTAACACCGTCTGATTGATCCCTGGTTGCTTGATGCCGCCTCATCCGTGGATGAACCTAGTCTAGTGTCAGCTGACAATTGATTACTGGGATCCGGCTTCTGATTTTTCCATGTGAGTTTTCAGGTCAAAGGGGCCTGATTCATGGCGAAGCAGGCGTACGCCACGAGCAGCCTCGTGGTCGGGTACGCGCTGTGCTCAAGCTTGCTGGCAATCATCAACAAGTACGCCATCACCAAGTTCAGTTACCCTGGGCTCCTGACCGCCCTGCAGTACCTGACCTCGGTGGTTGGGGTGTGGGTGCTCGGGAAGCTCGGTTTCCTCTGCCACGACGCCTTCAACCTCAAGACCGCCAAGAAGTTTGCGCCGGCCGCGGCAGTCTTCTACCTTGCCATCTTCACCAACACCCACCTTCTCAAGCACGCCAACGTCGACACCTTCATCGTGTTCAGGTCCCTGACTCCTCTCCTGGTGGCTATCGCCGACACCACGTTCAGGAAGCAGCCGTGCCCTTCCAAGCTCACGTTCCTGTCCCTTGTGATCATTTTGGGAGGCGCGGTTGGCTATGTGATGACAGATTCGGCATTTACCCTCACTGCGTACTCGTGGGCGCTCGCTTACCTGATCACCATAACTACTGAGATGGTGTACATCAAGCACATGGTCACCAACTTGGGGCTCACCACCTGGGGCTTTGTGCTCTACAACAATCTTCTTTCGCTGCTAATGGCACCAGTGTTTGGGTTTCTGACAGGGGAGCACTTGTCGGTATTCAGAGCCATTGAGTCAAGGGGACAGAGTTGGTTTGAGCTTGATTCCTTTGTGGCCGTTGCACTGTCCTGTGTCTTTGGTCTGCTCATCAGCTTCTTTGGTTTTGCTGCAAGGAAAGCAATCTCTGCCACAGCATTCACAGTGACAGGTGTGGTCAACAAGTTCCTCACGGTTGCAATAAATGTGATGATCTGGGACAAGCACGCAAGCACGTTCGGTTTGGTTTGCTTACTCTTCACTCTTGCTGGTGGAGTGCTCTATCAGCAATCAGTTGCAACAAAAGGCAATTCTTCAGCACAGCGAGAGGCAGCAGCTAAGCAAGGAAGAGGTGATGATGATGCTGTCGAGTTGGATGAGGAGAGCCAAAGGCTGGTTTCATCTCCAAAGGTTGTCTGAGGTGCATGATCACCAAAGATCCAGTTTTGTTCTTTTTTCTGGAATAGGCACGCCCACATATTGAAGATTCTTCGTAGTCATATACTGAAGGAAATCCAAGAGGCAGCATTGTTGTTCTAGGAAAGGCTGCAGTAACTTTACATGATACATATTTGGTCTATAATTGTTTGTCACCATGCCGTGTTTACTGGTAGGCTATGCAATGTTTAATTACTTTAGAAATGGCCAACCAATGCAGTGACCATCCTATATGGTTATTGGGACCTATCTGACATTGTATTTTTGTATACCTGATGAGATGACTATCAGATTACATACAACCTTTCTGACATTCTATGTTTTAGCAGTGCATTAGCTTCACGGTTCTGGTATGATCAGATTTTCAGTGGCCCATTTGTTATCAGAGAGGGCTAAATAAACTACGCATTTGTTTGTGTTATGCACTAAAGTTTGGATATCCTCAGTATAAATTTTACCACCTTTTTTTATTGATATGCGTTAAAGTGTGGATATCTTCAGGATGCTTTGCTGTAAGAGATAACAGCAGCAGTTGATGAGAGACTGTCAAGATCGGTTGCATTATGGTCATCCGGTGTATTATTCTACAAGGCAATGTCAAAAAATTGTGTTGATTGCCCTCAAAAAGAAAAAAAAAGTATTGTTGATGGTTCATATGATAATTGGGTTAATGCTGTTGTTGCTACAGCAGCTAAACTAAACGGTCGCTGGTGCTTGGTTTTATGTTATCAGGTTATGTTATGTTCCACTGTTCTCCAGATTATAATTCTGTTGAGCATGAATTAATATGATTTGGCATGGCTTCAGAAGGATTGCCGCCCGAGATTTGCATCTTGAATTGTGGTTAGGATTTTGCTCACTTGTCATATTAATTGGTTGCATTTCCAGATTTTTCTTTTTAAGAAATAAACTGGGGACCTGATTCACTCTCTTGTTCCTGAATCCTCAGTCCTTAAAAAGGCTCCGAATGTGCCTGAGATGGTTTCTTGTTTGCCTTCAGACATGTTATTAACGGTGAACATGTTAACATACTCCATAGGTTTTAAATTGTAAGTCGTGCTATTCTAGCTACAAAGTTCTTACAAACATTACATGGTGCTTCGAGCTGGTTGGTATTCTGTATTCTGTTAAAAGAAATTGGCAAAATAATAATAATAATAAAGAATACCTCTAACTCTACGGTGGGCCGGGCCTAGTACGATGCGCCAGAAGAACCTCTCGGTGAGTCCAGCCCGTTGCAGAAGCATGGCGGTTTCGTGAGCGAGGAGTGGGAGCCTGGGAGGGCCGGTGAGCGGCGGCGCGGGAGGAATCCGGCGGCGAGTAGCTCCGCGATGGCGCCGCAGCTCGGCGCGTCGGCCGCGAAGAAGCGGCGGGTCACTGAGGAAGCAGCGGCGGTGGCGGCCGATGAGGGGGACCCCATCCTGGCGCTGCCGGAGGACCTGCAGCTGCGCATTCTGTCCCTGCTCCCGCTCAAGTCCGCCATCCGCACGGGCGCGCTCTCCACGCGGTGGCGCGGGCTCTGGGCGCGCCGCTGGCCCGCGCCGTCCTCGCTCGACCTCCACCTCCGCTCCGGGGTCGACGACCCGGACCGGCTCCTCGGCTCGCTCCACTGCCGCGGGCACCGCCACCTCGACCGCTTCTCCCTCACCTTCCACTTCGGCGAGTACCGCCGCCGCCGCCTCCCCCACCGCTACTTCCGCGACGAGGACATCAGCCGCTGCCTCGAATACGCCGCTGCCTGCGACGCCGAGGACCTCAACCTCGACATCGCCGACCACTTCATGAGCACGGGCTCCATGCTCCGCTTCCCGCCGGCCTGCCCCCGCCTCGCGCGCCTCTCCCTCCTCCACGTCGGCTACGTCACGTTCGATTACTCCCTCCGCTCCGACGCGTACGCCGCCCTCGAGGTCGTCCAGATCCACTCCGCCCGCTCGGTGGACATCAACCAGCTTCTCCCGGCGTGCCCTCGCCTCCGCACCCTCGACCTGCGCGCCTGCAAGTTCCTCGATGAAATCTACGCCACGTCGCCGCAGGGGCGCCTCAGGAGCCTCACCGTCGCCGAGTGCAACCGCGTCACCCACCTCTACGCCGGCTTGGCCTCCGGCCTCCGCTCCTTCCGCCTCAGCAGTGCCCTTCTCCCCATCTACGAGATCGCGGCCACCGCGCAGCTTGACGACCTTTACATCTGCCTACGGGGGCCATGCGTAAGATATCCTCTCAAGCACTGGATCCAAGCGCTTCCCAACCTCGCCAACCTCACGGTCCTCACCATCTGCAGCATTGCCCTCCGGGTCGGTCCACTGTGATGCCTGTAGTTTGTTTTGTTCTTATGCTGTTCATCTAGATTGTTTTTCATTTCATCTAGTTTATTCTAGTCTGCTAAATAACTTTGTAAACTATTCCTGCAGAGAATTTATGCGTTGGCTCGTTTCGGATCAGCTACTTGTTTGACTAGGCTGAGGAAATTGCCGAGCTTGAAAGAGCTGCAGCTGCTGATGTTTGAAATGAAAAGCTCCAATCTCGCTCATATCTATATGTTCCTCCAGACCTGCCGGTGTCCAAAGCTGGAGAGGCTCTTTGTGCAGGTCAGTTTCTAGTGCATTTCACTGGTGTTCCTGAATGCTAACACTACATTCTTATTTCTCTGGTGTTCCTGAATGCTAACACTACATCTACCTGCAGCTCCCATCAAGCAGTAGTGATACTTTTGTAGGGAATTCCTTGGAGGTGGCAGAGGAGGATGATTCAGAGGGAAGGCATTCCGAGGAAGATGTTACAGAGGATGATGAACCGGACAAAGAGCTTTCGGAGGAAGAAGATACAGAGAGTGATGAACCAGAGGAAGAGCTTTCGGAGGAAGATGTGACAGAGGATGAGTTATTGCAGGAAGAACTGGTACAAGAATATATGCTGAAGGAAAGACCCTACTATGAGGATGTGTATGAGGAAGATATTCTGGGAGAAGATGTGCCAGAGGAAGATTATTTTGAGGAAGATGAACCAGAGTATGACTTTGGTAACCTTATGTTTGTAAGGATGATGAAATTCAAGGGCCACTACTTTGAGTTGCGTCTAGTAAGTTTTTTGTTGAGGAAGGCCACTGGTCTAAAGAAACTGCTATTGGTTGCTCCTAAGGGGAATCTCATGGACAGGGTTGGAAATGATCATGTGGATCTATCCCCTTTTGTGGAGACAAAACAACTGCCTTTCAGAAGAGCTTCACCCAATGTTCAGATAATTCTGAGCAAATGTGATTCTGCTGGAATCCAGCCAGTGCATGCTGAGATTTTTTCCTATTTCTAGTTTTCTCAGTTGAAGAATACGTTAATCTAGATAAATAGTAAGAACTTGCCAAGTGGATATACTGAAGGTGTTTTCGGCTCTTTATCTATATGTTCCGTTTCCACCATTATTGTATGAAATGTGGAACAGTAAAGCCACTAATATATGTATTGTACACAGTGGGCATGATGTTTTGTGGTATAGATCACCTGGTTGTATGATTTAGGCATTTTGTGCTGCTCCCTGAGTTCTCTCTCTACTCTTTTTTTTGTCTTTTGTTTAATCATGTTACCTTTGCCCTGTCTTGTAAAACATGATGTTTCCGAAGAAAAGTTGGCTATCTTGATTTCTTTTCTGTTCTGTGTGTATTATCCTTCTCGCTTTTTGCTAAGATCAAACTGATCAGTACAACTGCTGGACAAGAGAAGTCTGACAGAAGGTCCAAGGAAACCTCATTTGGAATGCATGAATATTTGCTGAAACCTGCAGGAACTGAATGTTTACTGTAAAACCCATGCATTCGGTTTGGAGAAAGGCAAGTCTGGTAAGTTACCTCAATCTCCATTTACTAGACTGCGGCAACTGTTGTAAACTTGTAATGTTAATAGGGTTTTACGCTGTCATTATTTGCTACTCTCTTTGCTTGGTGATTATAGGACCCTTATATTTACCTGGACTTGCCTTTCTTCTAGTGGCAGGCCTTAATCTCTTCTGTACTTCTAAAAAAAGTCACTAGGACCCGTCTACCACTAGGATGGTGAAGCCAACCACCTTATGCCTCCCTGTAATTTTTTGACGCTTAGCTAAAGTGAATTGCAAGTTAGGCTTACAAGATGTTTGACCATTTTCTTTTAGTTGCCTATGCCTCGAATGAATACCATAATGCACACAAGACATTTTTTTTTTCATATGATAACTGCAAAATACTCGATCAATCTCAAATTATAAGATGTTTGACTTTTTTGACACTAAATTTAGCCACTTGTCTTATTTAAAACTTTCAAAATATCACTTCTTTTATCGTGGCTTGGTGTATTAATAAAAGTTCTTCAGAAATGACTTAAATTTGACTATGTTTATATAATTTTTAATACGAGGAGTGGTCAAAGATCAAAAAGTGAATAATTTTGCATGGAGAGAGTATGAAGGATGATTTGCATTTTAACACATGTAGCAACGCACGGGCATGGTCCTAGTATGCTTACCAGACTTGCCTTTCCTCAATCTCCATTTAGGCCTTGTTTAGTTCTCAAAATTTTGCAAATTTTTTCAGATTCTTCGCCACATCGAATCTTGCGGCACATGCATAAAAAATAAGTAATTACTCCCTCCGTCTCCGAAAGAATCAATTCCTAGGATCCGTGCCAGTCAAACTTTTTAAAGTTTGACTAACTTTATAGAAAAGAGTAACAACATCTATAATATAAAATACACATTATATGAAA
>Ga0182004_10002090_pt1 | contig 15302 bp, 12 predicted proteins | sample Sormic07211540_1_FD_120479 | JGI IMG/M metagenome (GOLD analysis project Ga0182004, IMG submission 120479) | Endophyte microbial communities from Sorghum bicolor roots, Mead, Nebraska, USA - 072115-40_1 MetaG | ecosystem: Host-associated > Plants > Roots > Unclassified | place: USA: Nebraska...
ACTCCAAGTCTTATTTAGACTCCAAGTCCACATTGTTCGAGGTAATAAATAACTTTAAACTCTATGATAGAGTCTGCATTGTGAGTGCCCTCATCGTTCGCCACAAGTCCACAACAGTATAAATATAGAAATTTCTGAGCTATATCACTGTCGTCTCAAACCTCCGCATGAGGTAGCAGGCTAGCAGCACGACCACATTGCGCCAGACATGGACATCTGACTCAGCAGCATTAGCACCGACGTGGTTGGGATAAGCGATGGTCAGGACTCAACTTGCAGGCGGGACAGGTGGTTCTTCCACGAGCCCCGCGAGAACACTGTTTGTGCAAGATGTGCCTTAGCTGCAAAGTGTTTGTGGCCTAATATTGTCCACTCCGCGTAGCCCGCTGGACATGAGGACAAAGCCACGACCACCTGCAAGAACCCGCATTCTTTCTGTTGTTCGCGATGGTCCTCGAAACTACTGCTAGCACGGTAGCGCCACCGTCGCCGTCCCCTTCTTCTACCCAGCTCCTACATGGCGATCGCAACATGGTGAACCCGCACCCCGAGGCTATCCCCACAGTGCTCCACGCTGGAGCGTAGCATAGATCCATGGCCCATGGACATACGAAGCAAATCCCAGCGAAACATTGATGCCTGTCGACCATCCGAAGAAACGAGAGGGCGCTAGCTGACTCTGAATCTCTCTAATGAAAAGTACACTCAGTACGGATAATGAAGGTGCAGGCGGTCTAGCCACTGAGGTTGATGGAGCCGTCCTTGGTGTACTGCCCTTCCCCATCCCTCGCCGTTCTTCATGGATGAACGCAGCAGCTGGCTCAAGGCCAGGGGCGACTGGTGAGATCCTAGAGTGAGCTCGGTCAATGCAATGGCATGGAGATCGAGCTAGTCCTCCTGCTGCACTTGTTGTTGCATTCTCTGATGCGCCCCGCCTAATCCTATGTTTGTTGCACGTCAGGCCGATGTACCTATGTCCTTGCTTGTTGTATGTTAAGCGTATTGCGGACACTAGTGGGCTTTGAGTATTTGCCCACCAGTTCCACCGACTATTTGCAACAATAACTCTATGGCTGGCGGACTGTCGCAAAACCCATACAATAATTTGGTGGCCAGTTTGGTGGCTTGTGGACCGTCCACAACCCGCCCCGCTTGCATTCTGAGACAGGACGACAATAGAGGGCGAGACCGGCAGGATGACACTTGCAACTCGTGACGGCAGCCACGACGGAGGGCACATTTGCGACCTGAGAAGCAGTGAAGGAAGCAATGTAACCGCTGCCACAACTGCTTGCCTCGCGGACTCGCTCGAGCTCACCGCCACGCTGCCACTGGGCTTCCGCGACGAGGCCGTAGTGAACGCAGCAGATAAATTGTTGCACGTGTGCCGCTCGCCCACGTCGTCGATGACGTTGCCGTGTTGTCTTGTGGAGCCGTGCGCGGGGACACCACACCTTCGACATGCTAGCCTCCGGCGACTGGCTTGCCACCGATATCAAGGTGCTCATATTTGTCTCCAAGCTTGTCGGCCGTCGCTGCCACCACGTTTGCCAAGGTGCCTGCCCTATGCCACGATCTCCCTGTGAGCGGCGTCAGCGGTGTTGAAGAGATCAATGAGGAGGAGAGATCCGCCATGGCCACTCTCATCGATGCCACCTACAGATGCGACGATTTCTTCATGTACGAGTTCATCTGGCTACGAACGGCGGTGGTGTCTAGGACTCGTACCCTTTTTGTAGGCAAGTCATTGTTGCTATCCTTAGCTAGAATCCCAACTCCCTCTACCCTGCTCGCCATTGCTCCCATCCCTACTTTGTCATCCCCTAGATTCGAGAAGAGGAGCTCGTGGCATCGAAGCTGAAGGAGACCCTGACCATGGCAGCCCAAGTGGTCGAGCTCCTTGCACTTGCGAAAGCCCCAACATCTGAAGGCTATGGCTACTTTTGTGGGGGCGTTGGATCATAAGATGACAACACATTCTGAAGGGGTAGGGACTCCATGATGATGTTAGACAATGGGGCGGCAACAACCCCTATGGCATGTCCACATCAGATCCATCAAGGAGGATGTTGGAGGAGGAATGAAGGGCGTTACAACCTTGCTTGCTCAGTATTTCAGTATGCATGTGCGTTCAGAGGAATAAATATGTGTGCATGTATGAGTGTCTTCATCTCTAATGTGATTAAAAAGATAAAAGATTTTTTTATATAAAAAGTATAAGAAAATTAAAAGTCCTTTTCAACATGCAATTGGTTAGAGGCTTCCATATGAACAATGTTTTATTACTCCTACCTACGTACACTCTCTTTAGATCAGGTCTTATCGCGAGGCCACGTCGGCTACTCTGCTCTCTCATATGATTCGTCGAGGTGCCGATGATACTGCTCGATCACCTGCGTACGTAGTGGTCCTGGAGCTGCAAAGCATCATACAGAGGACCACGGCCGGACCGATATCCAGGCACTCGCACCAGCCAGACGTGCCGACCAGATCATAGGAGAGGAGGTTGGTCCGCCTGCCCGTGTGCCTCGTCTCCGTTAACGGAACCAACTTGTTCGTTACGTTGTTGCTCTCCCTGCGGATGGCATGCAACCGCAGCTGATCGGATCATCGGAGCGGAGGGGAAACCACGATGGCCCAGTGCAGTGAGGCCTTTCAATCCATCATGCGGTTGCGGAGGAGGAGAGGAGACTAATACTCCTCTACCGTGTCACTTGGCCTTTCCTTTCTTACCATTACTGTCATCTCTTTCAGTTGGCTCTAAAATTTCACTATATGAAAAAAGTTAAATACACACCCCTCAGACGCGTCGCCGACGAGGGTCGCCGGTTTGGCGATGTCAACACGCGTCTGTAATAAGCGATTACTATAGACACATGTTGATAATAAGCGTTTGTAATACTACATGTTGGTATCACATATGCTTGTTAAAAAGGCACATATGTAACTAGATGACATACTACAGACACATGTGGTATTACAGATGCATGTTGACAGACACGTATGTAGCTATATGACATACTCTAGAAATTTAATCACTGGCTCGTCGGAAGCGCTCTAGTTGCTTCTCATTTGTGCCCGCTCCACGAACTCTTTTTTTCTTCGACATTGTTTATAGAATGCACCCCTTTACTGCTAGGTACGTATGCATAGTATGGTCTTCTTTCTAGCTTGATGCATCTTTTCTCTTGTCTCTTTTACAGCATGCATACATATCACATCGTAGTAATTAATTCATTGGAAGGCCGCTCTCATTTGCTAGTGCCAAATGTAGGAAAACAGGGTCCCTCTTCATCTTCTTGCACGTCTCCCATGTGTTGTGCAGATTTTTTTCATGTGAGAATAGATTGCACATTGCAATTACCTTATTTCTCCTACTGCTTTCATATAGAGTATTAGTATATTATATGGTATTATGTTTGGATTAAAACTTATTATATGGTATTATGTTGTTTGGGCTTGGGATGGGGTCGGTAACATGCTACACTTGTTCAAACAATATAGATTATGATACATATTTTCCTAATCCTTTTTCTAGCCCACCAAAGAGGTTTAGATGTTCCTAGCAGTTTTTATCGGCAACAAGAGGAATTGGTACAATTGTTCCTCGTTGTTACAGTCTCTATAGACTACCTTACATGTAAATAAACCTGATTATTGTCTTTGCTATTTCTTTTCATGCCTTTGGCATAAATTATTTTTTGTCTTGTGTTTTCAGATGAACCCGTTACTGAAGCATACAATATCTTGGTTCCCCTCTTTGGTGGTCTAAATGTCGTAGTGGTAAGTGTATGACCCCCTCTCTGTTTGTGTGTGTCATTGCGTAGCACAGTCATTCACTTACCTCTTCTCTATATGCTGCTTGCACTTGATACCATTTGCAACACATGCTCCAGCCACTTTTACCTTCCACATCCTAGCATTCGGAAGATATCTCCATGTGGACATAACAATGTGTGCAAAGTCTGTGAAATGTGTTGTCATCGTTCCATTGTGCTGCATCCAGACCCAAAAGTTTTTCGGTTTGGCTAACCTTTATCCGTGCCACCCCAACTCAGCACTACTACCATCAAGCGCTGTGGGTGGGAAACTAGATTCTTAGTTTACTACTCATTTAGTACACTTAAGATAGACTTGTTGTCGCTATTGTTATATGTGTGGCTTACTAGCTAGAATGACTAGTTTAATACTCATTTGGTACACTTAATATAGACTTGTTGTTAGTATTGCTATATGTGGCTTGCTAGTTGGAATAAATGTACAAGGAACTTAACGTGATGATCTCTTTCCATGTATCTATGGGGTTAATTTGAAGGTAGTAAAAATCAGCCAAGTTTCTAAGGACTTCGAAAATTGTCTGTATGCTTTTGCTGGTGAAGTGTGAAAATGCTAACCTTTTTCACTACTGCATTTTCTTCTTTTTTTAATTGAGAAACTTGTGGTGATGCGATTTCAGGCCATCTATTATATGGCAATTTTGATAGTTGAGGTTTCAAAATTAAACGTAGTGATGATGGACCATGGATGACCAAAGGTATAAAAGTTTGTTGCTCTTTGTTGATTTGGATTGTGGTTGTTTTAGCTACAATTCAATAACCTGGTAAAAGGTATTTGAGTAGTTTGTTGAATCATGGAATCTGGTTGAGGGCTTTTGACTGGTTTTGATTCAACTGAACTATTACTCTATCCAAAGAAAGAAAGGAAAGGACAAAAGAAATAGATAATAGTTGTGATAGTAGGAAATGGGTGGAGTTAGCATTTTGGAGGCAATGACGTTGGATCAGTGTAACACAATCAAGGCCCTTATCCTACACCCATTAGTCAATACTAACAAAAGAAAGTGTTTCGGCTGAAGATGTTGCTCTACCAAACATGCCCTTATTCTACACCCATTAGTCAATACTAACAAAAACTAACAAAGATCTATTGAATACTACAGAGCCATACCATGTCTAGTAGTCACATTTACTAGTTACTACTGAAAATTTTGTGAGGAACTACAGTGTCTGTTTCCACCAAGCCACAATTTTGGTTCATTGGTGTGCATCTCCTGCTGCTTGGTGATCCTGAGTCCTTACTATAGCTCATGTGTTTGTTTCTTCATCCTACTCTCAATCTTCTCTGTTCTATTTCTCTAATTTTTTTACTGGTTAACATGCATGAACCATATCATGATGATACATAGCAGTCTAGCTGGTTAATGGTTTCCCTAAGTCAAGCCACTGCATCCCAGGTGTGGCTTGCATCATGACCCCAAGCATTGGACTAGCCCCACGACGACAACCACGACCTCATCATCGCCTCAGGACAAGGCTAGATGCTAGATGGTAGACGAGCGGAGAGAATGAGGGGCCCCTCGCATAGCACCTCCTGAAGCCCCCCTAAATCCTGACGGTGGGAGTGATAGCATCACTCTAAATGGCACCTATAGGGAAAGAAGACATAAATTGATAGCAATAAAGGAAACACATAATTTTTGTTATTAGAAGGATTTTTTTGAAGATTTTGATGGCATGGAAGGACTTTTTTCAATGATGTTATGGGACTCAACATTTAGTACATCACATTTCGTGGCAAGTCATAACTAACCTGAGGGTAAGGCTGGTAGATCAAAGCCCCCATCGAAGGAACTGGGTTCCACATGTCTAACCTGACCATGCTGCCGGATATGGCGAAGGAGCCTTGCTAGGAAAGCATTGTTACAAATAGTAGAAGTATCACACACCACTGCAACATGTGACCTTGCCCTTGTAATAGCTACATTCATGCGCCTTATATCACCAAGGAACCCTACTGCTCCCAAGGAGTTTGACCGAACCTAACACAAGTGAGGGATAAAAACATTTTTAGTATTTCAAGAAGTGGCCCATTAACATAGTTGTTGTGTGTATGTCAACTTGATATACTGTTTTGTCACTTTATTACAAAAACAAAAGGCACCAACAAAAGAGCTTACCATGGATATGACAACTGCATCTGCTTCCCGACCCTGGAAGCTGTCTATTGTTGAAACCTCAACATTGGAAGCCACTGGATATTCTTCTAGTCTTCCCCGTAACAATTGTACTTGTGCGATGTAAGGGGACTGAACAACAATTGAAGTTGGAGGGACTCCTTCACAAATTAGTTCAATGCATTATTAGCTTCAACATTCACATAACCAATAAGGTGACACTAGTACACATAGTAGACAATTCCAATCGGCCCATAATGCATACACAAAGATAATGAACTATGATATCATGTGGTGAAAATTAGTTTAATTAGGATGAAATTGGTATTGTAAAGTGATTGAAATCTTTGGTATATGTAATATGCATGTGTTACTTAGATATACTTCGTGATAGCAAGCTGGTTGGAGAGACTTGTGCTACTGTAATGGTTTTGGTATTGCAGCATAACACACTCATGTGAGGTATTATGTGGATTGACTTGAGTCAAGCCATGGATCGACTTGTGCTCATGATGGTTGCTTGTTTGTTCATGTGCAGGTGTTACATGAGATTGGACATGGTTGATGATAGCACAAAGACTTAGATTTAGGAGGAACTAAGGTCTGCTAACTAGATTTAGGAGGCCAGAAGCTAGAACAACTAGCTCAACTACTAAGTTGGGTTTTGAAAAGATGAAACATTGGTTTTTGAGGAAACAAATTAAAAAGCAATAAAGAAAAATAAGATACGCTTTTCAAGCTTTTAGTGTGCTGAGAAGCAAGAAAAGTTCAAGGAGGAACATAGGTCATATTAGTCAAGGATGTCATGTGGGATGTTTGGGCTAGAGGATAGTGTGCATGCTTGTCGATGCATGAGTGTGTGACTCACTAATGGAGGTTGGCAATTTGGACTATCAATAGTATTATAGCATATCAGTATAATCTTTAGATATTTAGAGGTACATGAGGGTGGCTCAGGCCTACATGATGCAAATAGACCAGAGCTCATGGTGCACCTTGATGTGTGACGACTAGTCTCGATATATTGGAAGGCTTGGATGGTTTTGCTAGTTCTGCAAGTAGTCGCTGGTCTAGACTGGCCTCATGATATTGGTGTATTGGTTGAACATAGAAAGGGCTTAAGGAGCTAGTAACGCATACACATGTCACACATGCAATTCAATGTTACTAGGAGTTAGTGGGCTCATGTGTGTTCGGCCAAAAAATAAAATGAAACCGTATCAAATAAAGGCTTATATGTTTTCTTGATAGAAAAAACATGACAGTTACTTATGGCTTAGATTCAAAAGAAGTCCTTATATATATATGGATGCTTGTATGTTGCATCTTGTGAATTATAAATATATTATTAAAGTAATAATAAAGACAAATTCTCTCATGTTGATGTGATGGTAATCTTATTTGTTAACTTTGCTATCTGTTTTACATGCCTAACTTTTGATTTTAGATTGTTGTTTCCTCTCATCTAGGACTATGTTGTTCCCTCAGAGGGTCAACCACTTCAGATAAGTAAACAAGAATGACATAAAAAGTCAAAAAGGTCTGACAAGTTCACCACATAAGATCATAGTAGCATGATTAAAGAAAGCAGGAACATACCACATTGTATGAGATTGAAAACATGTTGTGCAACTATATCCGCCTCACCATTGTTGTAAAATGAACCAGTACCAGCTAGGTCTAAACTCTCCTCACAGTCAATATTTAGACTTCCATATTCCTTTCGAGTATCAAGTAAAAGCAAGGCACACTGAGTCATCCAGGTGGCCTGAAATAAATAAGAAGTAACTTATCACCACTTAGGCTAGAAATTTGACTCAAGAATTTAACGGACTACTAGAGAAAAAATGCAATGGTTTATGGAAAATATACAAAGACATTAACTCCAACAGAACAAGAAGTATAACTATTGAAATTTCTCATTGAACTCAAAGCAGTAATTCGGAAGGCTCCATAGATTCGGTCGTCCTGATTAGAAATCAACATATTTGTCAAACCAGAATTTATTATTTCACTTGTTGTTGTGTGAAATATATTTTATTGCTTAGATTGGAAAAACGAGAAATACAGACGTTGTATGTAATAAATCAGAAACCAGTGACTGGGTTTTGATGAGGCAATGCAATGTCAACCCCAATAAAACCAATGGGAAGCAGTAGCTTTTAGTATAATGGGGAAATAACATGTACTCTTGTGTCGTCGTGCACAAGAGGACTTGGGGGTGAAATAGACGTACGACATCCAACTATCCATCATGTCTCAACAGGAGAGGGCTGACCCGTCCACTACTACCACCACCACCACCACCACCAACAACACCTAGTGTGCACCGATTAGTGTCCATATGAAGTCTCCTTCCTCCCCTCTCCTCCGCTTTCCTCCTTTTCCATTCTACTTGTTCGACGTGTTGTTGATGAGACTAGTGGCGTGGATCTCCATGACATGTTGACAGCAGAGTGGCATGGAAGTGCTTGATCCACAAATGAGGAATACAAAACCATGCCATGGGCAGCTAGATTCATTATTTCCTAGCTTGATAGTGGCTGCACACTAGTGCCACCCGAGGGTGGCGAGCTAGCGATACTGCGAGTTACCCTCATGGTGGTGGCCAAATCTTCATGAGGGAAGGGTAGATCCGTGCCATGAGTGGATGGATTCTATATACTCCATTACTCATCAATTTGCCATGTGGAGTCACTGGCAGCATGTTGGTGGCTCCTGTGGTTGCAGATAGGAAGGTTGGCAATAGCTCTGGGGGTGATGGTAGCATGAGTGACACATCGGCAGCAAACCTATTTAGCTGTGTGCAACGTGATGGTGTACATGTGCGATAGGGTGGAGGCCAGGCTGTGCACAACAACACTTGATGACAGTGTGCACATGATGCTATACAGCTATGGCCTCGCTCCCTACCCATTGTTTTGGGTGGTGTAGGAAGTCCTGATCAAATGTCTCACCTAGCATTTTACCTTACTAGTGGTCAGCACGGAAGCACTCACAATGTAGGTCTCTTCCTTAGAAGCATTGTCGAGGTGCCTTCCTACTGGCCTAGTTAGACTTTGACCTTGAGTGAAATCTTGGTTCAGATTATGGATAGGCAACGACAATATCTTCAAAGTTCTTGCTCTCTGGGCCGGGGTTGTCACCTTGGGTCTCAACATGTTTGATGGGTAAAAAGACCGAATGGGCCAAGAGGCAAGCTGTGAACTGGAACTTGTACTGTTCACAAGCACTTGTGTTCGTTAACTACCAAAATTTCAAAACCAAAATTGGAGCCCAGATGCATTCAAGGGGCATGTGTCGCTTGTCTAGATGGCTTGTTTAGTGGGATGGTGTTGAAGTGGTCGCCTTGCTTAGTTTTGTTTCTTGTTTGCTGCGCCACTAGTTGGGCTGAACTTTGTTTTTTTTTTGTTTTTTTTTTGCATTTGTGTGAGCCTTATGGCTTGTATTATGACAATCAGCTGAGGCTGGAACTTTGTTCCATTATCTTAAAAAAAAACTCAGGAGGATGCTGCAAACTTTGGAGTTTCTGGGTTGCTGATTGGCTTGTGCTTATCCTAACTCCGTCCAGGTTATACCTTGTGGTCCACCGTGACTGTGCTCCTTCTATGCTAATGAATCCATCTTCTACGAGTACTAAAGTGTATCTTCCATATTTGTCGTTTGAGCTCTCTAGCTATGTTGGTCTGGTCATTTTTGTACCACTCTACTTCTTAAAGAAATACATGCCAAGGTATGTTCTCTAAAAACTTTGTAGCACACAATATTAGCAAATAAAAGTGGAATATTCATTGATCTATTAAATAAGACAAACTACTTTTGACCAGATAATCAAATACACTAAATCCCTGTAGAAATAAACTGTGGCCCTATAATTTACCATACAGGACTGCATCTACAACTATGTTTATGTGCAAGAGATATGGATTTTTTTTACGCAACATAGATTATAGGCAAATTTGTTTGTAATGACATTATTAGCATTAAAAAAGAACACAGAATTCATGGCTTCACTGTTTCTTATCGAGATGGAAAGTAAACATGTAGCATAGGACGGTGGTACAAAAATCTACAGTGAGAAGTGTAGCCTTGACAGGATAAACATGCTTAATATTTTTTTTATCGACTAAAAGTGACAAGCTACACCCTGGTAAATTCTTTGGATAGAGCATTGGTACCTTGACAAATGGATAATCGACAAGAAGTCGAGAAGCAACAGGTGGGAACGATTGGAGCAATCCATCATACATCTCCTTTGATGCCCAACTTGCTATAGATTCATGCATTCGGTATTGTGTTGTTAATGTTGTAGTGAGCAGTCCATCATGCAGTGATGAAGCCCTTTCTAACAAAGATATTCCTAGCCCACCTTCCATAGCCTCTCTTGATAATATTACTGGTGCAAGCTGACGGTGATCACCTGCAAGAATGCAACGCTTTCCCTGTAGTATAGGGATCCAACATGAGGGCTCAGTTGCTTGTCCAGCTTCATCTATAATTACCAGGTCAAAGCAACCCATTCCCCTGATCAGTGGGTCGGCTGCCCCTGTATTAGTTGATAGCACCACCTCAGCATTTGACAGAACCTCCCTGATTGCTTCCTTCTCCTCCTTCTTATAGTCCTTGCCGAGCTTTTTCAATCGTTGACGAATACCTGAAGCTAAAGAATCGTCGTCCTGTATGCAACGCTTCAAGTCCTTTCTCAAGGCATATTTTTTCCTCTCAAACTCTTGGGTGAATTTTTCAAGCCTCTTGGTAACGATCTCTCCCAAGGACATTGAAGTGACAGATGGAGATATCCTAGAAGGATTTCCAACTCGTACAATTTTCAGTCCACTTCTTGATAAACTCTCCACTATGTTATCAATCGCTGCGTTGCTTGGAGCTGTCACGAGAACACGTTCACCCCGGCGCGCAACACACGTGATAAGATAGCTAAGTAAACGAGTCTTGCCTGTTCCAGGAGGCCCTTGGATAACTAGGACAGGCCTCTCCTTGTCCAAGGCCAGTGCAAGAGCCCTTGACTGAGAGGTATCAAAGCTGTAGCTGTGCCTCTCCAACAAACCATCATCAGGTACTTCTGATCCACCACAATCCATCAGATTATTTCCCTCCAGCTTCATCACATCTTCCTTGTCTCCAAACAGAGTGGCTACTACCCCAATGGATGCATTTCTTTTCTGTAACCCTCTCTTCTGAAGAATCATCAGTGCTTCACAGTTGCGCTGCAGAGAATATTCATAGGTGAATGGGTTGAACATCTCGATAAATAATCTTTCAAAATTTAGATCATCTAAGACATAGGATTCTCGGTGTGATTTATCAGAGACAAATTTCCTTAATTAAATAGTATTCAAGGTCTACAAAGAAATTAGAACAAAGCATAGTTAGATGTCTCACAGATAATCTTGGTCAAACATTGAGCATAAATAGGTGTGTTCTTCACCAGCATACACTCCACATATGACTACTAGTTTACCAGTGATACAGAAATTAGCCAAATAACAGACCAAACCCAGATAATACTAGAAACAAAAAGAAAGAAAGGAATACCAGAGTGTTCTAACTGATGGCATTTTTCTAGTGTTGTTAGTTTCTGTAACTATTGTATTCCATAGTTCTGGTTAGGATGATGAGTGCAACTCTTCATGATCTGGAGGTTATCTGTCCTTTTTAGTGTTGAGTAGCATTTCCTCTTCTGGTTTTGCTGGCTTACCAATTAGTGGGAGTGTTTGTGCTGCTACTCAAATGCACTGTAAACTGAACTAGTCTCGTTTTTTATTACTGAGACATGGGCGGAGGCCTTTTCATCTAGGATGCCCGGCAATATATATGACACTAAAACAAGAATGTATACATTGTTATATGTTATAATTCTTTTTATGTAAAAAAAGGCAATGCCTGTTTGTTTTAGTTTTTTTTTCTGGCTTCTGCCAACCAAAAGCTAGAAGCTGAAACAAACAGCTCAGCTATTGAGTTGGCTTTTAAAAAGATGGAAAATTGGCTTCTGAGCAAAATGAACAAAAAGGTTTACAGTCATTTATCATATTTTACAAAATTTAAAACTAAATAAATAAATATTAGGAGGTAATAGCAAAGCCCCACAAAAAAATATTTTGTTTCGATATGATATAAAACATGATAGTATTGGAAATAATGCCATATCTACTTCAACCTGAATTGAATTATGCTTAACATAAAATGCAAAATATTTCCGAAAGGTATCCATTCCAGCATTGAATGTTGGAACCTTAGGTACACATGAATCAATTATAGCATTACTTTATTCCAACAATATTTTTTTTAAAAAAGAAAACAAGGCGTTTTTCAAAATAAGAAGACATTGGTACCTAAAAACTTGGATGGTGGTTAAGGGTCTACACTCATATTAACTTTTAATATCAACAATAAATATCCATGAAACAGTGTTATGTGCCGAAATTTGACTTCAAAATAATAGATCATTTTGGTGCCTCTATCATATGGATTATTTGTGACAAACAACAAAAAACGGTTTGCTGACTATTCAAATTAAAGAGATTTACCGAGCAAAGGCAATATAGAAGCATGTCTAAAATTGCAGTACCTCGTATGTCACTGCATCTGCTAGAGCCTGTATGCGATCAATCCGCGCAATTTTCCCAAGAAACTTGGAGAAGGTAGGATCACTGCGTCGTGATTTCAATGCCACTATGATGCTGCATCCATCCTCACCGAGATTATGGACAAAGGCTTCCATGCAAGAAGTAGTGGCAACCTCGCCCTGGCTGTTGCACGTTCTCACACAAACCATGTCTCCAGGAGAGAGTCTGGTTGGTGGAAGTTTTTGGCTTCCCTCGACTCTAAATAAGACTAGATGTTGACCAGTTAATCCTGCACCAATGGAAACATGAGTCACTGACCAAATGCCAATTAAGACTCTTATTAACAACCATGTATAAAGGTACAGAACTTTCAAATGGTGTCACTAAAAATTAAAACTGAGTAAAAAACATACCAGTTGAACTACTGATAACTTTCAAATTGCAAATGGTGTCACACTCCTCTTGGGCCTGACCATGAGTTACCAAATACTCCACTGGCTTCTTTGACTTTCCATCCATCATTGAACTGGCACTCATCAACTCATCCTGGGTGGTCTGGGTTACATCCAGTTCTGCATCTCGTTCTAGTTGAAGAAGGCCGGTCATCTTCTGAACAAACTCATCTATTTTAGCCTGCATCAGCCTTGTCCTGTCCAGGCTTATGCCAAGTGTAGTGTGCTTGTGCATAACAGGAGCTGTAGGTCTGCGTGCGGCTGTCCGATGCTCAGCTGATCTAGCCATTTCTTTCATAAGCATCCACGAACGCGTAGAGCGCCAGTCGGTAACAAGGCCCTCTTCTTGCTGCTGCAGCAGGACATCACGAAGCTCTCTCTGAAAGTTGTCAAAGAGCGTGGGGTAGTGCGTAGAGGCCTTGAGGCACAGAGCTTCCTGTCCCCTGGGCATGGCAGTGGCAGAAAGGTATGCCTGTGCCTGCATCACAAACCCCATATGGCCATGAAAACACAATGGATCATTATCTTGTGTCTCTGACTGATCTGAGGAAGCGAATTTGGAGGCCATCAGGTGCATGCCCTGCTTCAGCCATTGGACCACGCGTTGGCCCAGTTCCTTTCGCCCAAGGGGGTCACCACTCTGGTACAGATTATTCACCATCCTAGTCGACAATTCCTCCTCTGATGGTGGTGACAGCACACCTTGTTTGGTTGCTGTTTGCTTCCTCTTCCTCCTCTTGCTCTTTTCCTTGTTTCCAATAGCGTTCTTGTCACGGCCGCCATGGCTGCTGCTGGTGGGATATGAATGGCAACCAGCAATTGCTGATGGTGCTCGCTTGCAGGGCCCTGGGGATGAGACTAGCCGGAGATGACCTGAATGATAACAGCTGATCTGAGGGGTGTTAAAACAGGAGGAGAAATAATCAGGCGTTGACAGCAGTTTCAGTTCTCTCCTTCTTTGGGGTCGCACAGTAGCATAGGAAGAAATTAGGGACCTAAAATGCAGATGATGAGGTTTCATGGTCAGCCAAAGCTAGATAGCAATGGCGGAAGCAAGAGAGATGAGGAGGGGAATGAAATGATCGAGCATGCAAGTTAGTTTTGATGGGCATGCGTCCATGTGGCCGGCAGCCCGCCACACAGGCTGGTGTTCCTGTGGTGAATACAATTCCGTGTCCATTCTGTATACTCTGGTGCATACCACATTTGGACACGTTTTCAGCTGCTGCTCCTTAAATTTTGACACAAGATTTCCATTGGCCTTCTTATTTCCTCATTTATTTGTCCTCCACTCAAACGGAGACAACGGCACCACATGTTAGAATGCCCCCACATATCATCTTATTATATATGGTTGGTTCAGCAATCACTTCATTCCACCATTTTGCAAATCCAAACTCATATTTATTTCATAATAATTCCAGCAGCAACAGCAAGTAACCAATGCCCAGTTTAGCATTATCATCATGAATCAAGCACACGTTTCAGAAACCTCCATGCGTCGGTGGATGTCAGGACGCTGAATTTGTCCACTAAAAATGAGAGGTTTTAATATTTGGGAAAATTTTACCAAGTTTAGTTTGAGCTAGCGTAAATCTAGCTATAGGAAAAATGTGAATTATTGAAGTTTTCTAATTTTGACAAGCGTTTGGATGATGTGATGTTTGCTTGTTGCTTGGTGTTACAAGTGAGTTAAATTTTTAAAAAGCGTTTAGTAAATCGTTTATCTGTCTTTGTTTCGCCTCTGTCTTTTCCTATAATCAAACTTTTGCTTTTCCTATTCTAATCTTTTTGTTTGGAGTTTCTCAAGATCCTTTTTCTTCCACTTGAAGTCACTCTCATTTGAGTTTCCCATTCATCAATGTAAAATTACATCAGAGTTCCAGCAGAGCAGGGTCTCCATCCCCGTAGACAACCGACCGGGGGTACACCAACCTAGCGTCAACACCGTCTTCACAAAACACCATCTTCAAGAGACACTCCGCTAGTCTAAACAGCGGGGTGGGGTAGCAGGGAAATAAAGAGAAGGATGAGTACATCGAAATGTACTCCTCAAGTGTAGGAAAAGTATGATATGAGGGCCAACACAAGGACAGGCTTACAAGTTTTGACACAAGCGCTTAAGCATCACATCCTATTTTCCTTAAATCCTTAGCACCTACTCCCTCCGTCCCAAATTATAAGTCATTCCAAGAATTTTGGAGAGTCAAAGTTTTTCAAGTTTGACCAAATTTATATAGCAAAATAATAACATTTTTGGTACCAACCAAGTATCATTAGATTCTTTGTTAGTTATATTTTCATAGTGTACCT
>Ga0182004_10002091_pt1 | contig 15301 bp, 15 predicted proteins | sample Sormic07211540_1_FD_120479 | JGI IMG/M metagenome (GOLD analysis project Ga0182004, IMG submission 120479) | Endophyte microbial communities from Sorghum bicolor roots, Mead, Nebraska, USA - 072115-40_1 MetaG | ecosystem: Host-associated > Plants > Roots > Unclassified | place: USA: Nebraska...
AACCGAAAACATTGGGTGGAGGGTTTTCACAACAATGCCTCCAACAAAAGACGCGCGTGACACCACCAGTTGTGTTACCATAATTAAGCATGAGCAGAGCCGAGCAAGGTTTTCACACACCGACCAAGCCATTGCTAGGCATGACTTTGTCGCCGTCGCTCTGGAGCTGCCTCTGGGCTAGCCATGCATCGCTGGCCACCGCCCACCACTGCACAGGTCATCAAAGCTAGCAAAGAATAACACACAAAGTTTTGCTTCACACGGCTGCAGGTACCCCCTGGGACGCCAGAGCGGCCCTAGCTAGCTAGTCAGCTCCATGCTGTAGCCACAGAACGGCGCTCGTTCGAGCTAGTCCACGCCGCCGTCTCTCACAACAGGGCGACTTTGGCCAAGCAACCACTACAAAATAAAGGTCAAGATCGTTGGGTCGCCGGCCGGCCGCCTGTGTCCACCAGCCGGATGGAGAGTGACGCAGGGCACGTGCACCTGGAACAAGACAAGTTGTATGCATATCGATTGTTGACGACAATTTTTAAGGGTTGACAAAGTTGTCGTAAACAACATGCTCCTATATAGTCCTATATATGACCCGAGCGGACATTTGAGCATGTTCGTTGATTTGAAAAGTACGGCTGAAAAGAGAAGCACGAACAGACTTGACGCCATGCATGTAGCATTAATTGACCGGATCGATTGTGCTGAGAAAATTATGGACAGGTTTTGAGTTCCGTTTTTGTCAATTTGTTTTGCGAGGCCTGTTTGTTTAGGCTGAATTCCGGACCGAAAGAATGCTTTCTGCTGATGGTTTGTCATATAAGGCCAGTCTCAATGGATAGTTTCATGACACAGTTACCAAAACTATAATAACCGAGCCATAGAAGTTTTATGGGGATGAAACTCCTCTCTCATCTGATGAAACTCTTTCATTTAATGACCCTGTCAAGTCAGCAATTTTACTTATGTGGCACTCTATTTAATATGCATGACACTCTCATGAAACATGCATTGAGACTGGCCTAAAAATAGAGTAACCTTTCTGACTGAATCGATTCCGGCAGTCGATTTCGTGCCAACCGAACGTTGTCTAACTTGGACAAGATTTAAAGTTTGAGGTAATTCAACCAGCACAGGATGTATATGCATGTGTCATATTTGGATTCTTGAAGAACTCATATGGACAAAGCTTTGCAAATTAAAGCATTCTGATGACACAAGATGCATGATGTCAAATACCTGACGTACGTCATGAAATGGCACGCAGGCGCAGCGTAGGAGAGACCAGGCCAAGCAATGTTCGTTCGGTTCCCCGACCGGCCCCATATTCTACATCTACCTTGAGATGCCCCATCCATGGCGGGCGGCGGTGTCCGGCGCGGCGGCTACTACTGTGTCTACCAGTCACGAGCCAGCTAGTATCCATGCGCAATGCAAGCCTCCCAGAAGAGCTTGTTGCTCTCGGCCGTATGGCCGGGTCCGGCCACAACAGCCGCCGCCGTCGCCTGCGGCCGCGCGCAGCCATCTCCCGCACCGGCACCGATCGCCGCGTCCTGGACCGTCCGGCGCCACCACGGGACGCACATGCCGCTGTCGACTTCGTTCTCGTCACCCTCCATGGCTACGTCGTCGTCGTCCGCACCACGGCCATCGTCGTCGTCGTCGTCGTTAACGCTAGCAGCAGGAGTGCGACTATCGTTGCCACCGGCGGCGCCGCTGCAGGACTCGGCGTCGTCCTCCGCGTAGTAGCATTCTGCTTCTGCCACCGAGGGACGACGGTCCCCTACTGTGGGGCCGGCCGACACAGTGGCGTCGGACTCGGAGTCGCCGGTGGCTTCTTGCGGCGCTGCGGCGGGTGGCGCCGGCGCGGGAGCAGGAGGCGCAGGCTCCGCGTTGGGCATAGGCGCCTGATGTGTGCAGTCGTCGTCCATGGCGGGATGACGACGCCACGTTGCCACGACGGGGGGCGCGGCTGCGAAAAAAACAGTAGTCAGCAGCAATATTTAAAGGAAGTAGTAGCGTGTCCGTGTCAGATTTGGACTGTAATTCGATGTTTCGTCTGCATCACTAATCTCTAGCTCTAATAAAGTTTTAACCTTTTGGAATTGGATTTTATTAGTCGGTGTAATTTGATCTTTCTTGGAGATTAGAAAGTATTTTCATTTTTCTCCCCAAAAGTTTTCGGTTTTGGAGGCTTGTCTCGGATGATCTGTAAAGTCTAAAAAAAAGGCTATTTATTAGCTTTTCTCTAAGCTGGATAGATATGCTCATGCCTATAAAGAAAGTCATTTTGGATAAAGCGAGAGTTAAATATTGAAAATATAAATTATAAATAATTTTTAAGTTGTTGAGTTTGAAAATATGAAAACCATATAAATAGATTTATCTAAAAATTTCTTTTATAAAAATATCCATATACTATGAATATTTTTATAGAAACAAGGAGTTAAAGTTAGATCCGTATCGTTGTCTAAACAATTTTTTTTTTAATAGAGTGACTATGCTTTTACAGGAGGGAGAATACTTGGTACTTCTAAACGGTGCATTTAGCATTGACCAGAGGGATCGGAGTACCATTACAATTCAGGTGGCCTGAATGTGAATCCGGTTTTGACTTCCATTAATGTTAATTTGAGTTGCACACATAAACTGACCTGAACATGAGCTGAATTCGCAAGAACAGAATTGCGGTTTCTGGTAAAATTCATTCAGAACAGAATGGATCAAAATTTAATTTCCATTCACGGGAAACATTGGGTTCTTGAAGAATAACATATGGACATGCACAAATTAATAAAAGTTTGCAAAGCATTGCGCGACAAGATGATGTCAGACGCCTGACGTCATGAAATGGCACGCAGAGCAGCACGGCAGGACGCCCAGCAATGTTCCTTCCCCGACCCCATCTTCTACACCTACATCTACCTTGGGATGCCCCATCCATGGCGGACGGACGGCGGCGGCGGCGGCGGCTACTGCCTACCAGTCATGAGAGCGAGCTAGCTAGTACCCATGCGCAATGCAAGCTTCCCAGAAGAGCCTGTTGCTCTCGGCCGTATGGCCGCCGGGTCCGGCCACAACAGCCGCCGCCCCGCCCTTCTCCGCCGCCGCCGCCGCCGCCGCCTGTGGCCGCGCGCAGCCACCACCGCTGGCACCGGCCGTAGCGTCCTGGACCATCCGGCGCCACCACGGGACGCACATCCTGCTGTCGACTTCTTCGTTCTCGTCACCCTCCACGGCCACGTCGACGTCGTCTACGCCACGGTTGTCGTCGTCTTCGTCGACGACGGGGCCGCGGTTATTATCGCCACCGCCGGCGCCGCTGCAGGACTCGGCGTCGTCCTCGGCGTAGCTGCCAGCTGCCACCGATGGACGACGACGGTCCCCTACTGTGGAGGCCGACACGGGGGCGTCGGACTCCGAGTCGCCGGTGGCTTCTTGCGGCGCGGCGGCGGCGGCCGGTGGCGGCGGCGCGGGAGCAGGAGAAGCAAGCTCCAGGCTGGCTATGGGCTGATGTGTGCAGTTGTCCTCCATGGCGCCGCGGAACGCCGGAATGACGACGGCGGTGATGCGGGCTGCGAAAACAGTAGTCAGCAATATTTATAGGAAGAAGATGCGTCTCCGTCACTCCGTGTCAGATTTGGACTGTAGTTCGAAGTTTCGTAGTATTTAAGCTTTTGGAATTAGACTTTCTTATTAGTCGGTGTGTTTTGATGTGTCTTTTATTAGAGAGTATTTTTTTAATATTCTTCCTCAAAAGTTTACGGTTTTGGAGGCATGTAGTGTGGGCTGATGTGTAAAGCCTAGAGCATGCAAGACCATTTAACTTTGCGTGCATTAGTTAGTAAAGAAAAAATAGTTTTTCTCTAAGCTGGATAGATATTGCGTATACATCATTACATACATGTTTTTTTTGAAATGCATCATTACATACATGTTGGGTTAGAAGGAATATAATTATTGCTTTTTTCTAAGTTATAGACTCATAGGGTACGTTAGAACCATGCATTTAATCAAATTGATATGGGTTTCCAATGAAATTGTACATGTATCTTTTATACTTGAGCTGAGGCAAATGATGAATCAGAACTTAAATTATAAGTGAAAACTTGTAAATGGCCATGGGAATGTAGGGGGCGGGTTCGTTGTAGGGGTGTTGACGAAAACGTTGCTATCTTCCATGGCACTCCATATCGCCCTCTCATGCATGTAAAGAATAATGTCAATCTTCGGGTCTTTCAATTCGAGCAGTGAGTGTGAGTAGACAAATAACTCCTATGAGTCATCTGGTTCCTCTAGGCGGTGATCTCATCGTTAATGTCATCCATAGACCCCATTGGATGGTTGGAGCCACAACCATCGGAGGCATCGCTCTATGCATGAGCTAGCTAGGGAGGCAATCGATGGACCGAATAGGGGGCAAAAGGGGACATCAACAATGGCGAATGGTGAGCCAATTGTGTGGATCTCTGTTATATCGGGTAGGTTGGCATGAGTGCATGAATGATGTATCATAGTGTAGATTGTGGGGAGGAAACAAGGTTGAGCATAGTTGAGAAGTTTGGGTTGCACTCGGGAAGGTGATGAAGTTGAGTAGGTTAAAGGCGGTAGAAAAGGCTAGAGGTGTAATGAATAGGGAACAGTACGGTGTGGAATGGAGGTGGATGGGGGCTGAGACCAGTCAGGAGGTGTTCATGCTACGATAGCAACTAATGAAGGGGAGAGGTTAGGACTAGGAGGGACAACAACACGTGGTGTAGACAAAGATAAAGCTGATAGGAGGAGAGACGTCGTACTAGGGGTAGTAATGATGTCATTAGGATCGAAAGAGGAGTTGGGGCACAACACATTGATGTTGTACCTAGCCGTGGACATGTTGATTTGTGGGAAGGGGAGCAAAAGGGGAGAGGGGGAGGGAGGCGGTTGCCGATGGAAAAGATACACATACATTTTTTTGTTTCGAGCAAGTTGTGTGCAGGGAGGAGGGTTGTCGCGTCTTAGGGGAGTTGTCTACCACCGAGGGTTATTGTCTGCATGCAGGTGGTTGTCACATCTTAGGGAAGTTGCCTCTTGGTTAGATACAATTGTAGCTAAGACTAGTAGTAACCCCCAAACAGCTCCTTGTCCATAGTTAGGTAGGCATTGAAATCACCATTACTTTGTAGCTTCCCGACAGCCATGAGCACATTTTGCATGGAGGCATAGGAAGGATCTAGACCGTTACTTGCAACGTTGGCGTGAAGCACACAATGTTGAGGCAATTGGGAAACATGACAAATGGAATGGTAAGATTGGATGTATCCTGAAGGAGATCTTTAAAGGCCACACCTGATTTGGCAACGTTGACGAGCTTGACATATTTGGCGGTGACAAGTGGCATGAGGCAAGGCTCGACAAGCCACCAGGGGATAGTGTGGAGCTCAATTGCTGATGGCGGTACAATGTGGGGCCACAGTGTACAATAGGGCTAGAAGCTTGCATTGGTAGATTGAGTAGTGGAGGTGCAGCGGCAATGGTGTGAAGGTGGTGGCGAGGAATGGCTTTTGCCTCAGTCGAGAGGGTTTAATTGCAGCCATCTGAATCCACAATAACTCATCAAAATCATGGAAGAAAGGAAACTTGACATGAAGGAGCAAAAAGAAAAACTCAAAGTTAAAAACAAACGAAAAGGAAAAGTTTTTTTACACCCTTAACAGTTAGCACTTGTAAGTACCCCTTCCATTTTAAATTGTAAGTATGTTATAAGTTTCTAGATATATAATTTTTTTCTACGTATCTAGAGACATAATATATATCTAAGTACATAGCAAAAGTTGTGAACCTACATAAAGATTATAATTTGAGATGGATGGAGTAGAGTTTTTTTATCATTTGACAAATGGATCCTCTTTTCTTTTTAAGAAAATGGACAAGCACCAAAAAAAGGTGTTATCTTAACCAAACGTAACGTGTCAGATAAATAGATATCTGCGGTGACTAGCTAGCGACTTGATCCCAAAAGGTACATGAAAAACAAGCCGAGTAGGCTACTTGGAGTGTTCCATACTTCCATGGCAAAGTCGTAGTGCTACTCAAAGTCTGGTTCAAGCAAAAAGGCGACCATCTAGAGGCATACTATATCAATATATACGGTCTTTTTGACCTGATGCTATACGTTATTTCGGTCTACGCGCATATGGGTTTCGTCCACGCATTTTCTGCATCACCTCGCTCCTTTTCGATGCCTTGTAGAGAACCATCTCTGATCACATCTGGACGCTTGCATTTGCAATTTTGCGTTCGTGCAGGCAGCCGTCTATCTAGAAAGGCATATCATACACATACACACACACGCGACTACTACACTCTTTCTGTTCACAAAGAAAAAAAAAAGAAGTGCAGTGTAGGCGAATCTACAGCTTGCCGTCGGGGGTCTGCCAACCCCGATAGATTTCTGAAATTCTAATGGAACATTACTGTATACAGTATGTACTAATTCATGAGCAATCTATATAGTTATATAGTTAGCAAGAGGTGCAGCCATACCCACGAAAATATGAAAAAAAAAGTGATTATGATCAAATTTTTACTATATATACACCCCTACAATAAAATTCTATGCATACTCGACACACTCCTCAAATTTGCTTTAACTCCGTCACTATACTAATTGATTCCTAATAGCTATATTTAGAGAAAATCTCGATGGTTATTTAGCCTAGACTCGCCCCTGCTACTCCACTGTGCATGCTACCGTACAAACGTATAGTCTTATTCGTTTGGACTATCAGTCGAATCTGCTAGTCATTCAGCAGTATTTTTCTCTCACAATAAATCAGCCAACAGTATTTTCTAAAAGCCCAAGGCGGTCAGAGTTGAGAGAGAGTTGGGGGCTGCACGAGCCAGCAGAGAGCTGTCGTCTCTATCTGTATCATTTTTTTAGCAGGTCTTGTTTAGTTTCTATCTAAAAATTTTTGGTCTCATCATTAGATGCATATATGAAATATTAAATATAAATTAAAAAAACTAATACATAGTTTGCATATATTTTACAAGATAATTTTTAAACCTAATTAACTCATAATTAGATACTAATTACTATAATTATAAGTATACTACAATATTTAAAATCTTTTCTTTTCACGAAGTAAACATGATTTCGTTGGAAAAAAACGAAGTAAACATGACTCAAAGCAACAGTATCCATCAGCTGGCGTGGCAGGCGGTCGGTCACTCGCACGTGAACCAGCTGCTGCACGGCGCACGATGGAAACATGGGCTATCTGCAGATGTTGTGGCCCACAGAAAAGAAGGAAAATAAAAGTCCGTGTGTGGGGGTGCTCTCTTGCCTACACGGGTTGCGGCGCCCATCATCTCCATCTCACTAAGTCCTTGTTCAGTTCACCTAAAACTCTAAAATTTTTCAAGATTTTCCATCACATCGAATCTTACGGTTCATATATAGAGCATTAAATATAGATGAAAATAAAAATTAATTACACAGTTTGTCTATAAACCACGAGATGAATCTTTTGAGTCTATTTACTCCATGATTGGACAATGTTTGTCAAATAAAAACGAAAGTGCTACAATACCCAAACCAAATTTTTTTGCGAACTAAACAAGGCCTAAACCACCAACTCTCTCAGGCCGGTCCGGCTCGAGGAGTACACGTCGGCAGCCAGCGAGCGGCACCTCTCTTTATTTGTAGCTTAGCTAACTAGTGCCTTGTGTGCCCAGTGATCTTACTAGTTAGAATTGTTGAGATAAGTGGCTTGCAAACCCTCTATTAGAGGTAGAGCAAAAGGTTTTGCTTTGTTATTTACTAACTCTTTGCTCTAATGAGTTTGTAGAAGTTTTATTAGGCTATTCACCCTCCTCTAGCCATATTAAGACCTTTCAATACTCCAAGGTGGCCATCGGAAAATCAATCCATATGTCATAGCAATCTTCAAAGATTGGAGCTGCCATCGATGTAGAGAATATGCCATCCTTTATTATCTCCAACATAATCTGACTGCATAATAAAGTTTCTATAACCGATGTGTTATACTATGCGTAATCTTTCTTTTAGAGCATAGGCAAAAAAAAAATCATTGATGGATGCAACTATATATATGAAGTCTCCCCTTGAGTCTCTAATAACCACTCCAAAACTTCCACATCCACCAGCGAATCTGACATCTATATTTACCATCAACCATCAACTTTTCTTCGGTAGGTTTCTTCCATCCTTTGAGGATCTTGATATTTTGGTTTTGGGATCTCATATAATTGCAAGTCAGGATGGTGATACACATAGCTAAACAATTAGAGTTTGGGGTAGGAGTTCTTCGGTGTTTAGAGCCATCGTTGTGAATAACCTACTCTCCCTACTAGTTTACTTTGCCTGTGCTCTTTGATGTGTAGAGTGTCGCTACCTGTTGTTTTTGAGGATAGAGGGCTTTGTGTTTCTTGCGGCAGTAGTTTTGTTGTCGCGCTTCTTCGTGAGTGTTGTTGGTGTTTTCTTAATTTGTAATAGCTTCTTCTCTATTAATATATGTGTTAGGCATATTCGTGTCGCTGGCTCTTAAAAGAAGATATATAAGCACCTTAGTTAATATAACAGTTACACGTTTCTACTGTTCTTTGGTATGTACAATAATCTATTCTGCTTGCCATTTCTCCGCACACGTGTGCGTACACCCCCCACCCACCCCCCCAAAAAAATCAATCTAGGCTTTAGATAAGTTAAACATTAGTTCGTTCAAGTTTTTTTAATACCAATTTTCTTGGCTCAAATTAGATTTACTATAAAAATATATTTTATAATTAATTTAATATAAAACTTAGTTGGTACTGTAAGCGTTTGTAATGTTCTTTTATAGATTTAATCGAATTTTAAATTATTTGACTCAATGAGGAATTAGACCCTTATGATGCAAATATTTTAGCCCACCCAATTGTTTCCCAGGATTTTGCTTATGTTTTGTTTTCAAGCATTTTGTATTTCTATTTTAAGATATTGTTTAGTTGATGAAACTTTTTTGGGTTTAGCTCTTATAGCATTTTTATTTGTATTTGATAATTATTGTCCAATCATGAACTAACTAATCTCAAAAGATTCTTCTCGCAAATTATAGATAAACTATGCAATTAGTTTTTTATCTATATATATTTAATGTTTTATACATGTGTCTAAAAATTTGATGTGATAGTAAATTTAAAAAAAATTCAAATTTTTTTTGAACTAAACAGGACCCAACCTGTATTTTCACCAGCCTCATTCAGCCGTCAGATCTGACTTCTCAACAAGTCAACGTCCAGCACCTCGCATCAGACAAGCTCCTGCTTGCTTTGTCAAAAAAAAAAAAAAAAAAAAAAAAAAAAAAAAAAAAAAACCCGCTTGTTTTTGAAAAAAAAAAAAAAAAAAAAAAAAAAAAAAAAAAAAACTCCTGCTTGCTCAGCCGGTTGCCTCGCCGCCTCCGAAACCCGCCTCGTCGGCGCCTTCCAGATGCTCCCATAGCCGGCCGCGGCTGCGGCCAGCCATCCGTGTGGGCTATCCGGGGCCTCCTCCGGGGAGCCTCGCCGTCGTTCCGCTGCAGGTGCGCCCTGTCCCCATCCCTGATCCCTCCCCTCCTTCGACACTAGATCTCTGACACTTTCGTGTTTCTGCGGGTTCACCTATAGGCTATACAATAGTACATTATACATAAGAATGTTTTTATCTTCTTCTTACCGCTAGCAGTGTCTGGGGAATATGAGCGAGTATCAGTTCACATACTGAATCTGCAAGCAAAGTTTATTGACGGCCACTTATACAATTTAAAAACAAATCGTGATCCTTTTTGTCATGCATTCATGCTTGTTTAGGGAGCCTTTCACCATTGCTGAGTTTGGAACATGCAAATCTTTCCTCGTTTCTACACAAGCTAAACTATTCCATATTCCCATGTGTGAGTTACAAACGGCAACCCGTAGTGTAAATGAACAAGGAGCAAGAAATATTTGCATAACCATTCGTGCACAGTTTCTTGTTATCTCTGAACAATTCTCCAATGCAAACACAATGAATGGAAACAAATCAACATATAGTTAATATTATTATAACATCCTTCTAGATGTAGCACACAGCTTGCACAACAGGGAAAAAAAAAAAAACTTCCACAACTTTCTGAACCAGTGTCAAGCTCTGGTCCTTGGCTAAAGTCGTATCCACACCAGAGAAGAGAGATTGGCAACTAAATATCATCCTGGATAAATTCTTTTGTACGGACATGAGCAATCTTTTGCCAGTTTGGATCACCAGCCGTTTGGCAGCTATTCATGAATGACTTGTCACAGTCACGAAGTGTAAAAGACTGTAGAGATACGGGCAGAGTTGGAAGTGACCGGACATTTGGGCACCACCGCAAAGTCAATTTCTGTAGTTGTGGCAGGGTACCCAAATTCTCTGGCAAGCTGCTCCACTTGCACCAATCAAAGTAAAGGGTTCTAAGAGAAGGAAACTGTTGCAGGATTTCTTCTGCCCTCGGCTCATCTGATTCCTCAATACAAAGCATCCGTAGGGATGAGAAGCCTTCTCTTGACAACAGTTGTGGCACCATGGGTATGTCGTCAACAGTGATCCTGTCAAGACATTGTTGTACCTTTTCAACCTCTTCAAGGGTCATAATAAGGTTGGGACACTCCACGATGGTGAGGTCTCTCAGGCTGGTGAGATAATTTAGGCCTTGCAAACAAGTTAATTGGACACAATCATGGATTTCGAGAGTCCGAAGCATAGATAGAGACATCATCACCTCACGAGGGATTGCTCTCAAAAAGGGAAGACACCTTATGCCTAACCAAGTTAGGGATGCAGAGCGTCTCCACCAGTTGTGGAGGACGGTGTCAGTGATGGCACAATATGAGATAAAGAGGAAATCTAATGACGCAGGACACTGAAATTGGGAGTAATCTTCCTCTGTTATCTGCCCTCGGATAAGTCTAGGAGCAAAACTGGCACATCTGCTTCCGAAAATGCTGCGCAAGATTTCGTCAAACCTTTCAGGCTGCTCTTGAGTGAACCGATGTATCTCCTCGGAATGTACTGTAATCTGCAAGGATGGCTCAATTTGAGACACTCGTTCGTTGAAAAGTGACCTCATCAGGTTCACATCTTCCACACGTCTCAACTAGGGCCTCACAGATCTGAACGTCTAGACGCTTCAGGCTATCCGGAAGTCTTGGTAACTTCTTTAGCTTCCAAAGAGAAACAAGTCTAAGCTTCTCAAGGTGAATGAAATGCTCACTGATATCAGGGAGAGTTTCAAGGTTAACACAATTGTCGAGTTCTAGGCATCGTATGCTACTCAATTTTTGTGCCAACCAGCTTGGGTACTTCCATCCACTGTAGCCATATATTCTTAGTTCTGTCAGCTGTGATGGTGGGCAGAGGCCCTCACTTATCTCTGCTTCAAGGTCTGGCTGTTGACTAGACGACCGTGACCATGCAAGTGACAATGTTGTCAGGTACTTTTTGTCAGATAGCTTGGCTTCTAGTGCTCTCTCCTTGCTTTCAACATTTTCAAGACCACTGATTCTCAGGCTGCCACAAAGGTGATTTAGTCTCTCCAGCTGCTGCAACTCATACCCCTTCTCCTTCCTCACTCTGAAGTCACTCAATTCTTGAAGTGATTTCATCTCTCCAACCCCAGGAAAACTTGAAATCTTAGAAAAATCAAATAAATAGTGTTGGGAGTTCTTGATATGTCTCAAGCTAATCATGCTGCTCATGTTCTTCACGTTGGAGAATTCTAAAAATCCTTCATCCCGGAGCTCTAAGGTCTGCAAATGATATAGTTTATCAAAATTTCTTGGCAAAAGTATCTTTGTATCCGAAGTGTAGGTGTAGGCACTGATGGTGAGACAACGTAGGTGTTTTAAGTCACAAATACAGGCAGGGATCGTCACCATTTTGCCTTGTAGAGGCACTTGCACCACACGCAGCTTCTTTAACTTCTTCAACATTCCCTCAAGTTCTTCTATGGTTATCACTGGCTCATGAGTAAAGCTACTAGTAATGATTAGTGTGCGTAAATTTTCTAGTTTGCAAATCTGCTCGGTAAACTTTATTGGATCGTACAACCTCACAAAAAGATGGCGGGCATCAGGTGGGAACTGTTTTATCTCATTGGCATCAACTCTTGTGCAATCATTTCCAGCAACCATGGTAGCCAATTCAAGAAGAAGATCATGAGTTGTAACCCACTCATTCTCACTGGTGTCATCTGAGTATTTTCTTGTTTGCAGAAATGAGCATGAAACTAGTTCATCAAAGTAGCCCTGTGCTATATCTTCCATTTGCTCAACAGTACCTGTACTTTTTATAAAGCCTTCTGTCATCCACAAATCAACTAACTCAGCACGTTTAAACACGTGTCCTTGGAGAAATATGCTACAATATGCAAAGCACCTCCTCACATGCTCATCAAGGTATTGATAGCTCCACCATAGAGCTCCCATGGTATCTGTCAACAAGCCATGATCTTCAACTCTTCTCCAAATAATAGCTTTTAATTGTTTGCGTAGCCGCGATCCTACTACTCTTGCTGCTAGTGGTGACCTCTTCAATTTTTTTGCAATCTGTCCTCCAATCATCTTAAAAGTTTCTGATTCTTGGTCACCAAGGTTTGCATCATCTAGTGCATAATGCATAAAAAGGTTGAAAAATTCCGTCTCGTTCAAATCAGGTATTTGCATAGGGCTATGGCAACCTAGATACTTAGCTGCATCGGCAAACCGAGTCGTGACCAGGACCTTACTCCCTGTATCTCCGGCCTTCAATGGAGAACATAGCTGATCCAATTTGCATTCATCATTCACATCCTTCCCAGTCCATACATCATCCAAGACCAGCAGGAACCTTTTGCCTCTTAATGCTGCCTCTAACTTCATCTGTAGGGTGTCAAGATTACTGAACTCATGGCATGGCTCTCCTAAAGCTGCCTCCAGCATCTGACGATAAATTCCGTGCACGTTGAAAATCTCATTAACATGAACCCACATGATAGGGCTAAAATAGTTCTCTGTTCGTTCAAAGGTACAGACATGTTGTGCTATTGTTGTCTTCCCAGAACCAGCGATACCGTAGACACCAATCACTGAATAACACTTGCTGTTACTAGAGGTTGGTTCACAAACACTTGCTGTTTCATGGAGCATCCTTATTATCTCATCACGGTCCTTGTCTCTACCAATTATGGAACCTGTAGGAGATGAAGTAGTGGTAATCCTGGTCGCTCTGTTTGTAGGATCTGACATGTCATTGCCACTGCTACCCACAGTAATGGTGCTAGCCAGCAGTGACAAAAGCTGAGATCCTTCTTCAATTATGTTTTCCAACTTCTTTAGAACATTCTTCAGTTTTCTGTTTCTCCCAGAGGTGATTTGCTTCACACTGTTTATAGTTATAGCTGACTTGGTTCCCGATTGAGACATGACCTGCATGCATGAAAAGATTGAAATGTTACACACTGACACTTAAGTTTTAGGCGACATTTGGATGCTGTGGTATTGATAAACTATAGTGTGAAAAAAGTTATGCAACAGTTGCTAGGTGCATCATATCCTTTCTTTTTTTTTCTGAACAGTGATTATTCTAACCGTTTGCTTTTCAGAGAGTTTCGATGATCAAATGGAATTGCAATTCTACTATAGGTAGGTGGACTTGTAACCTGCTTCTCAAGGCGGTGATAGTCGGCGACGTCAAGGATGTCCTCGGCGTCATAGAAGGCGGACTTGAGCCTCTTTGCCCACTGCTCCACACGACCCCGCTGCTCGGGAGGGATCCTCTCGGCCTGTTGCCGCATCAGCTCCAGCCGTGGGAGAAGACGCTCCTCCAGATCACGCAGCTTCTCCGACTCGTCAAAGCCGAGAAGTTCAAAGCCATGGTTGAGGAGCTTGGTGGTGATGGGCGACACGATCCACCCCAGCGTGGAGATGGCCCACCCGACCGCGGCAACCTCCGCCATGGACGCAGGCAAGCAAAGGGAGCAGGAAAGGAGACCCTAAGTTTGCGCGTCTGTGTTCTTGGTTTCCTGCTCAGCTCAGCTCGGTGGAAATTCTAGTTCGTGGAGGCAGTTCTAGGAGTCTAGCTGGCCACCATCGTGGAGTGAGTTCTTCCACATAGGGATAACTGGATGTGGTTTGCAGCAACAAGACGACGAGAAAATTCGTTGGTCGTTGTCGTGGTAGTCTCTATGCTCTTTCCTTGAAGTTGCTGCTGTATTTTCAGTGATAGCACTTGCTTCTCCTTTTGTTTTCCTTTTTCTTTTGGCGAATTAGATTAGATTTCTCTTTTCTTGGTGAAAGATGTGTTCTTTTTTTTTGAAACTGGGTGGATTCCATTACTCAGATGCTAACATGTCGTTAGCAACACATACATGTTCTCAGTTGTCATATGCCTGAATATTTGGCTTTCCTATAAACAGAGAATGTTCTCCGTTCTGAAAATGAAATGCATTTGCATCTCATCATAGCTACACGCAAATATCCGGTATTATAATGTTATTTTGAATTGAGGCCACCAAATTTAAAAATTACTGACGTCCCCTTCGGAAGACAGAAAAAATATAGAAATTGCATAGGAATATGTAGTTGCAAAATAGAAGATTGAAAAACATAGAAAATTGGAAGAAATGATCATTTAAATGGATCATAAGATAAACATAGGATTTTTATCAATAGGTTCGACTGGATACCAAATTTCCTGTAGTTTTGTTTTCTCAAAAACAACATTCAAAGAAAAATTTTCTACAATATGCTCCATTTCTGTGAACCAAAGACATAAACAGTAGCACTTTTTCTTATAGAATTCTCAATCTTATTTTTTTCTTCCATTTTTTCTATGAACCAAAGGAGGCCTGAATTTGCAGCCTCTTCCTTTTCCATAAAACTGTCTCAAAAGGTTTTCACAATTCCCTTGAAATTATGTTTCCCTTTGCGTTTCCCTGCCGTAGTGACTACATTTACGGATGAAAATGGTCAGAATATGACTTATGTAATACCACATCGTTCTCTATATTTGACCCGCTTGAATTTGTATTTTCAGACAAATTTAAATTCGATATGAAACATGGAATATCAAATTGTGTTTCCAGACCAATTTTTTCCCCACTTTTTATTCGGAATATTCCATGTTAATTTTTCGTATACCGATTGTATTCAACACAATTCCGTTCGAATTAGGCCCTGTTTAGTTCCCCACCAAAAAAATTTTCATCCATCCCATCGAATCTTTGGACACATGCATGGAACATTAAATGTAGATAAAAAAATAAACTAATTACACAGTTTAGTTGAGAAT
>Ga0182004_10002092_pt1 | contig 15300 bp, 11 predicted proteins | sample Sormic07211540_1_FD_120479 | JGI IMG/M metagenome (GOLD analysis project Ga0182004, IMG submission 120479) | Endophyte microbial communities from Sorghum bicolor roots, Mead, Nebraska, USA - 072115-40_1 MetaG | ecosystem: Host-associated > Plants > Roots > Unclassified | place: USA: Nebraska...
AAATTGACGAGACGAATCTTTTGAGCCTAGTTAGTCCATGATTGGACAATATTTGTCAAATACAAACGAAATTGCTACAGTGCTCATTTTGCCAAAAATTTTGGAACTAAACAAGGCCTAAGAGTCTCTCCCGGCAGCCATTTTGGGGGGGGACAACCGCTATAGCAACGCTATCATGCACCCATATGCATATGGCCGGTCGCTTTTCGTATGCCTGTGGGGAGCAAGCAGGCATGCCATGCAGGCTACTGTTGCTGCAGAGAAGTGCAGCGATGCACGTAGAATTTTTTTTCCACCTTCTCGGGGTGTGAGCCGATGCAGGCAGCAGGCCGGTGGGTCTCTGACATGTGGTCCTGGAGGAATTCGAGACCACGTCGATCGATCGCGTGGTGTGCAGTAGTAATGACAAGCAAGGTCGTAGGGATCCGCATCGCATCGGCTCTGCTCTCTGCAGCTCACTGCGTAACGGCGCCTAGTTTTGTCTCCACTAAAATCCTCGTCTACTCGACACGCAGAACGTGCATCAACAATGACATGTGGGGCCAAGTCGTTGCTGGGCATACATGTCAGTGAGATGGAAGCAGCTTCCCTTCGCATAGCGGCGGAATTAATGGCGTCTCACAGGTGACAGGTGGGTGTAAAAGGGAATGAGAGCCTGCGCCGCCGCTGCCACGTCTGCCCTCCACTGCATGCCTGCTACGGAGCGTGCTGCCGCTGACAGATGGGACCACGTACGTCTGCTGCTGGCCTGGACCATAGAACATCGCTCTGGCGCCCCCACCATACATACCGCAGTATGGTTCTTAGGCCTCGTTTGTTCACCTCAAAAACCAAAAAGTTTTATAGATTCTCCGTCACATCGAATCTTTTGGCACATGTATAAAGCATTAAATATAGACGAAAATAAAAACTAATTGCACAGTTTATCTGTAAATCGCGAGACGAATCTTTTGATCCTAGTTAGTCCATAATTAGACAATATTTACCGCAAACAAACGAAAGTGCTACAGTATCGAAATCCAAAATCTTTTCGCATCTAAACAAGGCCTTAGTATGGTTGTTTAGTTCTTAAAAAGTAGCTAAAATTTTTCAAAATTACTTATCACATCAAATCTTACGGTATATGTGTGGAACATTAAATATAGATAAAAACAAAAACTAATCATACGTTTGTCTGTAAATCACGAGATGAATCTTTTGACCCTAGTTAGTCCATGATTGGACAATAATTGTCAAATAAAAACAAAAATACTACAGTATCCTAAAACAAAAATTTTTAAGAACTAAACAAGGCCTATGTTGCATGGGGTACTGCATGTACGGGAAGCTAGTTTGGAGCCCGTAATATTTCCCTATTCTCCCACAAGAATTTAACTTAGTTTTCCCTTAAAAGAAGTTAAGGGTTCCAAAGAACCTAAATCTTACAATGAAGAGAATATACTGGCATGGGCTCTCGAATCAAAATTCATACCAATTCCTCGTCTCTGGTTACCCGGCTCATTTATCTTAGCACAAAAGACTCATGGGATTATACTGTGGTTCAAATAATGAGTCCTACGTCTAGTGGAAATAATCTAGTAGTGCTCCTAAGCGCGAGAGCTCAAAGTTTGCACTAGGGGTTATAAATGAATGGAGAGAGAGAGAGAGAGAGAGAGAGAGTTAAAGTGTACATGTGAGGCATATGTGCTCGTCTATGGTTGCAACTGAGAGAGAGAGGTCCCCTACATGCCTCGCCTTATATAAACAAGAGGCAAAGGTTATTACAAAATGTGTTGAGGCCCGCATGTCAATTGGAGAGGGGTCCCTTTGATGACATCGCTTGTCCTCCTCGCCACTGGTGTTCTACTGTGCAGAGGAGTGACATAATGTATTGGTCCACCCCTATCAAATCCAAGCGAGGAGAGGAACCTACCACAGCGGTTCACCCACACACAGGTTTGGTGGTGCAGTATCACTGTAGTCATCCATAGTGGGTATTATTCTCACCTATTTCACACTGGGTAACCACAGTTCAAGTGGTGGTGGAACTTATGTGTGTCATTGCCTTGTATGCTATTTGATGGGTGGGGCCCTTTCTCTCGAGACGTGATGTCCATGTCCAGCCTATTGACTAACTAGCCGGACTCCAGGCAACACTCTGAGTGCCCACTTCTATATTTTTCTTCCAAGGCATTAGAGGTCGACTCCTCAAACTAGAGGTGTGTGGGTCAAAGAGGCTCTTGAGAGATCGCATATGGGAACCAAGCTCATTGAGGGTCGTTCCCACCGGGTTTGTGTGAGCGCACGCGATGGGTGTAGCCCTCGAGCCCTTATCCTTTGGGTCCAAGTCAAATAGGGGCTTAGTCTTCTGCAAAGTCATATTACACTTAAATACAAATTTAAGAGGTTAGTTAGACTATCTACTAACATGATAGAGATGGGTAATTTAGACTCAAGTGTATGGATTTCCTTTCCGGTTATATTTCATAATGGTAGATGTAGTTAATTTAGATGCAAATTAGGAGGTTACTAATGGCACATGTGGGTAATTTAGGTGCATATTTTGGGGATAATTTTATATTATCTTTAATAATATATAGGTGGGTAATTTATATATTTAAGGATAATTATATGTTATTTTACTAAATGAAAATGTGGGTAAATTATCAGAAAATAGAACATGTCAAATGGCTACAGTTGCGAATATTATTGTTAAAGTCAACCAAAATTAATGGCTAAATGTTTTTTCTGAGGATTTTTTTGGATTTATCATTTTCTTCTAACATGCCTCAAGAGGATTAACATAAGGACTTCATTAGGGTTCATCCAATTAGTAATAGTAAGATTTTTATCCACCCGTTATTTTTATTATAGATATAGGTATGTGTGTAATTTATAAATAGATGTATGAGTATTATGGGTTTGCTTTTTCATAATAGCTATGGTGGAAAATCTATAAATAGTTATGGATATATTTTATTTATACTTTTCATAACAGCGGAGATGTTTAATTTGTAAATAGACATAGAACACTCAAATTTCTTTTTTCCTTATTAATGCGATAATTGTTACCCTTGAAAGAGAATGTAGTAGCATCTTTTGTTGGTCAATTGTAAAGACAATAGATAGATAAATTGGAATCTAGATATGTGTAACTTAAACTGACAACAACCAAACAATACATTAATTACCATGGCCTTTATATTAAATACTCCCTCTATACCCATAAAGAAAGTCGTTTAGGACAATAATACGGTCTCCAAAGTCTAACTTTGACTCTTTGTTTTTTATAAAAATATTTATCAAAAATTAGTATATGTATATTTTTATGAAAGTATTTTTCAAGACAAATCTATTCATATGGTTTTCATATTTTCAAACTCAACAACTTAAAAGTTATTCATGATTTATATTTTCAATGTTTGACCCAAACCCAGCCCTGGCCTTGGAGGGGGGCGAGAAAGGCAGCCGCTCTAGGCCTCTGGGACCAAGGGGCCTCCGAAACTAGTATGTACATAGCAATATACTCCGTTACTTGCTTTATGTATATAGCAAAACGACTTGCTTTATGAGTATGGATGAAGTATTTTTTATATAGGCACACTGATTTAATTTTTTTAGCTTCTATTTGTTTCATTCGAAGACAGAATTAGTCTAATTTTTTTGGCTCTGGACTTATCAAAGGATGGATGAGAGCGTGCTCATATAAAAAGCCAATGCAACGACCATCAGTCCATCAGAACCCAAGAAAGTGTTGTACTGCCTTTACATTATTGGCGCAGCACTAGGCCAAGTGGGCCATCGTCGATCGTTATCGTTGTGTGGCAATTTGCTCTTTTTTTCCTTCCCATTTTATTTGCTACTTTGCGGTCGCTCATGCATTGAAACAAGAAAATGATTCGCAGGGCCATCCGACCAAAATGTTGCCGTCACAAAGGATTCTTGAAATGCTCTTCTCATTGTCCCATTTATTATTCAGCCAAAAGCGAAGAATAACACACTGAAGCCATCCAAAGGAGCCCAACTCGGTAGATATATAGTGGGGTTAACCACACCCTAATAGCGTAGCTAGGATTTCCATCTACGGTGGTCCGAGTTAATATATAGTTTTTTTTACAATAATATAGTATCATTTGACACGTAGGTTCTCTCAAACACTCATACCAATTGACTAATTGGTTCTGTTCTTTTAACTAGACATTTCGAATCTCAGATGAAGAACTTATTAACTACAAAATTGTAGATCTCCGCTAGTACTATAACTTTAATGTTGATGGACATGTCTAAAAGAATAGCACCATTAAATCTAAAAACAATATATCTAGAAAAATGTGAGTACCCTAGTCAAATTTAGGATTTGAACTAGGACGATGGACAGATTTCACCATAAAAAAAATTAAACTAACTGAGCTTACTTAATTATTCTATGGCCAGCTGCAGAACAGTACTTTGTTCTACACTATGGTTATCTCCATTTCATTTTATTGCTACAGCACGGAACAGTACGATGAACAAAAATGAACAGTAGCTTAATTGGAACTGGAGTCTTACAAAGTACGTGTGCTCTTAAGTCTTAATTGGTGGTTAATTGGGACTGGAGAGAAAGTGGTAGAAAAATCATGAAAAAAGGGAATTTGTATGCTGCATGTCTAAAATTAATCTAGTGGTTTCAAAAACATAAACAGAAAACTTTAACCGTAATAATTGTTGAAGGATTATTATGGTGCCTTATATTTTTTTCTATTTCTATTTAATATAATTACATTTCTATCTAAATTCATGAAACACATACATAGCACAAAGCGTAAAAAAGGAAAAAAAAGTAAGAAGGGGATTTGATACGTCTTTTTAAGACTCAGTTTTTTTTCACGGATATGCAAATAATGTACAATTCATTAAGAGAAGAAAAGAGGTTACAAGCTTTTAAGTTACAAGGATGATTGGCAACATGTCTCAGAGTGCCCTCCCACCCTGCACACAGAAGGCACATCATTCGTCTAGTTTAAGCTACACAGATGAATTTGGGAAGAACAACTCATTCCTACGTAACAAGTCTGCTAACTACCAAGCGATGAGTACACTTACACTCTATTTTTTTTATCACAAGTCAAAATTCTTAAATTTTGACCAAGTTATATATAGAAAATGTACCAGAATCTGTAGCATCGAATTGTTTTCATTAAATTCTAATAAAATGTCTTCATAGTGTATTTAATTTATTTGAACCCTTTGATAATCTTATATTTTTGAAAAAAATAGTTAAAATTAGAGAAGCTTGACTTAGACAAAACTAAAATTAATCACATATAATTTGAAAACAAAAGGAGTACATAGTATATGGTGCTTTCTATATAGATCTGTATATAGGATGGCCCATGTACCCCAAATATATATTAATAATCAGATAATGACAGTCTAGCTAGCAAACATATGTCACAGTCCTTATGGTGGGTTGGGATCGAGCAATTAAACTTCAGTATAATTGATTATCTCCGTTGGAAGATACGATTTATTTGCCATATGAGTATATATATATATATAATTCAGCTCCCACTTTGTGAATATGTACACGATGTATGAAACCCTAACAAGGCAGTCTGAATGAGAGCGGTACCTAGCAAACGTATAAACCTTTGATACAATGCACTGTTCAAATTAATTGTTGACACCAAAAAATGTCACAAGTCGGATTATAGGCATATCTCCAACAAGTTATGTACCGTACGTGCTATGTTGCAGGTTAATCGGCAACCTCTTTATAGGCATGTTAGCTCTGCTGGTGTGTGATCTGGATTTTGGACACCCTCGGGCGTCAACATTAATAAAGATAATAATAATAGAGGATGCACTATATACATCAGATATATGTGCAGGAAATTGAATGATATTTGAATCGATAGTAGCAGAGAGCCAGAGAGTACTTAAATATATATATCTAGAACAGCATCTCTAGCGTACCTTTTGCGTTTAGTTCTCGGTGCTGGCATGCATGGTTGAGACTTTAGAGAGCTCTGGAGGCCTAGTACGTAGTACGTCTTCCTAATGTTTACAGAAACAACAATGTTTACCTTTTTCAGCTACTACCTATTATTACATACTATAAGAGACCGAGAAGATATTCACACCAATGGTTTATTAATACGTAGTGTGGGTATAAATATAATGTAAACCAAGTAACCAACCATTTAGCTCTCAAGCATTTTTCTTATACCATTTGCTTTTGCAGAACTTACATTTATTTTATACTGGGTTTGTAGGCAGGGGAGAAGCTACGCTTGTAGCTGTGGATGTAGATGCACCCCCAGGAAATACAAAATTAGTCATAAAGTTTAATATGTACCCTCTAGACAGAATGTCCATGCACACAACAAGGAAGTCAGACCTCTTTAATTTGTTCGCTTCGCCACTGATTATAGGCAGCACAACAAAGAAGTCTCATGATAAACATTCTGACCGACTGATTCAATGTGTAGTATATCCTAAATATGCAAGTTTACATATATATAAAAGGTGGTTTGTACTATATATACAGTACACAAAATGATTTTTTTACAGTGCTACATACACCGTACCGCTACGCAGTTAGACAATGAACACTGAAAGTTCCTAATATTCCTAAATTTACTGTACAATATTTCGTTACTTTTATATATTTGTATTCAGCTACATGTGCTATGTTCTATCCTTGGTTGTTAAAATAGTGTCATTCCCTAATTTAATCTGCTTAAGCACATGGTTATATACAGCATGATCCAATACATTTATTTATTCTCTGAGACATGCATGTTTTCATGCCTCAGCTGGAAATTTAATGTTTAAGAACTGAGCCAGCTGGATATCTCTTGATTCTTGTAAGAATTACAGACAGAGCTGCAGCATGCAGCAATGAACAATGGAAGCAGAAGCGGATCAGAATATCAGGTGCAGCAGCCTCTGCGGGCAGCAGGGAAAGAATTGCACAAGAACCAAGACAAGAATGATAATACAGTTGCAGAGACGATGCGGATGCAGTAGTAGAGTGTACGTAGATATCCATGAAAAGCATCTGATGTTTAGAAGAAAGACGTACTAGGGTCTGATCTGACCTGATTCCAGTCATCCAATAACTGCCTCTGCTACGCTGCTACCTTGCTTTGGGGGGAGAGCCTTGTGAAGTTGCCCGGAGGGGCCAGAGAGTGCTTCAAGAAACCAAACTAAAAAATTACATGACCCAAACAGTAAGATATGCACACATTGGGGACTAACTGATATCGTATGCAGAGTGGACAGTGCAGTTCTTAAATTACTGAACTTGGTCAGGAGATTCAGAATATGTACAATTACAATGAGCAAGATATATCATATTCTCAAGAAAAGGGAAGAAACACACATTAGTTAATAAGGAAAGCACAAGTGAACTAATATGAGCAAGATATCATCAAGAAATATCAATCCATCAACAATTACACATGCAGATGCAGTACTGGAGCTATATACCAGAGCTGTTCCAACCACTTGATCAGTTCGCGCGCGTGTCAGTGCCTCTTCAGTTCCTCGGCCCAATTTCTCCTTTTTTGCTAGCTGTTGATTGTCTTCACAGTCCAAGATCCAAAGAGCAAGCATCCTTCCCTGCCGTCGAGGAGGATGTTGACGACGATGGCGAGGGCAATTGCAGAAGCGTCGACGCCGTCCGCCGGGTGACTGTGGCGCCGTCTTCGGCAGCGTCCGGCGGGCAGTCGAGGTTCACCCCGAACAGGCGGACGCGCTTCGACCTCGTCGCCTCCACCGCGGATGCAGCAACGTGCACGGGCATCGATGTAAGAACAACGGCGGCCGGCACCTGCGGGCGCAGGAACAGCACGTGCCGGCTGGGCGCCGGAGTGGAGGCGCCGTAGTCCTGCCACGGGCAGATGGGCACCGACGGGAGCGGCAGGAGGCGCTGCGCAGACGCCAGCGGCGGCTGCAGGAACGCGAGGTCCTGTCGGCGGCGGCGGAAATCGATGAAGAAGCGGCCGCGCGGGGCGCCCTCGCCGCCCGCGCCGCGCGCGAACAAGACCGTGTCCCCGGCGCCGAGGCGCTTCTCCTTCACGAACCGGCTCCATCCCTTGGTCATCACGTAGCTCTGGCTGCTGTTCCAGTACGAGTAGCGGAAGCGCCACGCCTTCCCCGCCCGGTCCTCGAAGCTGAGCACCAGCCCCTTCCCGCCGCCCGCGGCCGCTGCCGCGGCGGCCGCAGATGCGTCGAGCGCGGGGAAGTAGCGCTCCGCGTGCTGCTTTGGGATGACGAGGCGGTTGAGCTTCCCCACGTCGCTCGGGGTGACCACCTTCTCGAACATGTGCTCCTTCTCCACCCACGCCACGCCGCCGCGAGGCCTCTCGGAATCCTCGACGACACGGGCATGCGCGGGCGTGAACTCCATGGGGCTCTCCCCGCCGCTCACGCGTCTCGAGCGAGAGCTCTCCGGCTGCTGCTGCTATAGCTGTTGACTTTTGACTTGTATGCTACTTCAGGGAGGGAGGGATCTGGTGGTATGTAACAGTACTATATCCCACAAACTATTTAGGGTTAGATTAGCTCAATATTATATGTGGATGCAGCTCTGTCGAACTTGCTAGGATAGCAGGTGATTGGTGAGTGAGCTGCTGCTGGATAAAGAGTGCTGTTTGTTCTTGTAACAGGACACAGGACTTGGTGATCAAAAGATACTCCTATATAGGAAGAAATGGGATCTAGCTTGCTGGGAGCTCTGATCGAGGTGGTTGTGGTTTGCAATTGTGAGATCGATCTTCAGCAAAGGTGCTTTGGCTGTAGATCAGTAGGTATCAGTGTACATGAGACAGGGAGGGGGGGAAGGCTGGGAAGAGCGATACAAAGCAGCCCCAGCTAGCTTTCTTAAGGAGGAAGATGAAGCGGCCGGCATCTAGCATTCTACTACTAGCTGAAGATGAGGCCGGTGGTGGGAGAGGAGGAGGGGCGAGAGGGACTAGAGAGGGCGATGCCGATGTGAGAGGGGTGGGGCCCACGAGCGACGAATGATAGGGCTTGAGATCATGTGAGTATGCATGTCACTCTCAGCTCTGAGCCTATTGGGATCCTCTCACCTCTCTAGCTCCTCCATGGATGGATGGATGGATGTGTATGATCTCGCGGCTGCAGTGATTCACACTTGACAGCATGAATGATGAGATGCAGGTATGGGGGAAAAAATATCTTCTCCTCCTGGAGGTAGGTCGTGGCAGAATAAGGGACAGTACTCTCTCTTTTCTCTCTCCTTTTTTTTAGTTTTTCATGAATGCTTTGATCTATATATATTTGTATATCCATTGATCATCAGATTGCGCTAGCTACTGAGCCACTGAGTTCTGCAATGCCCAGCTCCCCTCCGATCCCCTCCCCACCAGTGTACTACTACTACTAGTAGCAAGAAGAGGCAATTAACTGCAGCAGGTTCCAACCTGCCGTAGTGCTGTACATCTCTTCTAGCAGCAAGTTCAATTGAGGCCTTGTTTAGTTCACCCTGAAAACCAAAAAGTTTTCAAGATTTCCCGTCACATCAAATTTTGTGGTACATGCATGAAATATTAAATATAGACAAAAACAAAAATTAATTACACAGTTTAGCTGTAAATCACGAGACGAATCTTTTGATCTTAGTTAGTCTATATTTGGATAATATTTGTCACAAACAAACGAAAAATGCTACAGTACCGAAAACTTTTCACTTTCCGGAACTAAACAAGCCCTGAGACAGATAATATCGTGCAGCTGTTGCAAATGGTGGTGTTCGATCGCCTTTGCGCTGCGCGGCGAGGACAAACGAAATTTTGTCAAAAAAAAGAGAGAGGGCAACCAAAATTGTACACATGCAAACTATATATTTTTGTTAACATTTCTCCTAAATTCAGGTGCTTGGTTTTTTTGTTTGTTGAGATATAAATTTTTTATTGTTTGACTATAAAAATTACAAATTATTATTTTAATTATATTTGTGGGCTGTTTAAAATTATTAGCTAAAAATTCCTGAAATATAGCAACTTCTATTTTTAATTGGCTCGTGCAATTATAAAGTATTTAAACTATGTACTCATAACTACACGCCCTAATTCGAAATATATATCTTGAATTAGGACAATGATACGGTCTCAAATGTGACATTTGGCTTGTGGCTTTTTGTTAAAATATACTTAAATAGTGGAAATTACATATTGTAAAAGAATTTATCATGAGATGAATACAATAGCATCAAACCATGTATATGCCGTGAAAGACCGAATAAAATACTAAATGATGATCTACATTTGGTATCGATCGACGTATATGATAACACCCTGTGGTATTTCTAAACATATTTCTTTGATGCTACTTTAGACATATTTTGTACAACTTATAAGCTACTTATGGCTAAAATAAGCTAAAACCAACAGAGCCGCTTATTTTGAATGTTGCTTGTACTCTATTTGTGCAACTTATAAGCCTTTGAGGCACCATTGGATACATACAGCTGAGCTGATGGCTTAGAGCAACATCAAGAGCCTCTTTATATCCTTTCTAAGGCCTTGTTTAGTTTCCAAAAAGTTTCAAGCTTTTCCATCACATCGAATCTTTGGACATATGCATGAAGCATTAAATATAGATAAAAAATAACTAATTGCATAGTTACCTGTAATTTGTGAGACGAATCTTTTGAGCCTAGTTAGTCCATGTTAGACAATAATTATTAAATGAAAATACTACAATAAGCGAACCCAAAAAATTTCGCGAACTAAACAAGCCCTAATTGTTAAGAATTAAAATTTTGGTAAAAAGATACTATTTGACGGATTCTTTATTTATATCTTTAAATATAGACATCCTCTATTCAAATTTCTCACTAGACAAACATAGAGAGGCGAGGCTAGCTCTAGAGTACGCACAAGACATAGAGAGGGTGAAAAGATATAGAGAGCGATTTTTATTTAAATTTAAATAACTCTCTTAATGAAGATATAGATAAAGAGTAAGTAGAGACTCTTGGAGATGCTCTTACCTTTTCTGGTGCTGCTGTGGTGCCATGTCCATTTCGATCGATCAAGCAAAACAACGACAATGTTGTTCGATGGTTTTTCCATATTTAGCACGACCTACTTTGGTTTATATTTACCTAATCCTAGTTGACTATACAATAATAATAATTAAACCTGCACGCGCGGGGGGTGGGGTTGGGGGGGGCAACATATAGTCATGCTCAGTACACCAATACTAAAATGTAACATGTATTTTATACTAGTTATGCTGCTGGTGCATACTATAAGCATGTAACGAGTGCCACGTAGGACTTTTTACTAGCACACTAATATAAAAATTGATTTTAGAAAATAACTTCATTATTGATTTATAAAGACGGATTATTATATCCTTGCACCTCCTAAAATACCTAGCAAACTGCAGAGGTAAGTCAGTATTTATTTGAGACAACAAAAAACAATATCTCTATAAATCTATTTAGAGACAAACTTCAAAGAGGTCAGCCTCTAAAAAATTAAAAGGGCTGACTTAGAAAATAGACCTGAAGGTCTATCATCGTGGTCATGTATATAAGCAGGCCCTTAGGGTATGTATCGTCAGGCATTCTCCCTGTCCTCATTTTTAGTCACGGTGTCTTACTCTCTTCTTTCTCGTCCCTCGACTCTCTAGACAAACCTTCTATGGCTTGTCCAGCAATAGGCACAACATTAGGGCCTTGGCAGATGCCGATCGAGGGCGTTGCAAACGCATAGGATGCCTACGGTGGCTACCCCACCGAGGGCATGGCGGGAGCAGAGAGGCGATGCCTCGACTATTGGCCTACTATGTTGCCATGGGTGAGGCGGGCATGACATTGACATCCCAACGAGTCAATAGGAATCATTGAAACAATTGCACATACAAGATCGATTAGGGTAAATTTTCATTGTAGTTTGGACCGTTGGGTGTGTATGAGCCCATTAGGGATGCATATATGGGGTCATGACCTCTCCTAATACAATATATTAATTTACATTCTGTCATCCAAGATAGGAATTGAGTTTTGCTTAGATCAATCTATCATTGAACAATCATCATTCATTAGTTTAGAATGAGATACCCTACATTTGAGTGCTAAATCATTCTTTAGCAAATTACAGTTGAATTATTTTTATATTCTTTGATTTACAGTCATGGTTAGCATTTATGGCGAGGTTAATTAACCGGGTAATGCACGTTTAATAACTAGAGGAAACATGGTGCTACAATCGTGGGGTTTAGGGTTTTGTGATCGAAAACTAGATCATGTGTCAAGTTTTCACCTAATGAAAAATCGAGCACCCTTTGTTCCCATCAATATCCTCTCTTCATATGATATCATTTTTATTTAGGCCAGTTTCTTGAGAGTTTCATGGCATTAGATGAGATGATATGGCATGGAATAGATAAAGAGAGAGAGATGATAAAAATTTTATGGGGATAAAACTCATCTACACTGTTTTCAACACATTGGGTCTTGGAAACTGGAAGATGAAACCCCTCACTGATCGAGACTAGCCTTAGACCAGTCTCAATGGAGTTTCATGAGAGTTTCATGTACATTAAATATGCTGATGTGGCGCTATAGTAATGAAGAGAGAGATGATAAGAGTTTCATGGGAGTAGAGAGAGTTTCATCCCCATGAAACTCCAATGCACTGTTTCCAAAATACAGATGTGTTGGAAACTGGGCTATGAAACTGCCATTGAGGATGGCCTTAGGGCATCTGCGATGATGCTAGCTATGTAGCCAACTTATGTGGACCAAACACCATTTTATATATTCTTATTTTTCTATGTACTATTGGACCCACATGTTTCTCTCTAAGATTCTTGAACTATGTGAAATAGATCAGCTATATATTTGTTCACCACTAGTGACTACCCTCTCTCCTATTTTTTTATGTCCACTTTATAACTAGTCAAATAGATAGCTGTTGGGGACACCCTTAGTGCAAAAAAGATGCATTGGTGGATTCCTATTTCACTTGGTGTCTTTAGAAAGACATAGATTATTTTGTAGTAACTGTCGATAAAATTAAATATATTGTAAGAAAAACTAATGGGCAAAATATACCTTGAAAGTCTTTCTAATACGCCTTATGAAAGAAATGGAGAGATAAATATATGGGACAGTATGTAGGAACTTGAAAGTACTCCGTCGACTTAATCTGCGATTAGAATCGAGATATGGTTGAGATCAGAGAACACACAGAACCTACATATATATGTAGATGCTCCTTGGTCGTTTTGCTCATAAAACTAATTAAGGGGGGACAAAAGCTTTCTTGGCCTAACCCAGTTGCATGATTGAAGGATCATCTATACTGGGTACACGTATATGTAGGAGTGTATATACCTTCGAATATGTACTAGCAAATTGCTTGACGCTTTGGGCACTTGCAAACCAAATGGATCTCTAGATGCATGCACACTGATCACTGATAGAGATCCTTCACACAGTGATATAGCTTGCCCTTCATTCCGATTGGTCGAGGACTTGAGATACTTTGACCGGTGCAGAGAGCTAGCTAGAAGGTGGAGCATGGGCGCGTGATTTGCACAAGTGGGTCGTCGTCATAGAGGTCCCAGGATTAAAGGTAGACAACAGAGCTCTTTTTATACAAATCATCTGGTCCGTGGAGATAAGATCATGTGGCATGCATGCATGCATTTTCATAACACTAACCGGCTGGTCTCAGCTCGCACAGTCCAATAAGAGCAGCAGATTCCGTGGGGGACCGGCACGGCCCGAGTGCGCGTACGAGCATATGATATTATTGCATTGGCACACCAGCTGAAGCGCTCTGATGACGATTTAATTTGATGTGGACAAAATGTGCAGATGAAACAAACAGTGCTTAACTGTATATATATGTCCATGCTATTTTCTGCAGTCTGAATCTCTACCTTCTAATGACAAATCTGCGGCTTGATATGATTAATTGCATAGATGCTGTACTGATGTCTGATGATCAAATATAGTATCATAGTATCAACACGCATGAACATATATATACTATGTGGTAGCAGCAAGTACAGTCTAAGATCTCAAGGGGGCCTTTTGAGCTGAGCTTCTTGAGGCTCACAGATCGAGGCGCACATATGTTTTGATTAATTTGAGGATAATATATACAGATGCACATCATATTATATGTTATCAGTTCTGGACACCAATACCTGCAATGATAGTGCTCAAAGACACAAACCATGTAGTGATCATAGCATTTGCACACAAATAATCTGCAGGTAAAGAAGGAAATAAAAAAGTGGGGACAGGAAGGCAGGTATCTAAACGAAGACAGATTATTGGGCTTAATAAAAAACACATAGTTTGCACATGTAAAGCAAGGGCAAAGGAAAAGGTACAGGAGAGAAACATGTTTAGTAATGGAAGGACTACAGCTTTTTTTTTCTTGCCACGCCGCACAACATGCAAGCAGCTTTTGGGCTTCAGTCTTAAGATGATATTCAGAACAGAATTTCCTTAATTTGCTTTATTTTCTCATGTCTACACATACAGCATCAATCGTGTTAACAGACTCCTATATCAATCCGTACATATTGATAACATCATGTGTAATATATGCGAAAAATAAAAATGTCATAGCTAGCTACTTCAAGAAAAGGGTAAAAAAACTACTCGCGCATGCATATGGACCACCTATATGCATAATTTTCTTCAGATTATGGTGTGGAAACTGGAAAGAAGTACTACTACATACTGTATGACATATATAATTCAGAACTTTGGGAGTATATATGTATGCAACATACAGAAGCACTAGCAATAGACAATTAGCTAGACCGATATTATTGATCATATATATGTAGGCAACTAAGCAAGAGAAAGGTCCATTTATATTGATTCAGAATTCAGATCTGAGTTTAATTAACCTTTGAGCTTCATATGCGCGTCAATACATCATATACTCCCTCCATCCCAAATTGTAAGTCATTCCAAGAATCTTGGAGAGTCAAAGCATTTTCATGTTTGACCAAACTTATAGAGAAAATTACTAATATTTGTAACGTAAAGTGAGTATATTATGAAAATATAATTAAGGAAGAATCTAATGATACTTAGTTGGTATCATAATAATAATTATTTTATTAAATAAATTTGATCAAACCACTACTGCAGAAAGAATAACCGTGGCGGGCATTTTCCCTTTTCCGTAGCGGGCAAACGCGTCCGCCACGGCCATAAGGCCACGGTAAATCGTGGCCACTTCCGTGGCGGGCGCCGCCGACCGCTACGGTTAATCGATTAACCGTAGCGGGCAACATAAAGCGCCCGCTACGGTTAATTCCTATTTA
>Ga0182004_10002093_pt1 | contig 15298 bp, 17 predicted proteins | sample Sormic07211540_1_FD_120479 | JGI IMG/M metagenome (GOLD analysis project Ga0182004, IMG submission 120479) | Endophyte microbial communities from Sorghum bicolor roots, Mead, Nebraska, USA - 072115-40_1 MetaG | ecosystem: Host-associated > Plants > Roots > Unclassified | place: USA: Nebraska...
CCTCACGAACGATGAGCTGGAATGACACGTCAGCAAAAATGGCAAAAAAATAACGTTGTTACTGTAATCTGGGGCAAAAACATAGTTGCGTTTCTAAGGCTGGCATCTCAAGCAGCGGCGTTCGTAAGAGTGGCAAATAAATAAAAAGCCCGATGCAATGCACACCTGCAGTCATGTATTATTGTACTCTGCCTTGCCTCACCACCTCCAGCAGGCAAGCAAGTTTACTAAAGCTACAAGTAATTTTGATATACTTTCCTGCACTCCTGTCTTTTTCACCTCACCTTTTCTTTTTTGCTGCAACCATCAGTTTAACCTTACCTTGTAAGAAAAGATTATGCCTTTCTAGCTCATCCTAGCCACCACAGAAGCGAAGTCTTCAAGGTTTTCCACCCACACCCACTTCTCTAATCTCACACGCCCCTCCTAATGTAACCTGAAGCTTTAACACAACAAAGAAAATTAGTGATAACAACTCCCGGAAGACTCCAATCTTCAGCTCTCCTTCCCCCTCCCCATTCCAATTCCAAGAACAGGGCAGCGGGGGGGAGTCAACCAGGTAAGCTGCATCTTGATTTTCTCATCCTCATCCATATTAGCTTCTTCTGTGCTATCTGTACTACCGCCCCCTCTCGGTTCTTGATTTGCTCTGTCCAGTTCGACCCCTGTTCCTGAATCCAAGGACCTCCGATTCTTCGGGACCGGAAGCTACCTGGAAGGAAGCAAGGGTCAAAGGGAGTGTAATGCTTTCCGAATCTGCTAGGGGTGCCAAAATACTAGCTTTGGACTACTTTAGCATAGTTTTGCTGGGGGTGGAGCGAGCTGAATCTCGTGAATCTGTTGCCCGGGATGTGGATGCAGAGGGATAGCGCATGCTATGTTCCCAAGTTACCTGCTCTGCGCTGAGATAGCTAAATCTTGAAGCGAACCGAATTCTTCCGTTACGTTGGGCTGACTGAATCTAATCTGTTACATGATGACGTAGAGAGAGTGCCCTAGGATATATTTCTTTTTTTTTTTTGGCCTTTTGGCTTTCGGTTTCGGGAGAAGCTTGAGTTACCCAGCTTTCCTGCATCCATCAGCCGCAGCTGATTTCATTGCGATAGTTTTCTTCTAGTAGTAGTTTTGTTTCTGTCAACTGACCAACTGGTAAGCAGGTACGATGTGCTCAATAACGAGGCTCGCGTTTGTGCTTGCACTGGCTATAGCCTCATCAACTGAGGTTGCAGAGAGCAGAGATTTTAATATCTTGGGTAAGTTTTCAGTCTATTGATTTTTGTTCCGTTCTCTCTCTTTTTTTTCTTTGTTGTTGATGTTGTTGATCCATAGCAGTGAATTTTCTGTTGCTAAGTAGATCGGGTGCAATAACTATGAAATCTGAAGTGTTGTACTGAATGTCTTCTACCTTTAAGGTTATAGCTATCAAGTCTAGTGATAGTTTCAATTAGTTTACCTAAATTCCTTCTTGGTTTGACGAGTTTGCATTTGCATTTAATCTAGTGATCTCTTAAAGAAAACAATTACATCCGAGCCATCAATTCTACTCACCGTAGAGGGTGTAGCTTTAGCTTAGCTGCTATGCCTTATAGAAACTCAAGCTTGTGAAGTTTTGCACTTCTGATCAATCCTTTTTCTTTTCTTTTTCTTTTCTTTTTTTTTTCTTTTTTGTTTTGTTTTTGTCTTCAATTCAGCTCAGGGCAGCTTGCCTGATGCAGCCAAGGGACCAGGTCTAACTGCAGCCAGTGGAAAGCTGTGTCAATTATGTGAGCAGTACTCAACTGAGGCACTTTTCTATCTCACACAAAACGAAACCCAGACTGAAATTCTTAGCATTCTACACCATGAATGTGCAAGCCTTGCCCCTCTGAAGCAGCAGGTATGGGTAACTTATGATCCTGCCTTGGGTACCACGTTTTCAGTTGTATTAAATCTATCATTGTGTTGATGATGCACTCTGTTGCAGTGCATCACGCTGGTCGACTACTACATACCCCTTTTCTTCTTCGAGGTTTCCATGGTTACCCCTGAAAAGTTCTGTGAATCGATGCATCTCTGCAAGAATGGGATGAAGATTAGCCTACCCACTCGGGAGGGTACTTGTGGTTTATGCCATCATGTTGTCGTTGAAGTTCTTGTCATGCTTAAAGATCCCAACACACAGGTAATAGCCATTATTTCAGTCTCTGTCACCAACGTACTGTGTGTTGTACTGCCTTGTATTTTGCAATACTGTAATGCCTTTCTTTGTTTGCTGTAATTTTTCAGCTGGAAGTAATCGACCTACTCAACAAAACATGCAGCAAGGCGCAGAACTATGAACAGCAGGTGAGCTAAGCTCAAGAAAAGGAATCTCAGATAAGCTATGAGTGCACCAGCCTGTATTGAATGGTTATCTGAGAATAAAAATCAGTAAGAATTGAGAAACAACTGATTAAACGCTTCGGAAAGTAAATACTTCAGTTATTTTTTAGGGAACAGGAGGGGTTTGACCCCCTACTGGAATTTTATTAATAAAAAAATTTACAGGTTACAAAGAGAGTGCCAAAAATACTTCAGTTATTACTGCACTTCTCCACTTTCTCCCCCAAAAAAACTAGACCAACCTAGGTGGCATTTTATTTAACAAGGAAATAGGCACCCAAATATTCGGACTTGAACCTAGATGGTCTGGGCACACAGCCACGCCCTCCCAACTGAGCTAGCTCAGCTTCCTAATTTTAGCTGTCTTCTCCAATCTGCCTAAAGATGTACCATGTTCAATCATCTTAGCTGTTCTCGAACTTTAACATCTACAGAGTTGTATTTTAAATTAGGTTGTTGCTGATGCCTGCACCGTGCAGGTTTGTGCAAATATTTCATATTTCATATACAGAACAGGGGGTCTCTTTCTTTGAAATCTGACGTTTGGTACCTCTGTTATCTTCTGTTCATAACAATCTTCTTTTCATCCCTCAAGTGCAAGCAGCTGGTCCTCAAGTATATCCCACTGATTCTGGTGAAGGGCGAGAAATTCCTTGAGACAACGGATGTCTGCTCTGCGATACATGCTTGCAAAGCAGGCACACAAGCATCAATGGAAACCATGCCTCTTTCTGCCACTTTGTGAAGATGATGCGAATCAGAGTAAGGGTTATCTGCCTACGAGATCAAATTGGGGAGAAACGATGAAAGTCAGATGACTGTTTTAAGCCATCTTCCTCTATTACTGAAACACTATTGACTGGTGAAAATTCAGCTGTGTAAACATCTTCGGTGTAAATTTGGAGCCATATCCAGTGTTTCTGTGAACTACAGTATATAGCAACTGAGCAGCTACACCTATCTCTTCGGCATTGGATTGAGGTTGTAATCAGTTATTGCATTTTACTGTATCATCTATTGTTTGTAACTACTGTTTCCTAGTTTCTCTGGTGCTCTGGCAATTGGTCTGTAACATTAAAGTTACAAGAAAACTTTTAGTTTGCTTGGAGATAATGAAACGAGACTTAAAATACAGAGAAGGTTCGTTTCATTGACTAAAATAAGCGTAGTGATTAGAAATGTTGAGCAATTGCGCTCATAAACTTGCACAACCAAAAAACTCCATCCATTTAGGTGGAAGTAAAATCTTTGTTTGCTATAATTTTGCAGCTGGAAGTAATAATCAAAGGTGTGCTATAATTTAGATGGAAGCAATCAAAGGCTGTTTTGGCTTTTCTACATATATTTTGCTATGTATCTATACATAGAGTGGTATTTACAAGTTGTTTAGGCTTTTGTAGGTATACAGCTTTTGCCGTATATCTGTATATAACCTATATTTAAGTGCATAGGAATGTACTTAAGAAAAGCTTTAAATTCTTGCAGAGTTAAAAATGGATTTGATTTATTTCAAAACATCCATTACGTGGTCCATTCAGAGTAATTTAGCATTACAATCCTGAAATCACAGATCTGACTTTTGGCATGCCATAGTAACCAGAGTAAATTTCAAATTTGAGCAAAAAAATGCACAGCAGACATCATCATAGCATCCATAGGATCATAGAAGTTGTTAGTTGTTACGAAATGACTTGGATCCATGTCTTGATTCACACATCCAGTACTATACACATAACAGCATACCACCATAATAACATTTAGAGTGTAAAAACACATGCTAATGATGCATCATCTCATTGCATCCTCTGCTTTCTAAGCCTCTCAAGCTCCTTCACCATCTGCCAATGCTCCAAAGAAAGACTCTTCTCACCAAAGCTTGAGGCCATTATTTGTGCCATTGTTAGCCACCTGTAGATCAGAGGAAGAGAAGTGAGCTAAAAAAACAATTCATAGACTTCCTGGACAAACAGCAAGGCAAGTATTTTCAACTGTGGCATTAATACAGACCTGCTAAGTTCAGAACAACCCAAGCTCCTATCATCACGCATGGCACTGACCATTTCATCTTGAATCATCTGCAATGAGAAGGGAAGTGCAAATGTTACACAACTCACTAACCATGTCATGCAAAGTGGTATAGTTGGATATTCGAATATGCATCTTTTGCAATCATATTCCCGGTTTTAAGAACAATGCAATTATATCAAGGTTTTGTATCAGTGCCACTGCTAGATAGAGAATGGAGTAAGGGGTGTTTACCTGGTAGGTCTCAGGTTCAGTGGACTGAGGAAGAGACCTTACTGTGGCCAAATACCACCTCCAACTCTCAGTTTCCTCAGCACCTGCATTAACTGTGGGAACAGAGGATGGCCGGAAAGGCACTACCAAGTCTGAAGGAAGGATGTTTGATTTTCCCTCAGAGAGAGTAAGTAGCTGCACATCAGCTGCCATTTCCAGCTTGTAGTACTCAAAATCGTAGTCAACCTGCAAGTAAATTCAAAGAAACTTAAATGTTAGATAATCAGTTCAAACTAACCTAAGGCCAGCAACACCAGTATTAGAATTAAAAATATTAGGTTCAGTGTTGGAAGGATCATTACCTTCTGCGACTCCATCAGATTCTTGAGCAGCATGGTATTTTCCACACCTTTAGATGTCAATGACCCTGTCTGCAGAAGAGTCTCATCAAAGGTCAGATGAGTGCCTTGAGGTAGCTGCAGAACTCCTGTGACCAACCTACAGCAAATATTAGGGTAAGCATAGGTTACATTTTAGCTCTAAATGAAAGTTCATGTCAATATACTTATATATTGTTGATGCTTAATAGGCAATCTAAAAGCACGTACCTTCCTGACTTGTTGTCCTTTCTAGGTTGAAGTGTGGCTGTGTTGAGATAGTCAATTGACAGAGGTATGGCTTGTGAATATGGCACCAATTTCTGGATTAAAGAATACAGTTGATTCCCAAATATGGAAGCACTTTCCTTGTTGAAGCCAGTGAAATTCAAGGAGAGTCTGCCAACAGTGACCACGTCCACCCTATTGCGAAGCTGCATGGAGATTAATGAGCAATAATTTAGTAATTGGATATGAATTGACTTTGCAAGAATCATCTCAAACCAAACTTTTATAGTATGCTTATAGTTAGGGCATTTGATTAGAAATACAACATACTCTGGATAGAAGATGCAATAGCAAGCACTGGGCTGCAAGTTCATCATTGCCTAACACGAGGGTGAGGTGAGAGAGCAAAGATTGCCGAATGCCTTTTAACAGGCTAGGTGAAGGCTGCATGACCAAAACAAACAACAGAATAAGTTCTATTAGTCAGTGGTAAAAGCTAGTGAAAGTAGCAAACACAGTACATTTCATGACAACAAAATAAGGTAATATCTACCTCAACAACAGGCCTTGAAATATAATCGTGGGATGATAATTTTCTCCATACCAAACAGTGAAGACGTGGCACCTGTATAATTATTTAAAGGAATCAAAAGTTAGCAAAAAGAAAAAAAAACTAAGCATAAGATAAACCAACATTTTCCCGTGTTACATGACCTCAAGTACTATGTATATGCATACCTTGCTCGGGGGCAACTGAACTGTTACATCTTCCATGAGGTCTAACATTATGTCATCTGGGTTGTCACTAGGAGCAGCAAGTTCTGGGTCAAATGTATATACACCAATAAACTCAATAACATCATTTAGCTTCACTTGACTTTCAGGCATATCATAGATCTGCAACAAAGATATTAAATAGTCAATCATAAATAACAACTGAAACAAAACCAAATAAATCTGATCATTTGCATTTCATTCACAAAATTCTAAGTTATCACCTTCACCAGACATGAAAAGGAACTTCCAGGTATATGATGATCGCCTCCATTCATCTCTGGAACAGTTCCTGCCACTTCAGTTGAACTGGATGAGACATGAGCATCGCCTTCCTTCTGCAAAGAGAATGGAGATTAAATCAGATTAATAGCCAGTTCATATAATTCTTCACAATGTTATAAGAAAAATAAGCAGGTATGCATAAATAAATCAGGTTATCAACTGTCCTAATTTATTAGGATACCTGCCTATATTCAGAGTAGAAATTACAGGACGACATATATTCAGGGTAATTGACAGATGAAGCTCCCAAATACCCAAAAAAGCAAGAAAACGATACATATACATTTATGAGATTCTGTTGTATGCACATCAACATATAAGAAAGTATGAATATATTTACCCTTGATAGTTTAACTGAAATCAAATAATTGTCAACTCTTACCGGCTTCTTGCAGAATGAAGAAGACTCTCTGTGCCCATTTTCTGAAACCTGTCGAATGAAAGAAATACAACCAATGAGAACACTTCAACAGTGGGCATCAGGAATAATAGCTGCATTTATTTGCAGGAAACATGTAAAAAAGCATACATCCATAGTATCATCATCCCCATCTCTCTTCCTTTTCTCTCTTAATTCAGGTGCCAAGCAGTTTGTCATCCTGCGAACATCAGGTCCTGGTGAAGACTCCAGTGTCCAAGAATTTTGTCCAGGTGCCTGCAATGAACCAATTACAAATCCTGGTGAATTCTCATTTCCATCTCCTGGTCCAAAAACCTTTTAGGGTTACAGAATGAAAAAACAAAATGCCATGGAAGCAGTAACATACAGGCACACAGTGGAAGAGATGGCGCTCCCAAAGATGCGAATCACAAGGATGCGGCATTGAGAACGGTGAGACGTCAGTGAACTTGTTTGTCCTCCAAGTTGACCCATCCTACACAGATGATACAGTAAAATAAGCTTAGCAGGCACTAATGGCAGTTTCCACAAGAACTTATGAGCCTCAGTCCAGTACCTTGAAAGCACCAATGTAGTACTCATTCCCAAGCATATCCTGGACCATTCCCCGGTACCGGACCAGGGTGTTTGGTTTGATCAATCCAAGATTTGATGCATCCAACACCGGAACCTGGAATTTTATTTTACTTTGGCATTAGAAGCCTCATTTACAAACTCGATACGACAATGCGTGCCTCCTCCTCAGAATATGAAAACGAACACATGTTCTTGTTTCTACAGATTATTGATGCATCGAAATTAAATGAGACACAATTTATAAGATTAGCCAATGTATATCTTCAATCACCACCCCAGATGGCCAGATCCATAGGCAAATCAGTGTAAAGCAACCGGAAAAAAACAGAAAGAACAAGGAATGATCGTTCACCTTGCCAAGGCCGTCTTGCTCGAAGAGGAAGGAGCGGAAGAGGTCGCCAGCGCCCCAATCCTTCCCCCGGAAGGCCGCCACAGGGTCGGCTCCTCCGGACTCCGCCGCCGCGGCGGCAGCCGTCCTCTCGAAGGTGGCGCGCACCGCGCCCAGTGGGTTCCCGACGAGATCGTACTGCGGCCCCACCATCTCCCTCTCTTCTTCTCTCGCGCTGGGGTTTGGGACTCGGGAGCAACGGCGGGGTGAGGTGGGCAGGCGAGGGGACGAGAGGACTGAGGGGAGGGAGGGGTGTTATAGCGGCTGGGGTTTTGGCGCCACTGGCGGCGGCGCTTCCCGCCGTTTCCTGCCCTCTTCCCGCCATCGCTCTTGGGCTTGGGCTGGGTAAGTAAGTCTCTTGAGCCGAAGTAGGCCCAGTTCTAAATGGGCCAATATCCACAATGTCTAGACCTATGACTATGAAGGCCCAGTCTGAACCTTCTTGGAAGAAATGACATGGGCCTAAAATATTTCCGTCCAGGAACCCTTGTGTCAAAAAAAAATGCAACCTTAATACTCTCCGTCCAAAGAAAATGCAATTATGGTATCCATACCTGTCAATAGAGTTCAAGTTTGACCAACTTTATAGTAAATAATATTAATTTTTATATCTCTAAATAAATTTATTATAAAAATATATTCTATAACTATTTTAATGATACTTATTTTGTATAAAAAAATATACTTTTTAATATAAATTTAGTCAAAGTTCAAATTGTTTGACTCATTAAAATCCAAGAATTGTATTCTTTTATGGCCAAAGATAGTAGTAATAAGGTTGCACCGCTGGATCGACGTCAGGACTTGGGCGAGCAAAGCTGACAAGTAGGCCCGATAGCTTCTGTCTGCACCTTTGTGGTTGTGGCCTTGTGGGCGACCACCTCCGCCGCGGTGGTTTCTTCTCCGGCGAGGAATGTGGCTTAGAGAGCGGTGAAGAGGGCGGCGGAATGCTGGTGGTGGCGGGCGACAAGGAGGCGAAGGATGCAGATGGCGGGCGACAAGAAGCTTGCGGAACGCGAGGAATACATAACAGAAGACTGAGAAATATACATATACTACTAGTACAAAAGAATGCAAACTACTACTGTTGACATCATGTCCATCTACCAAGTTACACATGTGGAGTGGAGCATAAGAAAATAGCTTTCAGGCAGACCACTCGTCTCGAGCTGAGGTATTATCCTCTGAAGAGTGAGATCCATTTACTGACAGCACATATATTTATAGTATATGCCAGAAAGGAAGAAAAAAAATAGAAGGCCAAAAATGGAACAGGAACAGGGTTGCCTTCCAACCCTAGTATCTGCCTAACCAAGCTGAATTCTGTATAGCACCGTACACTAGTAACAGAACAGCCTTCACGCCTTCGAGTACTTTGAGCTCCACATTGGTACCTTCAGAGGTTCGTCGTCGGTGGCACTGCCCCCGTTTTCAGCAGCGCTCAGGGAGTCTGAGATCAGAGGGTTTGATTCACCCTCTTTCGCCTGTGATGTCAATAGCATGCAACTTGTCAAGAAAGCTTCTACAGAGCTAGAAAAACGTAGTAATGTTTCCACAAAAATATAAATGTTGCATATCAAGTGAAAAGATGACAAAAGATTAATGGAACAATAAAAATTTATAGATGTCAATCCAACAGTAGTTGCACTGAAACACATGCTACGCAGGTAATGTTTTGTCGACTAATAAGAATTTCAGTTTCAAACGTCCATGGAGTTTATCTGTTTGAATGTTATCTGCTCAAAACCCGATACTATCCATGGAATTTATCTGCTCAAAACACAATATTATTCATGGAACTTAGCTAGCCATTGCAGAACATACCTGAATTACTTGTGGGGAGACTTCTGCTGGTTTTTGCTGAGTCTCTCTAGTGCAGAAGTATGAATACAAAACCATCCCAATTACCGCAATTAGGATTCCAAGTATGTTTCTCCAGCTAAACGGATCGTGAAGCAGAACATAGCCAAAGGTGAGAACCAAGCATGTTTTCAGATGGCCAAGAACTTGGTAAGTTACAGGAGATGTCTTCCCAATCACGAGAAAAGTACTGAAGTTTACTGAGACTGAAATCAGGCATGACAACACGATGAAAAACTGCAGAGAATAAATGCAGACCCATAATCAGATGAAGTAATATAACAGTTAATTTAAACTCCCTAAAACCTGATTTAATGCTTACCAGAACTTGAGTTGTGTAATCGAAAGCAAAGACATTTTGGTTAGTCAAAAATCCATCAAGGAATGGACCGATAAGGAACAAAGTCAATGCTTGGTATGGGCAAGATTGGTACAGAAGCTGCGTTGAAGATACCTTGAACTTCTTCTGTATTGTATTTGTCATCTGATGCTTGTTAAGGACTACGTCTCAGGACATTAATAGTCAAACTAAAGACTGCTTTAGTGGCAACAATCCCCTTTTTAATGAAATGTGCTGGAAATATGCATATCACCACATTAAGATGAATGTGCTGATGTGCAATAAGCTGATGACCAATGCTAAACACGGCAATGTATAACATGTTTGAAATTTATGCTCAACAGGTACACAAAATAATACAGAAGAATTAGCTTCTATTGTTAACATATTAGTGCTTTGCCCCCTTATTTTGTAATATTAATAACCTCAAACACATCAAAGTTTGTATTGTGCAAATGATTTTGTGACAGATGTGACACAGAAGAAAATGATGAGTATATGTCCAATTGAAAGGATACAATCTGAGCAATACAGGTTGTGATGATTGCCAGCAGTGACAGTACAGATCCCACAGTGTTGAGTTGCAGATCAGTTACAGTTGCAACACCAACACCAACAAGGAGCACGCTAAGGGAGAGTTTGATATTCCGACTGCACAGTAAGGTCAGTGAAAAAGATTAGATGATATATTATAGAGCTGCATAAAACACATGACGTATTACAAAACAAACCTAAATTTCTTCCTGAAGAAAAGGGTCTCCAATATAACAGTACAGGGAATAATAGCCAGCTTTGTCATCTGAACATACACAATATTTCGTTATGAGTTTGGTGGAGTGATTAGATGCGAGATGGAGTGGCATTATTAGTGTCAAACTGAAACCATGTTTCTAGGGCGTTTTTGGCCCATCCTGACATACCTTTACTGATTACAGTACATCATGTTATGGGGCCGAATAAGAAATTAGTGCCAGATCATCCAATAAACCTTAAGTTTGGATGAATACAAATAACTAGAAAAATAAAAGGGGATGTATACCTGATAGAAACCAACAGAATTGAAACCCAGACTCAAGTTAAGAAGTCCAATCGATATGCCATTGAGCACTCCAAATCCCATGACGGTCCTTGCATCGAAAGGTTTGTGCTCAAAGAGCTTCATACATAATGCCACATGGAGAGAACAAAACGTGACCAGGAGATGCCAGCTTGTCAAAGTAGTGGCTGCGAAACAAATACCGCATTTCATTAAAACTTGGCGGAAAACCTGCCTTCTTTGCTATTATTGTCTGTTTGTAGACGGACTGTCACTTCACGACACGTAGCGACACAAGATATCAATGTAAATTAATGCGATCGGATGCCAAAAATAGATCAAACGGTAAAAACGTATCCATGTGCAATCAATAGCAAAAGCACGACGTGTTTTGCTGCTAAAGATCACAGAGACCATTTTGGTATCACTTAAGCTGAACCTAGCCCCTTTTCCACGGCATAACCAATTCCAGTAAGTCACCTTAGCCCTATCATATGAACTCACAGTTCACTCATTTTCCAACTCACAACACCAAATATTCAATCCACAGATATTCCCCTGGACGCACAAGCTAATCTGTGTTTGCCGCTGAAGCTGTGAAATTTCTGGCAGCATCAGTCTCCTCATACCAATTCACAGCACAAAAACGCTGTGCAGCACCCACCAATTCACACTGCTCCTAGAACCCGCCTGGACTAATCTTAACATCGCGCCTCAGCAGACAGCATATACGAGTAAAAAACATGGAGCAGAAGCATCTAATAGCCAAACAGTAGCTGAACGGAAAGGAGCCAAGCATCTCGCACAAGATTGGATCTCATACCGAAGTTGAAGCCGAGGGAGCTCATGAGAGCCTTGTTGCAGATGACGATGGAGACGGAGGACACCACCGAGAGGCTGAGCGCCCCCACCGTCCCCAACTGGAACTTCTCCCCCGCCACCCCCATCTCCACCCCGCCGCAGCAGCAACACAAGCACAGCGGGAGAACGCAAAAACTCGCCGCCCCCAAAGCACCAAACAACGCCGCCAACCAGCACCTGCAAAGGTCACATTTCGATCAAGCAACCGCAGCAAGAACACCAGGAAGCAGCCCAGAGCCGGCCTTCTCGGCCAAAACTACCTCTTTGCTCCCAAAGAACAGAATTCAGCCAAACGGCGCAAGATCTAGGAGACGAGCTCGTGAATCTGAGCTGCTCGCGGGACTGGCAGTGGCACGGCGACCTGAGAGACGAGCTGGGGCAGGGCGGCAGGGACTGGATCGGGTGGGCTTGGCTTCGCGGCTGCGTCCTTGGCCTCCTCCCTCCCCCTTCTCCTGCTCACCGGAGACGGAGACGGGTGTTTTATACAAAAGAAAAGAAAAGATATTGTTGCGAGTATATGGTTATCTCTCTCGGGTTGGTGGTGGTTGCTGAGGGGCAGATGTGTAATTATTATTTTTTGTCAGGGGTGATCAAGGAGTTTTCTTAGGGTCAATTTGGTTTGGACTTTGGAATGTAATGTACTTTGCACGTGTTTAATGAAATTTGTATTTTTTTTGTATTTGAAAGTATATATATTGTTTGGTGAGGTGTTTGGTGGACTCAACTCGAATACGAGCTGGCAAGATTCAATTGTCGTTTCAAAAAATAGGTCCAAATACTTAAAGAGTAGTAGTTCATTTGCCGCACGTATGAATGATAGATAGATAATCTCTTATTGTCGGCGAATTATGATGTGTTTTTTAAAGAGTATTATACTGTGTTATATTATATGTGAATGGCGGCTATCATGTCCCATTTGTTGTTGAATAAGATAGTGAGGTTGTTTTCGTGCTGCTTAGTGGATGCCACTTAACTTGTGGCCATCTTGGCACCTCATTGACCCTTTACTCGTCCATCAATAAAAAAAAATGCTCAAATCTTTTCTTTTTCTGCCAAAAAATTATAGTCCACTAATCTGCACTGAGGCCTTGTTTAGTTCACAAAATTTTTTAAGATTTTTCGTCACATCGAATCTTTGGTCACATGCATGAAGCATTAAATATAGACGAAAATAAAAACTAATTACATAGTTTACCTGTAATTTGTGAGATGAATCTTTTGAGCCTAGTTACTCTATGATTGGACAATGTTTATCAAATAAAAAGCAAACTAAACAAGGCCTGAGATCATTGTTAACGCATGAAATTTAACACGCGTCGGTTTGAGAACAACTAAGGCCTCGTTTGTATTTAATAATTATTATTCAATTATAGACTAACTAGACTTAAAAAGTTATCTTACAAATTATAAACAAACTGTGTAATTAATTATTTTTATCTATATTTAATGTTTCATACATGCGTCTAAAGATTCGATGTGAAAAATTTTGAAAATTTTAGAAACTAAACAAGGCCTAAGGTGAAAATGAAATTACAGTGTAGCGGTCCACCTCCACTTGAAAATTGTACTGTGTCTTGTCAAGAACCCCACCCTTTGGTTGCTTTTGTGAAAAGTTGCGATGCTCTTTTGGCGGTACAATTTGTAGGTGCATGGGTTTATGGAGCACAGACACAAGTGTGTCCTTGCTGCTTGCTCCCCTCTGCACAGTCGATAGCATCAAGAAACAGTTTATGCGTGAAATTCAGGGTCAGGGCTCCGACACCTCACTGCGGCGTGAGCTTGCATGTTTATGGGAATCTCGATGCGGTGATTCCTACGGGAGTACCACTTCATTTTCATCACCACCTATGAATGCCGCCATCAAAACGAGTACTTCAACCTCTGTTGCTCCGGCAGTTGAAAGATGTAATGGAGTACTCACTCCGTTTCAAAATAAGTGTCGTTTTCGTTTTTCGAGAAATAACTTTAACTAAATATATAGTAAAAAATATTAATATTTATAATATATAATTAATATTATTGAAAAGATCTTTAAGTCTAGTTTTTTAACAAATTTATTTAGAGATATAAATATTGCACGTATTTTCTACAAATCGAGTCAAACTTGTGGCACAGAAACCTAAAACGACACTCTTTTTACGACGGAGGGAGCACTTGGTTGGCCCTAGAAAATATAAGTTCCTTTTTTTATTAATCCATGCATATGTCCCAAATTAAATATATTTATAGAGAGTTTAAACAAATTTATAGACAAAAGAGTACCTAGATTTATGACATAAAATAGTTTGATTTAGGATGGTTATAGGAATTGATTATTTTTTGGACATAGCAAGTAGTATAAACATACTCCCTACATCTCTTGATTATTCATTAATATCGCATAAATTGTGTAATATTGTAAACATTGTGTGCGTACATGTAAAGGCGGGAAGTTCTCTTCCCTTTTCTAAAAATAATCTACACGTTCAAGGAGTTGCATGAGTTTAGAAGAATTAAGTATGATAAGAAAATAATGAATGTACGCTCTATCAAGCACCTAACTTAGGGCAACACAACTAAAATATGTCTATTCGGCCACACTTTTCGTCCCAAAATAAGTATGTTTTTACCTTCTAAGTATGCATTTGGAAATACACAAATCAAGCGTGTCCATGTGCATGTATAGAAATGCACTTTTTTTATAATAGAAAGAATTAATCGATGTCATAACAATGACAAACCCTAGCAACCAACTTATGGATAAATGAAATCGTTGGAGTCCTTAAATTCGTGAACAAAGGGAGTATGTGTGTATAGCTTATAGCTTAGCTAGCTCATTAGGTTCCGTGTGATAGAAACTTGATCTGAACTACCCATGGCCAAGTTGGTTTTAGTGTGCAAGTTGGTTATAGCTTAGTTGATTAGATTCTCTATGATAGAATCTGTCAATCTAAGTTCAAGTTTTAAACTTGCCATGATGCTTGATCATTTTTTCTGATGTTCTAATAGTGCTATTTTTTGTTAGTAGGTATCGTGTCCAATTTCTAGGTGGTGTTCGTAAGGGCATCCCCAACGGTCAGCTATGTCGTCGGCTGACATCCTACGTGGTGGAGAGATGCAACAAAAAAAAAGTAGCTCGTTAGCGAGTCTTCCATCACATATCTCGCATGACATTCAAAAAGTTATGTCATCACTGTTCTAGGCCCACATCCATAATTATTAGTTAGGGTGTCTAGCGTTTCTAGTTTTTTATTCCCTCACAGGCCACCTTAGTTGGCAAAATCTTCTACCCCGCTGGAGACACCCTAAGGATATGGTGTGCACGAATTCTTAGGATTGTGTGTGTGCATGTGTGTATGCAATTGTCTATATCTGTATTTGTATACCATTTGTAACAGGGATCATATAGATGAACGATGTAAGGTTAATTTTAGTTATAAACAAGTGTGGCAGAACCTCCCGAATTAAGTGGCCCACATGCACCCATCATTGTCCCAAAGACTTCTGATCGGCGTGCATGAGTTCCAAATGACTCAAGAAGTCTGTCGGGTGTCCTCGGGAAACCCGAATCATCCACGTTACATTCTTTCCAGGA
>Ga0182004_10002094_pt1 | contig 15297 bp, 6 predicted proteins | sample Sormic07211540_1_FD_120479 | JGI IMG/M metagenome (GOLD analysis project Ga0182004, IMG submission 120479) | Endophyte microbial communities from Sorghum bicolor roots, Mead, Nebraska, USA - 072115-40_1 MetaG | ecosystem: Host-associated > Plants > Roots > Unclassified | place: USA: Nebraska...
GGGGTGCCTTCTTTTGGCCCAAGGGGGTTGCACAAAGGGTGGAAATTTGCTTCTCACAAAGTGACTGCAATTTTGCCGTGGGTGCCTGGGCATCCAGTGGCCACAACGTGGCTTCGCCCGTGCATGGCGGCATAGTGGATGTCGGCGCAGCAGAGGAGCCAGGCATAGCAGAACCGACAGTCGACGCAGCAAGGGTGGGGGTCGTCGTGGCTGGAGTTACATTCGGCGCACCTGGGGACGAAATCGGCGGCGGTGGCGGAGGAACCAGTAGGGGCGCAGGGGCAGCAGACTTCATGCCGAGCCGATGTTGGCGACCGTTCCCTCCTCTACCGGGAAGGCGTCGCCCGGATTGATTTGCCGCTGGCGGATCCGTGGCGGTTCGCTTTGCCGACGGTGGATCCATGGCGGACGGCGAATCCATGCCGGGTCTCCGCCGGCTCGCGCTAAATCGAGGAAGGCCGGATGCGGACGAGGGACAGGGTGGGTTTGGGGACGGCGCAAAGGGCGGGAGCGGGATCCTCGGCAGCGCGGGAGCGGGATTCCTCGACAGCGCGGGAAGATAGGGACGATGGTGAGCATATGTGTGCGCACGGGATCATGGAGGATGAAACGATGCTCCTCAACGCTGGTTTGGAAACACCGCGACGTCGTTTCACCAAGACGAAACTTTCTTCTTCTCTCTCCTGCCTATTTCATGTAAAGATTCCATTTTTGCTGATGTGTCACCATATTAAATGTGCATAACATCCCTATGAAAACCCCATTGAGACTGACCTTAGGAGGTAGTGGTGCGACGGCTGGGTCTGGGGCTTTGCCATCGAACATCCATCCTATGTGATATACTTTGTGCTTGAATAAATAGATTTCTAAAATTACTATGTCAAACATTTTAAACTTTGATCAAACTTCTAGAAAAACCTATCAATATTTACGACATCAAATTAGTATCATTAGATATATTATAAAATATATTTTTTATAATATGTTTATTTTATGTCTTAAATATTGTTATTCTTTCGTATAAAATGAGTTAAATTTAATATATTTGTTATAAATAAAATTATGTTATAATTTGATTTAAACGGATTCTAAGAATTGATTTATCTGGGAGTATGCGACTTGTGATGTGGTGGAGTGTGACTGTTCTAGTGGGCTGGGCCGGGCTGCTAGTTGAAGAGGTTAAGCATTGCTGGTAGCCGGTGTGGTCGGTGCTTTTGCTCATTGGTTCCTTGGTTTGTCGGTTCGGTTACATGTAGAAATTGAAAGGATGTTTAGTTCCCCTTCTATTTTAATTTTTTTTTTGTGTTTTAGTTTATTATTTTACATAATACAATTAAACACCACGCAAAAATTTTGATAAAAAGATGGTCATTCTTTATTTTTGATTTTGGTCTCAAGAGGAACTAAATAGTCCCCACAAGTATGTTTGTTTTTTGTTGTAAATGTGCCCACTCCCACTACTAATCACCTATATGACCAACGTCATGGGTATTATTTATTGTTATCACGAAATACGTGTGAAAATAAAAATAGAGAACTAAAAAAAGAAAACGTATATAGAATATAAAAGAAAACGTGTATGCGGTCGAAACAAAAACAAACATACAGGTACTCTAGCTTTGAATGTTCATGCGTCACCGAAACATGATGCAGATTGCCTATCAAAAAAATAAAAATAAACATTATGCAGATTGCATGATAATTAAGGGGCTAGACAGGCTCGAGCAGCAGCCCAAATCGTGAGCTGCTGGACAAGGCAAGTAGCAGCTAGTGGTGTGGGTTTAGTCGTTCCTTTTGGCACCGGTGGGCCGCGTGGGCTTGATTTTTGTTACTAGAACATTTATTCAGAACTTAACTTGTTGTTCGCTTGTTTAAAAAATTATGACGTTGATTTGTGTGAGAGAAAAAATACCGCTCAATCGGCACATCATTAAGGTTGGAGATGTCAGAATAACGTCGTAGCACATCAGCTTGCGCATTATGCTATTATTAGGCCGAGTTGTACTCAGGTCTTTTTTTACTTCTTTTTCTTAGTTTGTCGAGTCATTTGGTTGTAGTGACACTATCTGATTTTTAATAAAATTATTTGTTCACAAAAAAACATTAACTTATTAGGTTGAGTTGTAGTTAGGCCTTTTTTTTTGCTTCGTTTCCTTAGTTTGTCAAGTTCGTTTGCTTGTAATAATACTATTTGATTTTTAATAAAGTTATTTGTTCAAAAAATATTATATTATGGATGTTACGGTCATAAAAAAAAGTTTAACTTTAAAAAATTGTACATAAGATAAGCATAAATAAATCTGTAGAATTTTCATCACCGTGTTTTCATGCACATTTGAAGGATTTTTCTCGATGCAACACACACATATTTGCTAGTACTATAAAAGAGCAAAAAAATAAAAATAAAAGGACCTTATATGAGAACCATTGGATCACTAAAGTATCTTTAATAAATAATATAACGATTTACATTAGTCTGGCAATGGGCCTAACTCCCCTTATACACTACTAAAATCAACATGTTTCCCTAGAACGCCTAACGCGTTCCTGGTAAGACCAATGATGAACACCTCACACACGTCTTTTTTTTTTCACCGCCAACTATGTGACCGTCATGTGCTTACGTGAATGAAAAAAGGACAAAACTTAATTGTTTAATCTACTTTCCTTCCCCGTCCAAAGCTGACTACACGCCCACGCTACTGAGGAAGTCAGGAAGTGCACGTACACACACCCGGCACATCAGTGCCCGTTCAAACCCTAACCTCTGCACTGTCACATTTTGAACCGGCACAACTAAACCGTTGGTGATGGGAGGTATACATCATCATACAACTCACTTACACTCCTTTACTATACTTCCTCTTACACAAGGTCACCGAGAGAGTCAGATCACACACTGATGAGGTTTAATTAGTGGCTTGCGACACTAGCCTTGGGTGGTGGGGGGACATAGTGGTTAAGGCCAGTATGGCCATGGTGTGGAAAAAAACACTAGAGTAATCCTTTTTTTTTCAGCTAAATCTATATATTAACATTACTTTTGTTAGCATGTGATCTGATGTTGGTAGTTCACAGTATTGGCTCTAGTTGTGAAAGTTCTCCAGCTCCGTCACTGGGAGGACATGTGGTGATCCCAACGCCAATGACAAGGAAGGTTTAGTGACACTGATAGAAGTGTACATCAATGTAGCGAACTAGTTTGGCTTTTGGCCATTCCCTACACTACCCTCTATTTCTTCCTTTAGATTATGAACTTCAGTGTATATTTAAACCCTATTTGGCACATCTTGGTGCCAATTCGGCAAACAATTTTATAGGTGAAGCTCCATAAATAAAGCAAATAATCATAGAGGATTGGTGTGGGTTGAAACCACCAGCTTCTCCTAGCTTTCACTTGCAACAGTGGCCCAGCGCGAGCAGATGTCGGATTTGACCCCTAACACTATTGAGGGTGCGCTCGGCCGCCACCGGAGTGCACGAGCACACGAGCACATGACCGGACATGACGTCGGCAGGGTGCAAGGGAGCTGATGCTGGGCGGATATGCATGAAGGAATGAGGAGATAACGAAGAAGAAGCCGGAGAGGAGGGGAAAAAAAGAGAATAGGAGGATATTATGGCTATTTAAGTATTTTGGTCTACCACAATGAGTTGTTTTGCTAGTTGTAAAAAAAGAGAGGAGATGTTTTGCTAAACATTTACCAAAAAAATAGCTTTAAAGCTGAAAAAAACTGGTCCACTACCACTAGTGAAGCATAGATGTGACAACGAGGCATGATATTTAAGAACGTTTGCTGTAGGCTCATTGGGGCGGTTCAATTTGTAAGCAACCGTTTCATGAGTATTTTCTATCCGTGACTTTCAAAACAAATAGGAGAAAATTTAAAATGCACTAGTTACAATGCCAGCGATTATTTATGGATCGGCAGTCTAAACTGACCAAGCTGGCTAATTACCTACTAACAACTCTCAATCTGACCAAGCAAGTTGATACCTTTATTTCAAGTACAGGCGTTGCCGTGATGCCCTCAACCAATTAATACTATGGCCGCGCAACCATGTCAAAACGACAAGCCAGCTGCTTCGCATTTTAGCTTTACTGATGTAATCAGAATGTCATTTAGATCCTCTGCTCAGAAAGTATGTTTTTAGTAAGTTTCAAAGCATTTGAACAACGTGTGATAATGTTAGCATTTTCATCCACTTGCTTTCTTTTTGCTTCCCCATGAAAACAACAGGGCTCACACACTCAGTCCACTTGCTTTTTCTTTACTGTCACGCGACGCTCTCAACAGATTCTTGGCGCATGGAATCTTGCAAACCGGCAGGTCAACTGATCCTGTTTTGACCGGTTTACATATATAGAGACCAGGTCTACAAAATCTATATATCCTAGAGAAGCTGATACCTTAGGTACACAAAATAATAAGTTGTCGTGATGCCCTAAATAGATTCTTGGCATGCACAATCTCGCAACACCATGAGGCCAATTGATCCTGTTTTGACTGGTTTACATATATATAGAGACCGACTCTACAAAATCTTTATATTCTAGATAAGTTGATACCTTAGGTACAAAAAATAACTTGTCGCGAGGCCCTCAATAATAGATACTTGGCGTGCGCAATCTCTCAAACCGTCAGGCCAGCTCATCCTATTTTGACCGGTTTACATGTATAGATGCCAGCTCTACAGAATCGATATATCTATCCTAGATCAAGCTGACCTGGTTTATGTATATACAAGACTTACAAGGTGGTACTAGCTGTCAATTTGCCTGCAGCTATCGTGTAGGCTAGATCTAGGCACAACCGCTGTAATATCTTTTTGACAAGTACATTACTAATGTCAGCAGCTCTATATATATATTCCCATATAGAAATAAGTAGGTTTTTGGATGATGTGAATGTTATATAGGGGGGAGGGGAGAGAAATAGGTCTTGGATATTACTGATGTCAACGTCATCAACGCCTTCACCCATGGCACCACTTGTGAGTCCTTTGTTCACAATCTTGGGTGCTCAAACCCGTGTACCACAAGGGAGGTCCTCAATATTGCTGCTACTCATGCCATGGGTGAAGAGGCTATCCTCATCAACTTTGATGATGGCAATTGCATGGTCAAGCATGAGGAAGAATAGAGGATTATGAAGCACTGTTGTCCCATCGAGAAAAGAGGAGGAATAAAGGCAATACCTTCTCTTCCCTGCCTGTAACTCCCCTGTAATGCTCTTTTTTTTTGTACTGTTTACCTGTTTTTAATATAATTACTGCAGGGGCTAAGGCCCCTCCATTTTTCCTAAAAAAAAAGAATTACCCAGCAGTGAGTTCGCTAGGACAGGCGACCGCACTGACAAATAGTGTGGCAAATTATCCATATCTGTCCACTTTGAGAAGGTAGTGGAGAGGTCATACCTAAACCACATGTGCCCTATCAAGCATGCTTGCAGTTGTCTTACTCGGCCATCACATCAGACAGTTCAGACCACCCCAACCATGTCCCCAACTAGGAAGGTTTCTTCTCATGGTCAACCACAACATCGAACGCAAGCACCCACAAATGATGCTCATGAATGGCAACAAATATTTCAACATACGGTACAACAAGACACTGGATGCAATGAATATCCCTAGCTCGTGCATCCAACTGATCGAAACAACCATCCACGGCGTCATGCACATTAAGCAGGAGATGACACTTGGAAAAAGTGACCTTTGGTGATTGGACCAACTTCTACACGAAGATCCTCATCTTTTAGGTGGTGGACTTCCTAGACACCTGCCTTGGCATTCTGGGACGACCATACTATGTAGAAGTTTATGGCCATGCCCAACTACACTTATCTTATGTTAAAGATGTCTGCCCACAACGACATTATCTTTGCGAGGACCAATTACTAGCATACATATCTATGCGAGCAGGGAGTGCTGCTTGGTGGCCTCCATGATCATATCCTCTTTCGTGGGCTCCCCTTACTCAAACAAGGCTTTAGTCTCTACAGACACCAAGGCAGTCCGGGTTGACCTTGGTGACTCAGCTAACATGGGGCAAGTCGGAATAACACTGTTCATTATTCAGGAAGACATACTCAACGACTTTCTCCATGTCAATTGGGATGTCTTTGTTTGGAAGCCCTTCGATATGCCAGGGTCTCGTGGAAAATAATCAAGAACTCTCTGAATATATATAGTTCCCGGTGCTACATTGTTTCAATGAAAAGAGATACATAGAGCCATATAGGGGAGGAACTGTCCACACTCTTGGTAGCCGTTTTTTTCATGGTGGTATATACCATCCTGACTGGCTTGCCAATCCCGTTTTATCCAGGCTACCAGTCCAATCAGGGCGCAACCTCCTTGATCACGCCCTTCTGTTCTTTCTATTATGTGTCCTTGATCCCGTGTGACCTAAAGAATGAGATGGAAAGACCATCATAGATACTTCCTCTCATAGTGATGGCTCAAAAATTGGCACAAAGGAAGGATTAGGGGACTGTATGTAGTTGCGGGATTCCACTGTTTTTAATTTGTCTACTCTGGTCTAGTTTTCTTCATATGAATTAGCAACTTGAGTGCCTATATAAACAAATTTGTCATGTCCCATTGGGCTTGGTTTAACTTGTAAGCCATCGTCTTGTTGAAGTATCCACGATACATGTCTTTTTCAATAAGAAATGCGAGGAACGCTAAAAATAAGGAAGCTGCAATTCCAGATATTAGCTGTACCGATCTATGGTCTAATAAAGTCTAAATTTGGAACTGACCAACCTGCGTAAACACTACATACTAACAACTTGGGAACAGATGTGCGCATGCCTCACATCGAACACCAAAATTGCACGTGCAAAAATACTTCCTCCGCTCCAAAATAAATACACATCTCCTTTTCGAAGGAGTCAAACCACTTAATTTTAACTACATATGCATAGTACAACATTTATATCTTTATTAGCTAAATAATAAAAGTACCACAACTAGAATCTTTAGCTTCTACTAATGATATGAGGTTCTTCTACTATTTAGCATTCAACATTTAGTATATATGACTTTTTCCCTACCAATTTACCAAATGCCTCCTAGACAGGATTCCTGTGCGTTAAGACTTGTAACACTAGGAGAACTCCACTATTTTGGTAGCCTACAATCCAGGATCAATCTTGTTAGAACCGGTGGTGTCCACCGAGTTCTTGATCTTGGAGCTGGATTGAAGCCGGTTTGGCTTGCTACCGCGAGCCTGCGCTCTACATAGGTCCCAGGTCCACAGGAGCTGATAAGATAACATATAATTAATTAAGACCCATAGGCCTTACTCAACCCAAAATACTAGCCTAATAGGTGAGGGTCCTCTCGCCTTATATGTTGTGCTCCCCCACCATTGCTACACGATGTGACACTAAACCCCAACAAACTCCCCTTAGTCACACATCAGGGTGGTTCTTGCCACCTGCGACCTTTTTGCGATTTTTTTATTTTTATCGGGTTTAGCCTTTTTGACCCTCGGCTCTGATATCAATTGTTAGAACCGGTGGTGTCCACCGAGTTCTCGATCTTGGAGCTGGTTTGAAGCCGGCCTGGCTCGCTACCGTGAGCCTACGCTCCACATAGCATCGGAGCTGACAACATATAAGACCATGCCTTACTCAACCCAAAAGACTAGCCTAATAGGTGAGGGTCCTCCCGCCTTATATGTTGTGCTCCCCCACCGTAGCTACACGATGTGAGACTAAACCCCCAACAAATCTTACACATCATCAGTAGTTTGAATCCTCTATAAGCAAGATTTACATTTATTTTGGATTGGAGGGATTAAAACTTGCGAACAAATGGGCGCAGGGCGTCACTTGAACATTGAGTCTGGACTTCTGACCAATAAGAATGAACAGTTTACCTGCAGACCCGCTCTCCAAAATCCATCCTACATCGAGCTGGCATCTACAGACCGTCTGCTCCATTTTTTATTTGACACAATACTAGGAGACTTAACAAGCCGGAATGTTGAATAGTATAACAAGTTAGGTCAGATGTCCATGAATAATCAGGTGTGATTCGTACTTGATGCCTTGTAATGGGAGAGAAGCCCACGACAAAGCATGTTTTCTGAAGCTCTATTAGTGATTATTTAGGTTGTGAGTGGCAATTGTTCCAGATTGCAGGGAGTATTGGAATTTGGTCTACTTTGACGGGACTATGGCTGCTTAGGTATAGTCATTGATGATTTATTGGATATTATTGGGTACTTTCACGAAAACCAGTAATTTGAATATCTTCAAGCAATGTTGCTTTCAAGAATAATTTCAATTATGTACCCGTATATGTTGTCATATACAAGTCAGGAGCAGTACACATTGTTGAAAGTATATTCTTGTATTGTACCTTTTAGTAAGAGTAGCTCTTCTATTTTTTTACTTTTGCAAATAAAAATAAGCACTGCCCCAGAACACACCGCTAATGATATTTTTTTCTGCATGAAAACAAACATAAACTTGTCATATGAGGTTGGATTAAGGTAGACTTTATACCAAAATTTTAGAGCTCATAGAGATCTAAAACTTCGTACTTGACAACTTTTTAATTTCATACGGTTTGCATATCAAAATACTCAATATAATGCTTGCATCCGATTTGAAATGGTTAGAAATGTCAAATGGAGACAAAGTCAACATTAAAATTATATTACTTGATGGGATCTACAACTTTACAGTTAACAACTTTTGTATTTGAGATCCTCATTTAGAGTGTCAAATATATAATATAAGATTCGAAATTGTGTAGTAAAAGATAGCGTCTGTTGTATAATCACATGTTTTGTGTAACTTAGCTGGTGTGGATGGTCTAGAAAACGTGAATGTGTCTGGAGTTTAAATCTTGAAAGCACATATTGTCTGATCACTGCCGGATCTAACAATTCTAGCTAGCTGGTTTGGACCTGGCAGTGATGGGTGAATCTATCGTAGTCAGACACACACTTTCTCGGTTTCTCCATCTAGATATGGCCATCTCCCGTTATGTGGTGATCATCAGGTACACAAACGTGGAACAGATGTTATGAGCATATAATATAAGAGAATCACGTGAAAGCTAGTGTACTATTACATAGTTGTACTTAGAGGCGGTTGATGTAGGAAATCATCGTCTATAGAATTTTTGGTTGCACTGTAGCTAGCTTCTGGACCGCCTATCCCTAGAAATCACGTTTGAAGTAACACGGTGACAACTTGCATGTGCATGCATCTGGGCATCTGGCCCAAATGAACTGCCCGGAGAGCCTTCTCCGACCGCCAAGCTTTGTAGGCCATGGCCTGGCAACTCGCGGTCGCGGCAGCACCTACACAGAGTTGGGATGTCTCATGCCTCCCTAGGATGCGAAGTGGCTAGGTAAACTAAAACGACAAAATAATTTATAATTTGGAATGGAGATATAGTAATTTAATGGTTATATCATGTACCACTCATATAGACAAAAAAACTAGAGTTAAATTCATGGTAGCTCTTGAATTTGTCTAGAAGGAAAGTTGTTCAAGTGTGCCACTTAGATCCACAATCTCTCAAAATACATTTCTGACACCTTGATGTTGTTAAAGTGTGTCAATTAGGTTTATACCAGTTTGGGAGCTGGCTTTTGGCCTATGTGGCGTCATCATCGAGGCATTGACTGTGCCACTGTGCATGTGAAGAGAGTGTGAGGTGGTTCGGACCATGAAAATAAGCAGCCAGACCCTCTTCTTCTTCAAACGGGGAGAGGGCAAAAGAGGAAGAAGGAAGAGGGAGCCGTGAAGTGGGAGGGACGGGAAACCATATATAGGGGGTTTACCAGCAAAAAAATAGATACCGACTCGGTCCTCTCGTGTACCTCACGTGACCCACACGATAACAACGTCAGATCGATTTGATAAGAAAATCGGAACATACCTATATTGAATGGTTTAAAAAGTTCATGGACCCAAATTCATAGTTTTAGAGTTGATGGATCTAAATAACACAACCGAAAAAGTTATTGGGCCTATGATGCATCCACGTGTAGTTTATGCGACCCACGCTATATACGCTGACTAATTTTTAGATAATATAATAAACATCTGGCTTCATCCTCCCTCATAAAGTGAGGAATCATACAATATTATTATAAAGAAGCTCTCACAATTATATTTAAAGAAGACTCACAAAAAACACAGAAATCAGTTCACAATCGTAGACATAATGTGCCATCCATAAGAGAAAAAATGCCAAAGGCAATGTCTTCGGGGTCTGACATGCTTTGCAGATACATTCCTTCTTTTTTTTTCACTTCACTGCAAACTGATCCGAAAACTGGAACCAATGTGTTCCGATCCCATAAATAAGACATGCAAAAATATTTTAGGTACTGCATATCGACCAAGAGAAGGCAGCAAGGCATGGACTATTAGGTCGGATCTTTTTTCAAAACGAACGAGTATGGACCTGCAGAGTTGATGGACCTAAATGACATAGCCTAGAAGTTAATGGACCTACGATGCAGTAATATTTTTTTCCTTGTCTAGAAATCATCTTTAAGAGCACCTAGAGACCATGTCCAGTTTGAACAGTTGAAGTGCACCTCGTACACACTTTCATAGTTTAACGTTAAAAATCTGTTGGAGCTTGAGAAATTGTCTATTCTAGCCTTGATAATAGAGCTATATGTGCGTGGATAGTGCCTTGCTTCTCCTATAAATAAGGATGAAATCCTGTCATCTTGAGCAAACGTAGCCAGTTGTTGAGCACAAGCAAGAATTGGCTTAATTGATCCTCATCTTTGTACGTACGTGTGTTTCAGAGGGCTGCTATGCTGCTGGCGCGGGTCTTGAGCCGCTTGCCTGCTCGTCATCTCGTCCAAGGAACCAAGAGATCAATGGCTTCTCTGCCAGCCGCCGGCGGTGCTGCAGGTGGCGATTCTTCAGACCAGGTAGTCCCCAGTTCGTTCCCTCTGAGTGGAGACTATTGCTGTCGTTCGCCAACTTAATTCCCACTAAAGCCCTTCTAAAGAAAACATTATTTAGAGGATCGCCTAGAGTATTTGCTACACTAGCATGTTGTATCATAAAAATTTGGATACTATGCTTTGAGAGGATGTGCAACCTACCAGGTATCATTAATTATTCCAGAACCTTATTTGAGTACCATCTCCTAATTTGAATTTCCCTAAGCTCTTGAATGGATCCTACACTCCCAAACGACTCACCCAAAATTGAGAATGACCAGGTCCTGCCAAATACCATCTTCATTGCTTAATTTTAAAAGCTAATTACTTAACAAGCATTTATTCTATAAGTTCAAGTTCTGTATACCCAAACCTCCATGTTCCTTAATTTGGTTGGCAGATAATAGACCACTTAGCAATATTTTTTTTCAATTGATCATAGTACCAAAAAATCCATAATCCAAAATACTCTATTTTCTGTAGAACAGCTCTTGGGATCTCAAAAAAAAAAAAGAAAAAGAAAGCACAGACATCGGTAGGCTAGATTTTTTTACACTAAATTAATCAAGACTAATGTTACACCCAACGACAGCAATTTTCCTTTCCAGCTACATTGTCCCTTCTGAATTATTTCTTCAATTAATTTCTAGTCCTTATTGTTGAGTTTCATATAGTGCATTGGTATTCCCATGTATCAGAAGAGATATGTATCTTTTTTCCTACCAAGTAATTGAGAATATTACGTCTCACACAACTTAGTTTGCCCAAAATACATGATTTCAATTTTGTGAAAATTTATTTTTAGAGTTGATATTGTTCAAATGTGTAGAGCAGTAATTTCATATTCATAGCTTGTGCAATGGGTCTAGAAATAAAATAGTGGCATCTGTGTATTGCAAGTAGATAAACCATCCTCTATTAAGTGGACTACAACTAACCCCAGAAATTTGACCATCTTCCTTGGCCTTGGCAATGATGAAAAGCAACATAGGAGATAGTGGGTTACCTTTCCTTAACCCATTCTTTTTGGAAGATGAGAGGAAAATATTTCCTTTCCGCACATTGGATAACCAATGTGAACTCCTGCTTGAAGATCATCTGGCATCTCTAGGCTTGGTGGAATTTGATGGAAAATGAAGTCATTCGTTGACAATCAAATACTCCAGCAGATAATTTTAGGGGGTGTTTGGCAGGATCCTTCGGTGAAGCCAGAGCCATTTTGGAAGGGCTCGTCTGAAGGAGCTCGAGCCAGAGTCAGGGAGGAGGCACCCTACCAAACATAGTAAATGTCATTTTGGGCTCCACATATCAGTGTAAAAAAGTATGACAATATTCCCTTAGGCATGGGAAAGTCTGGCTCCAAGTTTTGTGTTCCAACTTTTTGTGGCTTGCCACACTTAGCTAAGGTTAGTTGTGGTAAATTAAAGCTTGGAACCAAATAGCCTGGTCTGAACTCAATAGAACAACCAGGTGAGATGAATAGTAATGGAAGTTTTTGAGCACATGTTACTAAAGACAAATACAAAGTGGCATGCATTGTTTAGACAAAACACTAGTTGACTAGATACATCCTGGTATACCTCTAACTAATAACGACCGCTTAAAAATGGCGAGCCAATGTAGATTGCTCAGTTTTCATTAACAATTGTTTCATGCTTTGTTGGTACCAGAATTAAAAACATTTTCTCGTATCCTCTATTTTCTAGCTTTTGGTAGAAGCAGATGGCTCAACACGGACACTTATTTTGAATAGGCCAAAGAAGCTTAATGTACTCTCCTCCGCAATGGTATGTTTAGAGTTCACTAGTATTACAGTACCATGTTTACTTTTAGATTAAGTAGGTACAGGATGATTTTTCTTTCATGTTGCAGATTAAGGGACTCCTCAGGTGTTTCACTGTTTATGAGAAAGATGACAGAATTAAATTGTTGATTATGAAGGTATCTCATACCAGTGTTTGTATTGTAATTAAATATTTTAGGTGGTCAGTGGTCTAACTTAGATTATAGATGTCTATTAGGCTTCATCTCATGTAGCTTTGACCAGCTCCGACTCCTCTGTTCATTGTAGTATATAAGCAGTTGTTTTATTTTTTTCTCCAAATGAACTAGGACCAGGTGAAACAACTATATTTGGTTTCACTGGCTTCAGCTCTACTGCACACTGTAGCAAGGAGCTGAAGCCATTTAGCGCGATGCCAAATGGGATGTACATGTGTTGTGTTTCTCCAATAGAAATTACCATGTAGGAAGGCAGCCACAGAGGATATGAGTTGCCCAAGCTAGCTTCTGTCAAAATAGATAATACCGAGAGGTAGAGGTGACACATTTTACTCTGTTACCGAGAGGAAGAGTTTACTGTAACATTCTTTTCTTTCATCAAATAGTTTGTTTCGCATTTCCTTCTATTATCTATTTTAAATTGATATTTTAATAACATAACTTTACTACCGCTGGGAAGCTGTCTCTTGATCTCAATGATTGTTGTAGTGTTGAACTGACTTGTTTTCAGGGTAAAGGAAGAGCATTTTGTGCTGGTGGTGATATTACTGGCTGTGTCCGGTCTATACATAACGGTAACTATCTCTTTAGAATGTCTCTGCAGTATCTATTGCCAAATGTTGATTTCTTTACATGTTTTCACCATCTTGTGTTACCTGACTCAACACCCATGTTACACATGTTTTGTTGACGACTGTGTTGTGTGTTTAATTCTTAAATCAGAAAGTTGGATAGGGGGTGCTGATTTCTTCCGACATCTATATTTGTTAAACTACAGAATTGCAACCTATATCAAACCTCAGGCGAGCTACATCCCTTCCCATTGATTAACTCTAATTATTCATTTCTCTGTTCAATGCCTCTAAATGTTTAGACAATTTAACTACAGGTTTCTCTTCTTACTGGAATCGTCATGGGTGGAGGTGCTGGTGTTTCTTTACATGGAAGATTTCGAGTTGTCACTGATAACACGGTATATCCTAGAAACCAAACTCAATAGATTTTTTTTTGACATCGTTGCTTTGTACTTATTTATTCAAGATGAGCTGTAGTTATGAAGCACAAAAAGCCCACTTGTCATGACACAGATATTCTGTAATTAAGGTTCTGCTGAAAACATTCATGCAAATGTTTGCCATAAAAAGGACACATCAGCATAACCTTTCTCTACCTTTTTGCACTACTACAAGAATTATTCTCAGAGACAGTCATTTTCTGTTAACAGAGGCTGGCAGTGTGTCAACGTCTGGCAAATGGTCACTATTAATCGGCCATTTCCAGAGGCGAGCGTGCAGTATAGTGCTTAGACATAACACCTCTCTACCACTATACTCCACACTCATTTGTCACTATATATAGGATATCCTTTTATATCAGCATTTTTGAATTTTATATTGAATATTTTGGCTACCAATGAACTCCAATAAGAAAATTTCAACTACAAGGTTTTAAATCTTGTCAAGCACTACAACTTTTGTATAGGATGTGTCTCCATCGCAGATTGTTGAAAATTTTAGAAAATTGAATATCAAAATCTGTGAATCTAAAACAAAAATTTGAGACACTAAAAAGTTCAAATAAAAAAAATATATTAACAGCAAAAATATAGACTTCAGGTCAGCCACTAAAAATTTGTGTTAACTATGTGAACCGTTCAAGGTCATTTAAGTATTCTAAATTTTGAATTTAAAAATAAATGAATATAGAACACATCTTTGGACACTAAATGACTTGAAACAAAAAAAAAATTCAACTACAAAGATGTAGACTATATTGAGAATTACAACTTTGGTTTAGATTATATCAACATCTGAGGTTGATTGAAAATTATAAAATATAAATTTTGAATTTCATGAATTCAAAAACTCTTCAAGCACAAAGTTGTAGATTGTGTTGAGTGCCACAATTTGAACTAAAGTTTGTCTTCGTCTGAGTTTGTATGAAAAAGTTATGAATTAAATTTGTTGAAACTATGTTTGGAGACATGCAACATTGGACACCTGCCTTTGAAAATTGATCTTTTTTAGATGGACACTTAGAATTCCCGTTTCTGTTAATATTGGAGATGGGCATCCTTTGCTTATTTCTAGAAATCGATATACAGAGAAGGATGTCCTAAGACGCCGGTCTCTGTAAATAATCTTTAGAAGTGGGCATTTTCCTAGAGGCTGCCTGGACATTCATGGAGGCAGTATATTAATGTGCCCATCTCCATTAATCAGAGAGGATGTCTTAGGGCACTCACAATGCAGACTCTATCATAGAGTCTAAAGTTATTTATTATCTCGAACAATGTGGACTTGGAGTCTAAATAAGACTTGGAGTCTTATTTTTTCTACCTCTTTCTTCAATAA
>Ga0182004_10002095_pt1 | contig 15297 bp, 17 predicted proteins | sample Sormic07211540_1_FD_120479 | JGI IMG/M metagenome (GOLD analysis project Ga0182004, IMG submission 120479) | Endophyte microbial communities from Sorghum bicolor roots, Mead, Nebraska, USA - 072115-40_1 MetaG | ecosystem: Host-associated > Plants > Roots > Unclassified | place: USA: Nebraska...
AGACAAACACCAAAACTCGTGGAATTCTGTCAGATAAAACCCTAAGTCTAGATGTTGATTTCATTTGGATCCTTTTCTTTGTTTATTTGATAATTAAATTTGATACTTAAGGACCGTTAACAGCTGGTAGGCTACCCAATTTTTCCATGCCACTGCCGCCACCCTCGACGCCGTCTAGCCGGAAAAAACTAGCTTCCTCACACCAGACCGCCATCGAGCACTATGGTGAGCTTCTCCACCTCACTCTCTCTCTCTACGCGTGCACGCATGACAGTGGTGGTGGCTATGGCGTGCGGCGGCGTAGGTGGCGGCGGTGTAGGTGGTGGCGATGTGGTGAGGCCGAACTGGGAAGGGATGGGCGTGGTGGTGGCGGCGGACACGGAAGGGGTGGGCGCGTGCGGCGGCGTGCGACATGCGGCCAGAGAGAGCTAGAGGTAAGGGACAACCCCAATATAGGAGGCCCACCTTCTAGAGAGACGGAGAGAGGAGGTGCCGTGCTGTGCTAGGCCATCTACTGGGCCAGGAAGGGGAGGGAGGGGAGAGTGAGTTTTCTTTTTTCACTTTAGCAATTCATTTTTAGTGAAAAATTGTATAAAACCATTAACAAACAGCAAAAAAATATAAAAAATCAGAAAAGATATAAATAAAATTAGAGAATATTCTTATGTCTTTTACATGTAATTTTATTCATAATTATTATTTGTGCCTATTCTTTTATAAATACTTATTATTATTTCTCTTTGTCTATGTAATAGAATTCATAATTATTATGTCATATGTTATTATAATGTATGGAAATATATGTATGTATTATTTGTGCCTATCCTTTTATAAATATATGTCCAATGAATTATAGTTTAAGACCTCGAGGAGACTCTAGATGCGATCGATCTAGGTCCAATGAATTCGATATGCAATATAAATCATATTTCATGTTTACATAGATTTCTACGATGAGTTCTCCGCACAAGGACAGAGCACTATAGTCCCATCCCACGGAGCAAGTAGAAGGGTCATCCCATCCTATGGAACAAGATCTATGGGTCATCCTGGGGTCATCCCACCCCGCGAAGCAAGTAGAAATGGGCAAAGCATCAAGATCGTCATACGAACAAGAAGCTATCAATGACATGGAGCCTCCAGAAGCGAGTAAGGCTCATCGTGAATTGGCATGTGACCCTGGTTATATTCCAAAAGAGGATGAGGTAAATTAGAGACACTCATGATTTCATGTTATTAAATGATTTCAATTCAAAGTTTCTACATATAAACTCGTCTATGATTCACATGTCTATATTGTCTTAGTTTAGAGAGATGATGTCTCAGAAAGAAGTGGCAGACGAAGATGCACTAGAACCGATGACAGCAATGACGAGCACTGAGAGGCTATGTCGGCCTAGGAAAAGGAAGCGGCTAGTGTCACAGAACCGACCAAATTATAAGAGTTCAAGTGTAGGAACGATCGATCTAGCAATCAAGTTTCTAGACTTGAGCCGATATAATCCTGGTAGTCAACCAAAATCACAAAGGACTTCAAACGAACTTTGCAGTATACCAAGATCGTAATAGTTCAACATAACACAGCGAATGTTACATAGCTCATTCATTGCCGACGAAGCGGCACCACATCGGAGTACTTAGTTATTACAACACAAGTTTGAAGTAGCGAATGCAAAATAGTTTACACACACATTTCATAAGTTCTTGTTACTGCCAGACTCTCATCTCATCCACCAAAAGCATCAGGGTACGAAGATGTTAGAGAACCGCGCCCAACGGTATAGTCCTCATCCCTAGCGGGATGGAGACAGGTCTTGGAGAAGCCATCAGAAAAGACATCATCTGCAACAGGTGGGAATAAACCCTGAGTACGAGGATGTACTCAGCTAGACTTACCCGTCTAACCAAACATAAAAAACACCAATGATCATGCAAGGCTGAGTATAAAGTGTAGCTGGCTTGACTCAAGCAATTGCCAAAAGATTAGGTTGGATAGTATACAATTCGTAAAAGCATCATATTGATTATCATTAGCCTACCACTAGATTAGCACCTATACTAAGCACTTCACTTGATTATTAGCAAACAATAATAACCATATCAAGTTCGATCATATGTTCTTTCTTGCTATCCTCAACATCATCATTCAGAACCATTAGTATTTAGTGAATGCTACGTTTGCCATTGCTCTGTCAAGTTCTCACTATCCGGGAGAGACGGTGATTCGAATCAATTCCTATCCAGCTGGAGGGTTATTCCAAGCACTCACCCAAGCACCCCCGTCGGAGAGAAAGCAGGTCACCTTTGGTACAACTCAGGAATCGCGGCTCCGATCAGCGCCGCACTCCCGGGGCTGCCACTCTGCCAGGGAGGTCAGGAATTTTAACTCACCTGCCTTTGGTCTTACGCCAATCCCCGCACACCGCACTTCCTCCGGTAGTGCACACTTTATACTTGCCGGTCTTCCGGCCTGAGTCATACTACTAGGCTTCACAGTCGGAACGAGTTATCCGGCCAACTAAGTGTTAGGCATGCGTTCAACATGACAATAGGACGTACAACGATCGGTCCTTAGCTGCCACAGACGGAGTTACTACCACCTTGCAAAACTCCACCTGGCTTAAGTCATTTTAAACCAGGTTCTTTTCCCATGATAGCACATATAGTCAATCGTGATCCAACAACAGCCCTATATCGCGCAGGTGACAGGATATCACCCGACTTCTACCGATTAAAGCATAGCTAAGCTGATACTCGATCCTAACCCTACAACTAGGTAGTGATAAGATATCTATACAAGGAAAGGATATAATGCAGCAAGGGCTTCATCACAACTCCTATACGTAATGCATCATTAGATATAACATATTCAAGTAATCTTTGAAATAAAAATGGGAGACTTAAGATGCTCCGGGGCTTCATGGTTAGGGCACTCGACCTCCTCTTCGGGCTCCTCTTGTCCTGCTGGCTGGGCCTCCGGCTCCTGAGTGAACTCCGGGCCTTCGTGGTTCACCCTCTCAAGCTCGAACGATGCTGCCGCTTCCGATGTACCTATTGCGTGCACAATAAGTGAGGAATGTGTGCATACTAGATGATGATGAATGCTAGGTAACATGATTAAAATCTTCACTGGACACTCATTTACGGAATAAGCTTCTATGACAAGTTCAGAAAGAGCACCACCACAGCCTAGCACAATAAAACAGCAGTAACGACATAACAGAGCAGCCCAAAGAACATTTCATAACTAGAGGTATGTAGATCCAACAGACACAAATTAGGACATTCTGGAAATCTTATGAAATTGTTTACAATTCATCTTTAGACATCACAGCAAGATTCATAAGTGAAACAGGCCAAATAAACAAAGTTTCAGGTTCTGTTCCAGAAAGACAGAGAGCACCTAGTTCTGGAACTCAACTTGGAAGAGCATAACTTTTAAACTACTGGACCAAATGATCCCAAATTTGAACTGCAGCTAGCATATAAAGTTTACAACATCTTTGATATAGACAAGTCCTTCAGAAAACAAGGTTATCTTTAGACAAAACTCAGATTACTCCTTTGCTGTCCAGAACAGCTTTATAACCCTTAGTTAATTATTTGATGACATAGCACAAACATATTTAGCACCAACCAAGTGACTCATAAACACAAGTATAAACTAGGATTACCAGGTAACCACATGTTCATAACTAAATACTTAACAAAAAGGCATTTATTAATTTAATTTCATAAAAGGACATAACTAAAAGATACCAGCAAGAGTGCTCAGAAAAATCTACAAAAATTACAAAAGCACCCACATGGCACCTGGACATTACCACAAAAGTTTTAGAGCAATTGCACATGCCAAACTTAAGATAATTAATTGACATATAACAAGGTGCTTATTTCATAAATTAAGAAACATGGCTTAGATAGTGTCAAACAACAGATTTTAGATTATTTACATGTTACTACTACTATGAACAAGCTTGACACCAAAGGAGAACACCAGCATAAGCATAAAACATTTAATTTGATTTAAATATGGAATGAGGCCAAAGTATTAACATAAATTACATATTAGAGATAGAGCACTCCAAAAATCATGAAATATTTATCAGAGCATTCTAATACTATCCAGAGCCTAGCATAAACATTTCACAGCATTTGGAGCAGTATATCAAGAGATATGGATTTACACAAAAATAACAAGATTAATTCATAACAATTATTTTTCACAGAAAACATGGTGCATATTATATTTTTATTAAAAAATAGTCATCCTATGGATCATCACAAAATTTGTTTCACAACTTTTGGAGCTCAGAAACTAGAGATACGATTTTTGCAAGATTGCAAGAAATCTGGATTTTAAATAAAAGAGAGGAGGGAGCCGTTGTGTCACTGATAGCGGGACCCGCGTGTCAGGTTCTTCTTCCTCTCGACCGAGGCGACGTTCACCGGCGATTTCTCCTCGACGGCGAGGTCTCCGGCCAAACCGAGGGCACCAACGTGATCCCCAGACACTTGCGAATCGATTGACCCCCTTTTCCCCACGGCGGAGCCACCGGAAGGGGCTCGCCGTCGACCATGGCGGCTCGGCAGAGGTGCTCGGCGATACGCCGGAGCTCTTAGACCGGTAAAGCGTGACTTAGGGTTTCCTACAGCACCAGTGAACTATGGCAAAGCTTTCTAGGTAGGTGACTTGGCTTGAAACGGTGTGGGAAGGGCTGGCCACGAGAGGACCGAACTTCGGCGGAAACACGGCGGCGCTGCGTGTCGTGTCCGGCGACGGTGAGCACAGTAGAGTGTCCCCCAAGTGGCGCAGATGCTAGCTTTGGTCCTAAGCTACCCCTAGAACCCAACCTGAGAAGATGAGAGGCTCCGGGGAGCTCAGCATTGGGCTCGCCGGAGAAAATGGTTCCGGTGACCCGATTTGGGGAAGATTGGAAATATCGGCTCACCGCAGGGTTTCACGGTGAGATTGCGGGTGTAAGTTCGAGAGCAGGACATGGCGGAGCTGTGGGCGAGCTTTGGTGGGCAGCGATGCAGCATGGAGCGCGCTCGAGATCGTCGGAGTGAGCTCGCGACGGAGACTCCACTGCGGCCGATCTTTATGCGTTAGAGAGGCGAGAGGGAGGGAATGGACGCAACCAGGCGCTCGAGGGTGTCGCCGTGGAGGTCATGCGCGCCTCCAGTGCTGACGAGAGGGGCCAGAAACGGCGTACGGATGCCAAATATCGCTGATGTGCTAACGCCAGTCGGCCATGTCGACGGGGACGACGTCCATTCAGAGTCTGCATCGCTTGTCTGATAGAGACACTTTGGCGTTGATTAACTTACAAACCAAAGCGAAACAAGAGATGATGTAGTTGACATTGTTGGAGTTCTAATCGAGTTCTACAGGTTTGTCAACTGGAGCAAAGACCAATTTGGCCTGGATGAAGAGATATGAAGCTTCCAAAATCAATCAGGCAAACTGGTGGCGCCAGGACTTAGCAAAATTTTGCTAGGTGTCAAAACAGCCCCAATTACGCCTTGTAAGCACTTTTTGAGCAAGTTGTGATTATTTTCATGAGATAGCCATAAAACAACTTTTGTTCCTTATAAAAATTGCTACAACTTTGCTTTAGGAAGTTTTGACATGCAAACATTCTATGAACCACTTTTTAAAAGCCTAAAAAAGAGGTTTTTAGGGCCTATGAGTGAAACCATGACTTAGAGACATAATTTGGAGATGTGACCAACATGAACATTGTTCAAAAAGTTGAGTTAAGCATAGGTAAACTATTTTCCAAAGCATAAAACACAAAAAAGGGCATAGTACAAACAAACATAAGCATATAAGGCATAATTAAGCAAGTCAATTCATACTTATGCATAAAATGACATGACCCAAGGTGAATGATGATCATGGTATGCTTATGAAGATGATGATGCTCATGTTATGCATGTGAAAAGATGCAACCATAGCACTGGGGTGTTACAGTTAGGTTTGAAACGAGGAGAGAGAGTGTTGAACCAATTTCTAGATGACACATATGCCATCACATATGTGAGCCCGATCAGACAGCCCCTAGCTGCAAAGGAGGACCTACCCAAATATTGGAACACAGTTGGTTTTCGTGTGAGGGACATTCTTGACATCATAATTAAGAATTGGTCTGGTGTGTCCAATGATGACAAGAAAAAAAATTTGGGCTAAGATGAAGATGAGGTTCCAGTTTCCTTGGAATGTGCCAGATGAACTAGTGAAGGTATATACAATGAAGCATTGTGCGATTAGTTTTCAAGGTTGGAGGTCAGAGATGAATGTGAAGTATGCAATGACAGGGATGGATCAGACAACAAAATACAAGATTTCTAAAGGGCAGTGGGTAGTTTTACTTGAGTAGAGGAATGACCCTAACCTCTTAGCTTGGAGCGAAGCCAACTCCCAGCTCACAAAGAGGAACAAGTACCACAACCATCTAGGCAAAGGTGGTTACCAGCACCAGTTTCCCAAATAGAGGCAAGAAGACGCTACGAAGAAGGCGGCAGGGTTGCTGGCGCTGTCCGAGGAAGTCGGTGAAAGGTCCACGAATTGGATGCATGCTCGAAAACCAAAGGAAACCGAGACCGATGTGTCCTTTGAAGACTCAATGCTTGATGAAGCATCGAAGAGCATCTTTGCAGTGGCAGGCATGCAGTAGGAAGGCAAGTTCACACCACGAAGGGAGAGGACATCCTAAGTGTTGGCCTTGGTAACCTTGAGCATCCTGGCCATGTTTGAGGCATCTCATCCAAAGAAGAATGGAAGGACGGATTTGTCCCTTATTAAAAAAATGAGTATAAGAGACGTGATCAGTACAAGGAACAAATGGCAACTTTTTTTAGGAAGAGTCTAAGAAAGACTTCCAATGATGGGGAAGTTGCTAGAAAACCCTCCTCCTGAGTTGATGCAGAAACTGGCGAGTGCGGTGTCAAATCTATAGACCAGCACTTAGGCTCCCAAAATGCAGGTAGTCCTAGTGGTGTCACAACCGTTGGTGGCACAGAGTGAAACAATCATTCCAAGTAGTGTCGCAACTTTGACAAACAAGGATCACTATCTAGTTGAAGACATTGTTACTTCTATGCCTTGGTCCCTAGTCATAAGATATGGGATTAACAATCATCGTATAAAGGAAGCAGCCATGGGCAAAGTGATCCCAGAAGGACCTAAATACCATGGTGCTGACATTCCTAAAGACTACTACAGAGTAGAGGTATCGACCGTAGTCCAAGGATATGAGGACTAGATTCTAGACATCCCTGGTCCTAAGGATATTGTGAAACTCGGACAGGCGATAAACAATTTCATCCTTTGGCCTTGGAGGGACGTGCAATTAAGGGAGCGACCACCACACTCTCAAGAGATGCCACTCACCTAGGAGTCGTCAGCTCATATCGATCCTCTTCCTAACCCACCGCCTTCACCTCCCCAGTCTCTTCCCAACCCACCAGAATCACCTTTCCATGTTTTCCCTGACCATCAACCTTCTCCTCTCCATGTTCTTCCTACCCCATAGAAAACACAATCTCTGCTGCCATTCAATTCCACCCCTTCGCACAACCCAAAGATCTAGAACCAAGTAGTGAGCCACCAAAGGTGCCAAAGAAGAAATCTGTAATACTTAAGTTGGTTTCACCATACGAGCCGAAGAAAAAATCAGCTCGCCATGTGAGATTTTAGTCAGGCATTGCTTCGAAATGCACTATAGAAGAGCATGAGATCTTTGAGCTAGCAAAGTCAAAGGTGCTAGCGCCTAAGGTCATAACTCCTGTCAAATTCAAGGTGCTAAGTGCCGAAGACTACAAGCATATCCCTAAAACATACGTGTGGGGAAAGCCTCTACTCAGTCGTGTCAAACTCTTGAAGAAACCAAGTGGTATAAAAAGGTTTCATGACTAGTACATGAGAGCCTCTTCTGTTGGCATCAACACCATCAGCATGTGCATACAACAAATAGCATTTCTCAGTAAGAGTACTAAGAAATGCATTCTTACATTCTACGACATGTGGGCACTGATGAACCATAGGATGCTAGACATACAGATCGTAACGACATTTGCATCGTAAGTGTTACATAGTTAGACACATTGTAGTTGCATCAATTTTCAATATCCGATATGTTTGTGCCATGCTGAATGTTATATGATCAACAAGATATGTATTTTGGTTTGGACTTTCATTATTGTGTCGATGAAAGGAATGGCTATCTCTGCTCAGTAAATATAGCCGAAGATCGGCGCACATTCCAAATTGAGGATGGCAACAATGAGTTATAGGGTTTGGAATGTGCATAATGGGATGAGAAACTCTAAAAGTTGAAACTTGATTTTAAAGCCAAATACGCATTCTACATTCGAGATTCTCTAAAAAAGTTTCAAGATAGAAAAGTGGTGGTGGCCCCGTACCACTTTGGGTAAGTGTGAGTTTACATTTATCTATCTAAACTATTCCAATGCATAAATGCATCATGAATTTGATTCGAGCAGTATCCACTAGATATGCTTCATCATTTATCCTAACGAGGGAAGGCTATTGGTAATAGATTCTGTAGATTACCCGAAAGATAGCTATGCTTCATTCATCAAACTACTAGAGCTATAAGTCAAGCTATGCATGCATACTTCAGGATAGTGAGAGTTTGATAATAACATGGTGATTCTATTTGATATCAAAGGGCATACAGGTTCTATAAGATAAATCATGGAAAGTGCGAGTCCAACAGACCAGAGCCGCCATTGGAGGTTATACATAACTAGCCGATACGTATAAAAATTTACTCTTATCAATACAAATCATACACATAGGACCAAGGCTGCAACTATAAATAACCACTCTCATGTGATACAGTGCATGAAGCAACCACCCTTATCTGTCCTCTGTGGCTACTATGTGTGCGAGAAAATGAGAGAGTACGGACGATACGAAAGGAACCCTGCCATGGTTATATAAGTAATAGTCATCTATACAGTTCCGACATTAAAGTTGCAAGTCATACAATATACGATGTTTATAAACTTTTTTTCAGGTATATAAGCAAGGGACGGCGGAGCGCATGGACGAATGTGCTTTAGACAACATAGTTGAGGATATCTACTCGTTCCTCATGAAGCATGTTATTCCACGTGAAGGCAAATATCATGATGATGAAAGTCAATTATCCATGCCACAGTTCCGGATGCTAACAGAAATTTGTAAGCTCAAATTTACTAAAGAGGATTATTAGAGGACAGAAACAAATTTTGATGTATATATAATGTGTGATGATGTATATACTCTTGTAATTAACTTTATATCTTTGAGCACCAAACTTTGATGTATATAAATGTATGTATAAAATAAAATATTTAAATTGCATGTTGTTATGTTTGAACACCAACCAATATCAATATATTTAAATAATAACAATATAAATAAATAAATATATAATAATAAAATTTTAAAATTCATTTCCACATGCGGTTCTCTTACAGAACCGCCTGTGTAAATGACACATTTACACAGGCGGTTCCCTAAGAGAGCCGTCTGTGGAAATATTTTCTACAGGTGGCTCACAATGAACCGCCTGTGAGATTGGCCCATTTCTAGTGGCCTCTAGCGCAGACGGTGGTGGCAAACGCTAGTAAAAATAGGTTACCAATCGCCGGTATAGTATTACCCATGTACTAGTAGTAGTTCATGCTCTTTTTTATATATCTGTACACGTTAATGTTCTCCATGCAATCTATAATTATATATACTAGTAAACATTTATGTAAATAAATATGCCGCAATCACAATTCTCTTTCTATGGCTATGGCTATATTAAATGTATGTAATTCCAATTATCTAGTGATCGTGTTCCCCCTCCTCAAAACACCCTCCTCCGATCGTGAACCTGATTGTTTGTTCCACATCATAAGCATCCATTTCTCGTACCCTTCGTATCGAAAACTTCATGACATCGGCATGAATAGTCCACTGTGGCTGGCAACTGTACCTCAATGTGGTGAGCCTGGACTGAAATAACTTGGAACCTTGTGTGTTGTAATAATCATGGCTAGCAGCAGTTGTGATTGTTGCTTGTGAGACATGTTAGAAATTTAGACATTTTAATGTTTGATTCAATCCAGAAAATTACACATAATAAATTGGTAGCATATATGTGTACGGGTGCAATTTTATCGCTACTCGGATTAGAGATAAACATTACAATTACTGTAGACATACTGAAAATAAAATATAGTTGTTTAGAATTATACCAAGAGGAGGGACCAGTGCCGAAGACACTAGAGGCTCCATTCGCACTAATCAACATAGTGCGTTGCTTGAAGTAGAGGACCAAAGTCGATGCAGGAAGATGTTCGCAGTGTAGTCCTGCGAACGTCCACCGGGAAGAAGATGATGTAGCCGATCTCTCGTAACCACTAGAAAGAAGTCGATTTGAGTGAAGCAGCCGATCTCGCCGATCCGAGGTAGCAGGAAGTAGCAGATCTCGTCGATCCAAGGTAGCGAGCAGTCACAGAAAACGCTCCCCAAAAACCTGATTGCCCGGACACCCGAGCAGGTCTCTCGATGCAAGGCGTCGGGTTCCAGAGGCCTGCTCTCTCGATCTCTGTGTGCGCAGAGGTTCGGGACGGAGATGAACCAGAGGAACTCGATAGGGAGATTAGAGGAGAGGACTGATGTGTTGTATATAGCAGGGAATGAGGATGTGGGAAAGAAATATATAGGCTAAAGATGAAACGTCTAGTTTAATTGCAATCAATGACAATCAATTGCCTTTAACCAGACAAAGGTCAGAACGTGACATGACATGACACGACACGCACGCTCGCTCGCTCACCTCGCCGCGACATGGCACACACGCATGCTCGCCACGGCATGGCACGACATGGCTCGGCTCGGCTCGGCGGCGGCGCGCGCATGTGGCACCCTATTTTCCTTTCTAACTTCTATATAGGAGCTATCATAGGCCACCTATTTATATGTTGAGTTAACACATAGTCAACAATCAATCCGGTATTAAACCGTTTTCATTCTAGCATTTATTATAGGCCCTTGAATTAATTATCATCAAATAGAATATGGGCTAAAACCCTAAATAATATTCAACAATCCCCACCTATTTCTAGGGCACTGATGACACTTCTTAACACAATTACTAAAAATAGACTTTCAAATCTATCCCTAGCAATGGCGTCAAAATTACTTAACATCACTTAAGCTAGGTTGTCATTCCTAACATGATGTAGAAGTGCTGGTATTAAATCTATATGCTTTTTTAGTAATAAATAAATAAATAAAGATCCGTAAGCGTACAAATAATACCGATACAACATTTTAACCAAGAGTATTCCATGTATCATTATTTATATTTTTACCACTGGGAAGGGACTTGCAATGCATAATGAGCAATGAGCACTGCATGTAACCAATGGAGACCTTAACCATGTCTTTATCTATCTCTCATACAGGGTAACTCTCACATAAGATAAATATATGAATATGAATAATAAGTGACAAGGGATAAAAAAAATCATAGCCATAAGATAAACATGATAATCATTGCAATTAGAGTACTCTAAGTCTATAGCACTAGCATGGTATTTGGATAGTCTACAAGAATAAATTCTAAGTATTCTAACTATACTATCAAAGCATAGATTGATTGGTGCAAATACACATAGCATCATCACTAGAAAAGGTTATATCTATGCATAGTGATATTAGCAAGAAAGATCATGAACAGAGCAATCACTTCCCTATAATAATGGCGCTCTACAATCATTATAACCGGGAAAAGAAATACAAAGGACTCAACAAGACTATCACTCCCGCGATCTACCTCGAGCTCCAGACTATAAGGGGCAATCGCAAATAAATACGGTCTAGGCACCTCGCCTACACAATATCTATCACTTACCCATCGGCCTAATGAGTAAGCACTATACGATCTTATGCATAAACATAATTCTAATCTAACTACGCTAAGCATATAATCAAAGTAGATAAAGAACAATATAATTGAGAACATAAGCAAATAGAATAAAGTCAATTTCGATATAGATAAAATTTATATTCATTTTAGCAAGAACTAATATACATATAACAAGGAGAATAAGAGTTTACCAAGAACTGAAGATTGATCCGTATTCCAAGATTAACTTGACGGCTTCTAGATCTAATCCTATGTAGCTATGCTAAAGAACTATAGAGATCTAATTGAGATTGTGGTTAAGAATCCTATAGAGATAGATCCATTTGAGGGACCCCACTCTGTCTAATTCTTCTTCTATTGATCTTCTTAGAGAATAATGAACTCCTCCTTAGGGGGGTCGGGGTCTTTATTTATAGCACCTCAGGAATCACCACAGCCCTTGGATCAGACCGACTTAAACGTGCGCTTAAGTTTAATCCTCAAGGTCGGTTGAGGCAGGGTCCGCGAGGTTGAAGCTGATTGGCTTCTACCCCCGGGCGGCCGCCCCTGATAGGTGGGGCGCCCGCACCTGCCCTATGGCAGATGGGCCCCACCTTTCAGGTGGTGTCTTCCCGAGCCTTCTAGAGTATTCTTGAGTTGATGTTTCACGTTTTTTCTCTATGTAAATCTGACATGTGGACCACCTTTTATTCTTATTTCGATAACCCCCTGCAGAAATAGACAATCACCAAAACTCGTGGAATTCTGTCAGTGATAACCCCTATAGCTAAATAATATTATGATTTTAATCCTTTCTTATGCTATGTTGACGGTTAAAAAGAGTACTTATCTACCGTCAACAAACTCCCCCAAGCTTACCTTTTGCTCGTCCATGAGCAAAGATAGACTCAGTGATGGATCAGGAGTTGCTACAATGCTTTCATGCCTCACAGGTACACATGTCTTCAAACAAGGACTATCCTCTAGATAAAGTGAACTATTCTGACTGAAGACTGACCCATATTACCTTTCACCATGGAGCTTGTAGCTATCACTTAGGTCTTGGGCAGCTGAAAGACATAACAGTTAAGACGAGCACTATGCTACTCACCCTTTGATCAACTATTATTCCAGAGTTTTGCAAGATTTTTAAATAAAACTCAGAGTTTTCTTATATGACACTTTCCAGTCTCTCATATGTGGTATTTTTGGATCCTCTCCTAGGCAAGTGAGTATGCCTTCTCCCTCAGAATATGTGGTATTTATAGGACTAAGGCATACTTTCATTCTCTCTCACCCCCTACTTCTAATTGACTTATGGGGAGCACATAGGTGGGAAAGACTATTCGAACCTACTTATATGTATTGCATAGTTAAATCATGGATCCATAGAAACTAATTATACAATCAAGTCATATGTGCATGTGAGTGAATAAAGTGGATGATATGGATGGAAGTGGTTATGAGGGGTGATAACTGGTGGTGAATATCTAATTCTACATTTGCTCCATGGGAAAACATACCTCCCTAAATTAAGAATAAGGGCTTGGTTGTCTTTATTTTCTTATGCATTGGGACTTTTGTCCTCTTTCTTTCTTTTCTCATTTTTTTTAAGATCAGCAATCCCTTTTTCATGCACTGATAATAGGAGGGAGTATCAACTAAAATAACTGGAGGTTTATTGGATAAGACATAATGGCAATGGATGAAGGAATGTGTACTCCCATGGTAGGAGTAGCATCAGTGTGTGTTTCCAGGATAGAAATAGCACAGAGTTTAGTGCGTATATGTGGGTGGTACTTCTAGGAACAGAAGTAGCACATAGTGAATGTTGTGGATGTAAGTGGTTGCGTACTTCTGAGGATAGAAGTAGCTAGGATCAATGGATGGAGAGCACATAATATTGACTTTAACTGCATGACTAGTTCCTTAGGGTCTACACAGCTTAACTATCCTCAATGCTTATAGGTTGAAATACAAGTGGAGGTTTTCCTAATCTAGCAAGCATGAGTATTTGGTTGTGGTAGGAATTTAAACTCTCATCATAAAGGAACTCAACATGTAGCAATTAAAATTTTCAAAATAAATTCTCCAGATATCTAGCATCTCTAAGAGCAAGTTTGATAGCAGCTCAAGACCTTCCCATATCATATCCGTGAACTACCTAAACTTAGATAAATCAATTGCTACCCACAAGTTTCAGATTCAAAGCAAAATCTTAAGTCTAAACAGTTGTGTCTAAAACTCAGGAGAGTACAAGGTCGAAAACTAGATACTTGCAAGGAATTACGGTAGAGCAACTATTCATCATCTCCATGTAAGAGTTTATTCTAGAGGTTTATTTTAACAAATTCCTTAAGATCTCTCCATAGCTAGCAACATTAATTATGAAAGATAAAATATTTATTAGGTTTCTAAAGTTATTCATCTTTTTATCTTGTCATAACGCACTAGGAATAGATAGATAAATAAGTAAGAGATACTTAGCTCGGTAAACGGGGGTTGCTCTCCCCCAAGCTGGATGTTAGCATAGTCTACTGAGGTTGCTGACAAGCAATGAAGGTGTACTGATCCTCCTAGTGCGTCGTAGGTACTTTCTGTCAGAAATATCTCTTGCCTAATGTGGATAGTACGCTGACAGGGGACAAGACATCCTTCTGTCTGTTAATTCTTCTTAATCCTTTGAAGCTTGTGAAGCTCAAATAGACAAGAAAGCTTATGGAACTGATTAAGCGTTAGTAATAATCCTCTAAGCCTTGGGAGTCTAGAACTTTCTTATACCCATTTATCTTGTAGCAGGATCAAAATATTTTTATGCTTTACATATTTGTGGTATGCATACAGTGAAATAAATAAGCTAAAACTTATTTTTAAGCTTCCATAGTAAATAAGTATGTGAGTTGTAATCACACATTAAATAAATGGGGCTTAGCAATTTTCTAGATGCAAAACAAAACATATTTATTTTATTTTCTAATGCAACAATGAAAATAAAGATGCAACTAATAAAGCAATTAAGAGAAATAAATATGCATAAAGGAAAATGCCGATAAATACCAAGTTACCCCTTTGGCACGGCGTTTGGTGATTTTAAGTCCTCCGAACAGGACCTTCTTGTTCGCTCGCTGATTGAGAGGCGCATCAGATTTCACCACAGGTGTTGTGTCTTGTGCAGGATTCAATTTTGAATTTACCTTAGGCTTCCATACTTGCTCTGTAGGTGATGGCGACTTGGAGGAGAGAGTGTCTGGAATCACTAGCTCTTTTTTTGCTGGTACTTCCTCCTTGATGGCGTTTTTGTTAGGGTAATCGATCTTTGAATCTTGAAACCTCTCCTTCATTGTCAGCCCATCCGTCTACAACATTCTTCTTCTTCTGG
>Ga0182004_10002096_pt1 | contig 15295 bp, 6 predicted proteins | sample Sormic07211540_1_FD_120479 | JGI IMG/M metagenome (GOLD analysis project Ga0182004, IMG submission 120479) | Endophyte microbial communities from Sorghum bicolor roots, Mead, Nebraska, USA - 072115-40_1 MetaG | ecosystem: Host-associated > Plants > Roots > Unclassified | place: USA: Nebraska...
CGCCGGCAATACCCGGCTAGCTTCCCATTAGTGAAAAGTTCCTAACCCACTTAATCGCCGCATTACCCCCAATCCGGACGGGGGGGGGGGGTCCCTTAATCAACCACCGCCATTGTATGGTCCCTGGCTTGACGAGCCGGCCTGGCGGTCCATGATCGATGATGGAGTGGAGGCGAGCCCAACCAAGTTAAGGCCGTTGGCTGCTGGTTGGTGGCGGTGGCGAGTGGCGACCGGCGACTGGCGAGAGTGGCGCTGGCGCCGCGCCGACCGTAGAGGCGTCGTAGTACTAGCTAGAGGGATAGATGGATCTGATGCGCTCGTGCGCGCGGGTGCGATGAAAATGGTGGGGAAAGCACAAGGGGAACCCCGTGCGTGCGCGCATCTCTGCAGACTGCAGTGCAGTCAACCTGCCGGGTGCCGACACCGGCGTGGCACCCGGCACGTAGAGCACGTCGTACTATTAATATATTCCAGGGTGTCGAAACTGGAAAGACGACTGCCTTTGAGCAGCAACAATACGATGATGGAGCCCAGGCAGGCATGTGTTAGATGCCACGTCGCTCTCGCATTCCAGTAGGCTGGGGAAGCCCTCAGCTCCCCTCGGGGGTGTGTCAGGTCGGGTGGGTGGATCGTCGATCAAGTCGAGTCGAGTGAGCCCCTACAAAAGCCACCTCACTGATCGATCCGACACCACAAAGTCTCTTCTCTGGGTGCATGTGCTCGCCGAATCTCGACAAGCCCGGCCAGGGGGACTACTCACTCTCGTTCGCGCGTGCATATTTATCGACATCGGTCGGTCGGTCGGTACAACACGCCCCGCGGCTGTCGACGAAGGGATTGGCCCAAAACACCGCGACCGCACGCGCGCGCGGTCATCCATCGATCGGCTCATGCATATGCACGCACGCACGCACGCACGATGGTCCTGCTGCGTTTGAGCTGTTCGCGTCGCCCCCACCACCCCACCAACGGCAAGGCCGCCCGAACCAATCAAGCCAGGCGGGACTTGCACGCGACGCGCGCGCGGGTGATGTGTGTGTGGTTGTTGCGCTCGCTGCAAAGCACGGCGCGGTCACGGACTCCCCTCGCGCCCGCCTGCAATGCTAGCTGGGCTCCGCTTCTTTCGGCGCCGGCCACAGACGCTCCGCTACCTAGCTGGTGCTGGTCCATGCGTGTGTGCGCGCGCGCTTGCTCGTGCGCCGCCGCCCGCCGGCCGGGGGATAAGACCCGATCGAACGAAGGTAGTAGTATAGTAGTAGTACGTGTGGCTTGGCTTCAGCGACATGCATGCCGACATGCGTGCCAATTGGCCAATGGCCGCGCGCCGAATACGTACGTACGACGGGGACGGGGTAGCGAACCTAGCTTATTTGGCCTCTGACGATCGATCGATCGAGTTGGTTTTCCAGCTTGTAAAACGAGAATCAATTGATATATCAGGTGCGTGCATATATATGCATGCGCTAGCTGTAGCCTGTACGTGGGTAGGCATGCTTAGCTAATTAATCATGGCGCGCGCGGATCCAGCACAGAGAAGCATCTAACTAACTGCTAACTAACTAAAACTAACCAACCTAGGAGAGCAGTGTGCTGTGTGCATCAGGGTCGGTGAAGTGCATCTGCGCGCGTCGACATGCATGCTCAAATCATCCCGTCCGGAAGAAGCTATAGGCTCATCAGGACCTTGGTGTATACACGACGCACCGAGCCACCGACTTGTGCCTGCATATGTCCAGCTCGTTTCTGTTCGTATTTACAAGCCTTGTGCAGCTCTTGATTCCGTTTCTGATAGATCCTAGCTTTTCTGAACCCAAACCCGTTTCTTTTGCTCTTTTTTTTTGTCTCCTATTTTTTTAACCTCTGAGACTATTCGCTTTAGTTTATCTGCTAAATCTACTAACTATTTAGTAATATTTTTATTTTATAATAAATCAGCGAATAGTATTTTCAGTCATGACATTTCGATCAAGCGAACAGACTTCCTATTCGTGTGTACTGTAACTGAATCTCTTTCTTTTTTGATAACAATTGCCTGTATGGCCTGCATAGCTCCTCTGCTTTCGTTAAAAAAAAAAAGAAAAAGGTTTTCCGGCGTGCGTGTTTCCATTCATTTTTATCCCTATGTGCGTGCTTTCTTCTAATGTGATATATAGAAATGCTCTTGCTCTCTTTTCCAACAACAACAACAATCTGGAGCAATATGAGTCAATGATGATGGGGACATGGAGTCATACCTTAATTTTTGTTTCCACCGTCCAATTGAGATGTGATTCCCGATATAATTAATTGTTATTACTTGCGGGATGCATGATTAAGATGGTGGACACAAGAGAACTCCATGTTTTTGGAGGGACAAGGCTATATTTAGTGTTCTTTTTGACTGCCAGTTCGATGCCAACGTGGCAACGTGTCATGTCTGAGCTTTCGGAACGATCAAAAGGTTAGCAAAATAATCAATCCGCTCCCGTCTTTATTCCGTTGGTCTTTACAGGCAACTGGCAGCTCCTGCACTCTCCTTCGACCGTGGGCCGCCGTCGTACGATCCAGGGATTTTATTATATATAAAGCTTTTATAAATCATAGATCTGAGGGAATTTCTGCGTTGGATATAAGGAAATGGCCCTTGGCATTGTCAAAGACTAGAAAGGACAGGTACAGGTAGCGCAAGAACACTACTGGTAGTCTGGTAGCCTCATGTGGTGCTGCTTGACTAGCTGCAAAGGCTAGTAGCTCTGTAGCTAGGGGCTGGCTAATCAGATGCTCCTATGTTTTTCTTTAATCATCATGAGACTGAAATTGCTTCAGCTTCATCATGGGATAGATAGACAGGGACTTGAAAAAAAGAAGATAGATACCCGTACGTACGTGCTCAAAGGGGTTTAATAAATTTTTGTTGCCTCGCGTAGGAGAATATATACAAGTGGGAATAGTTAGTTTACAACATAAGCCTGACTACGACGTCCATGTTCGCAGATGCCTCATGTTGAAATCAAGCAACCTTTTGCTGTTTTGCATTGGCCAGTTGTTGAGGCAGTTATATATGGTCCCACGTTGGTCAAGTTAGCGCACTCAAATCACAGACAGATTACCTTGCAGCAAAACCTGAGGACCGACCTGGATGGAGTCCCAAACCTTCACTGCCGCCCATTACGGCAGTGATACTATCATCCCCAATTTGGGATATAAACTAGCCATGATAAGCTGCACAAAAAACTTCATAACTTTTTCATATGATGTACAATGAAGACATAGTACTCGACGAGATCTACAACTTTGTAGTTCATTGTAAAAATATTTGATTCAAAATGTTTTATGGAGTTAATATCAAAGGAATTCATATGCTTAGTCACAAAGTGAGTATGTAGTGGTAGAGAAGGATCACAGATGAAGAAACAACCAAAATAAAAGTTATAGATCTCAAAAAGTTATGAAATTTAGTAACTTTTTAATTTAAAGTTGTTTTGATGCCGAAATATTTTATTCACAAGATTTTATAGAGTTAATACCAATGGAATCTATATTGCTCTATAATCACAAGTGAGTGTGTAGTGTAGTAGTAGAGAATGATCTCAGATAGAGAAACAAAAAACAAAAGTTACAGTTCTCAAAAAAATTATGCAATTATCTATTTAATAATATTTTATTTGAAATTATTTACCCAACGAAATTACATTTGAATTTCTCATATTTAAAATTTAAATTTTACAAATGACCTTGGATGAAAATAACCAAAATGGAAGTATGTAGATCTTAAAAAGTTGTACAACATTATAATTTATAACCTTTTTATTTATAATAATGTATCTAAGAAAAATGATGTTTGAATTTTCTCATATTTGAAATTTAAATTCTTCAAACGACCTCGGCTAGAAATGACCAAAATTGGCGCACTCTACGGTGGCTACAATGCTCTAAGCTAGGCAAAGCCCTACCAAAGACGATCTTAAGATGCTAGCTCTGTCCTCAAACTAAGTACCACTAAATATGTCATAAGCTTGCACCACCACTCGTTAGACCAACTTTGATCTTAGGCGTGCCGTGCCATTATCGAAGAAATCTGATACAAGATCCATTGATGGCATAGGGTTCGGTTCGCCGGATGTTATACAAATATCGAAGGAAGTCGGTATGAAAAAAATCGCCGAAAGTTTTAAAAGATTTGTGAAACTTTGTCTATAGAATTTTAAATCTCTGAATGAATGTCCGAATAGAGAACAATTTAATGAAGGTCACCGATAAATTAAAACCAAAAATCAGAATTTCAATTCAGGGGAAATTTCAAACCCTGGTGCTGGTGGTGCTGGTGCGTCAACTATCGCTTTTACATCTTTGGGGGCTCAAAACGGTTGCTTCGTGATTCAGGGATTCAGGACTCCAGTGCCGCACGGATGCGTTGCCCGGCCGTCATCAGCTGTCTCATGACTTGACAGGTATACTACACACGGTTGATGATGATATAATAACCAACTTAATTTCGATGCCAAAATCCTTCAAGACACGCATTATGCGTTCTCGCCTTCGCCCGTGTGGCCGTGTCGCGATGCAAGTCGTTGGTCAAGTACGTGCATGTGCCGCTGGTCGCTGCACCTGCTTGCCAATCTCTTGTACTAGCTTGTCACCTGCATGCATGTCTTGCACCGTGCGTGGCCGTGCCACGCCACATGGGCTGCATGCGCCGGTCGTGTTTTCCTTGGGTGTTCGCCGAAACGTGACATGCTTCGAGGAGGATGGCTCACCGCTCACCTAGCTAGTCGAGTCAAGTCACCTCTCCAACTCCATGGGGTTCCACGGAAATACGTGGCCGGGAACAGGTCGGTCGGTCCTTCACGTCACGCTCTCTCCCTCGGGGGCAAACGGAGACGGCGGCGTACTCCTAGGCAACAACGACGGCGGCGTCGCTGCAAGCGTGGCAGCCCGCAGCCCGACGAGCTGTCGCCGGAGCGGGGGAAAGTGTCGCGCAGTGGGGTGACCTGGAGCGCACGTGTGGAAGCGGAATCCGCAATGATATCCGGGCCGGGAGCGCACGTGGATCCTGGGCCAAGGGGAAGCCTGCCCATCGACGCGGGCACTCGCGAGAATGCACGGGGACATGTTAACTTTTCACCTCGGAAATGGCGTCCCAGCGCTGCACTGTAGTAGTACTACTTGGGCCTGGTTTAGTTCATCCCGAAAACCAAAAAGTTTTCACATCAAATCTTATGGTACATGCATGAGACATTAAATATAGACGAAAACAAATCTAATTATAATTAAATATAGACGAAAACAAAAACTAATTATACAGTTTAGCTGGAAATCATGAGACGAATCTTTTGATCCTAGTTAGTTCATGATTGAATAATATTTGTCACAAACAAACGAAAGTGCTACAGTATCGAAAAGTTTTCGCTTTTCGGAACTAAACAAGGTGGCGCAGGCGATGATGAGGGTGTGATGAGCTAACTCTGACACACGCGCGGCCACGCCAGCGGCGAGTGCGGGGCATGTGGGCCGGGTGAGAGATCGAGATCGATCAGGCTCCACGTCGACAATTTAGTTCATCTTAGAAACTAAAAACTTTTCAAAAATTATTATCACATCAAATTTTACGGTACATGATTGAATATTAATTATAGATGAAAAAAAACTAGTTACACATTTTGTCGGTAAATCAGGAACTAAACAAGATTTTAGTCTTTAGGTCCACACGGCAGTCTCGTACATGGGAGTAACCTTCTTCGTACAGAGAACACAGTAAACTCCTGGCTGGCCGAAGCAGATGCCCAGTACAAATCGGGCTTCCCCTTTGTTGGCTTAATTATGGCACATTTTGGCGTCTACTTGCCCTATCTTAAATTATAGCTTATGCTAGCTACATTTTAAACCAAATTCCTCTAAATTTGGTCTAATTAAATGCGAAGGACAATGCATTAAGCACCAAACTAAACAGAAACTCAACAAAGTCTCTGCACTAGAAAAAAAATGGTGACATGCTTTCACAATCGCTATGTCAGATCCTGTAAGCACACACAGATCTCAACTTCACCATAGATGGATATTTTGCGAGTCTATGCATAGCAGCATAGGGGTATGTGATGCGACCATACCACAGCTAGACAAATCACATGTCAGTGATTAGTCAAAAAACAGAGACGGTTATATGGCACGTCTGCGTTATGAATAATCTCAAACGAGTAATATGATCGTCTGTAAAAATAGTTAACGGACCGTTTGCGGTGAATGTATCATGGACGGTGTGAGGACCTGTTTGTGATATTTGTTTAAGCACAGGCGAGTTGAGTAGTTGTCTATGCAATTATTATAACAGACGGTGTACAACCTGTTTGTGATTTGGGTGGTCATCCAGACTAATCTCTCGGCATTTTTTTTTGCTTTTCTGTGATATAGTTATGAACTCGTGGGAGAAAATATTAGAGACGAATACTATTGAGGGGTGTCTCTGTCAAATCTGAGACGTGTACCGTTTAGTGTCTTCTTTACGTTGTTTCTGGCATCGCAAATATCCGCATCCGCAGAGGTTAGTGCATTCTGAACAAACTATCGATGTTTACATGTATTTAAATATGATAAAAAATATTTATGGTTCCTTAATTGTGCTTAATGTGATTCATTAGATCGATTATGATCGACTCAGGTGAGCGCTTCATCGGTGTACCTAAATGGTCTTGGCCGGTGACGTTGCTAGTGGTGGTGTGACTGAGGCCTTGTTTAGTTCATGATTCTTTTTTATTTTTGTTACTGTAGCATTTTGTTTTATTTAATAATTATTTTCCAATTACGGACTAACTAGACTCAAAAGATTGGTCTCGTAAATTACAGGAAAACTGTGCAGTTAGTTTTTATTTTTATCTATATTTAATACTATATATATGTGTCAAAAATTTGATCTGATGAAAAATTTTGAAATTTTTTGGAAACTAAACCGTGCCTGACTTAACTTAACCTTTGAGTACCTAAATATAGATAAATAAAATAACTAATTTGCCTGTAATTTGTGATACGAATCTTTTGAGCCTAGTTAATCTATAATTGAATAATAATTATCAAATACAAACGAAAGTATTATAATAGCTAAATCCAAAAATTTTCACCATATAAACAAGGCCTTACATCGCAAAGGATAGAGAAGATATGCACTAGGGTTCCCCTGTTAGGTAGGCGTATAGCCAACAACTTTTTGCTAAGATAAAGACCAACATAATACTTCCTCGGTTCAATTATCTCTGGTTTTTCTTTTTTTTTTCATTAGTCTCCTTTGTATTGGCTTGGGTGCAAGGTTTTCTCGTTGCTACTCATTGGTCATTGACTAAAGGATAAAATGATAGAAACAAGCGAATTGATCATAGATTAGCTGGTTAGGTTCTTTGTAGTGGAACCTGTCCACTTGAGTTTAAGTCCCCGACTTGATACAGGTGCTCGTATTTTTTTGGATTTATTCCAGAATTTAATATCGCTATGGTTTCAGTGGTAGGCGACGTGCACTTCGACAGCGAGGCACATCTCGAGATTTGATGGTCCAACACATCTCGAGATTTGATGGTCCAACTCGGTTCTTCGGAAGTGCTCACAGAGGTAGGGTGTGTACGTGCGTGCATTCATCAGGGTGAGTGTGCGTTCGTGTATGTGAGTGTTTGCGTGTGTAACTGGGTCTCGAAAACAAAAAGAAGTAAGTGAAAATATATTCAGATTGTAGGCGGGGCGGGTTGTTAACATAACCCGCCCGCTCGCCACGCAAAATGATCAGTGCAAAGTTGTATCATCTGTGCTCGTTAATTAACTGGATATAAATGTTTAGCTTATAGATTCTAAATTCTTATAGTATATACGTGGAGAGAGACAGTATCCACATTGTCTCCATGTAGTATAGCGGGTCTCGCGGGTTTAGCAGCCTAGTATGTTATGTCCGCGGAAAATTTATCCGCAAAGTTTATAACTTAGCGGCTGACCGCAAACCCGCAAATAAACTTTGCGGCAAACGATGCGGGTTAGCGGACAGCCGCGAATGAGCCCGCCTGCAACCCGAAAATATATTATTAATAGTTCTCCTAGATTGGTCTATTCGTAGAACAAATTGTATCATCATTGTATCACACAACCACATAACCATGCAGTTGTTCGACATGGTTAAAATAATTACGGTATAGATTTGGTATTTTAGGAGCATTTAAGAAAAGAGAAGAAATTTAAACATGATTAGTACTGTACCGATTGCCGAATTCACCTTGGATCGAACGATTCATTGAGTTCCAAGGATCCTCTCTATACCGCGTAGTGTTACTACAGATCACTGTAGAACCATTGGTTGTATTATATTCATTCATAGTTTGATACTACCAGTTCCCAGAATCCCTGAAAACCACACACTGAAAACGAGCATAGCCACTTACCGAATCCCTCATTGTAATCCGTGGGCGCGTCACGCGTGGACAGAATTCACACCTGGAATTTCATTTGTGCACTAAACTAATGGGGAAAAAAATAAAGGCGTTCTAAAAGAAGATGGTACCAGTAACAGGGAGGCAATGTAAAAGTTTGTTTCTTCTGTTTGGGACACAACGGGCGTCAGGGAAACAAATAAGCTGAGACAGGGGCAGCAGTACCCCACTTCCGGCCAAAAATATTCTTGTTCGCACATGGCAAAGATAATGACAGTTAAATCATGCAGCATTAATAATGAAATCCTATAGGATTAAACAAATGCGATTTCCACTATTAGAGATCGGGGACACATTCAGGTCCCTGAGTCCATTGCTCACTTTGAGTAGCAAAATTTTGTTTGGCAATTGTTCTGGAATCTAGTTGGAAATGCTGGCTAACTTTTAATTTGTACAGCGGGACACTCCCTCTTTTTTCACTGTATCCCTCTCCCTCCCTCTCTCTCTCTCGCTCGTTTCAAAGAGGAAAAAAAGGAGCTAACAACACAGGGAGCTTGAAGCTTTGTATTGCTACAAATCCCCCCAAAAAAGGCCGATTAAAATTACAAAAAGAAAAAGAAAACTAATAAAGAAAAAAAGAAAACCTATAGCTATTGAATCGAGGATGCAAATCATCCATGAATCACCAGGTCCTGCCTTGCGTCGTCTCTAGACGCAATCCGCCACCATGAACAATGCGTTCCCGACCTCTGCTTTGGCCGCTTCTGCATGGCTTGTTTTGTCCTCGTCGACAATGCCGACGACGTCAAAGCCGTCTCCGCGCCCGCCACCGGTGAGCTGGCGGGCGCGCTCCGTCTGCTCCGCCCAGTCGGTGCCCAGCACGGCGCGCAGCATGAGCGCGGCGCACACGAGCTGCGCGGCCAGCATGCCGCCCCACATCCCGCGGAAGTCCAGCCCGGCGGGCCAGAACGCCAGCGCCAGCGCCACGGGCATGCCCACGCCGTAGAACGCCGAGACGTTGATCCTCGCCGCCTTCTCGGGCCGCGCGCTGCCGCGCAGCACGCCGCAGCCGGCCGTCTGCGGGCAGTTCCCCAGCTCGGCCATGCCCAGCAGCGGGAGCGCCGCCGCCGCCAGCTTCAGGATGGCCTCGTCCGCGGTGAACATCCGCGCCCAGACGCCCCTCACGGACACGGCGAATGCGCAGGCCACGAGGCCCAGCGCGGCGCCCAGGCCGAGCCCGACGCGCGCGACGAGGCGCGCGCGCTCCGGCCTCCGGGCGCCCAGCTCGTGCCCGACGCGCGTGGACACGGCGCAGCCGAGCGAATGCGGGAAGATGTAGATCAGCGACGTGGTCTGTATGAGCACGCCCATGGCCGCCACCGCCGCCTTGGGGTCGATGAGCACGCCACAGAGGAGCACCATGATCTCGTACCACCACCACTCCAGGCAGACGGACATGCAGCTGTGCACGCACAGCCTCACCAGGCTCCACCACTCCTTGGAGTTGGCGCCCACCTCCTCCTCGGCTGGCGGCGGCGCCGCCACGGACGCGCCGCCCTTCTTGGCGCTGCCGTCATCGTCATGGGCGCCGTACATTCCGCGGAGGTAGACGTACGCCACGAGGAACAGCAGGAAGTTGAGGTTGGTCCAGACCCCGCCGAGCGCGACGCCACGGATGCCGAGGCCGAGGACGCTGACGAGGAGGAAGTTGATGGGCACGTGGAGGAGCAGCGCCGCGGCGGCGCCGTAGGTGAGCGGCAGCGTGACGGACTGCGCGCGGAGGTAGATGCGGATCGGGTGGAGGAAGCACTGCAGCACGAGGTCGGGGAGGCACCACAGGATGTAGGCGTACGCCGTGGCCGCGATGTCAGGGTCCTGCCCCGTGGAGACGAGGACCCGGTGCATGGCCACCCAGAGCATGGCGATGGGCACGCACGCGGCCAGGAGCAGCAGGACGGTGCGCCGGAGCGCGGTGCGGAGGAGGTCCGTCCGCCCCGCGCCGAAGGCCTGGCCGCAGACGGGGTCCATCCCGCCGGCGAGGCCGGAGAGGACGGAGTAGCCGGTGATGTTGGCGAAGCCGAGCGCGAGGGAGCCGCCGGCGAGGGGCAGCTGGCCGAGGCGGCCGAGGAACACCATGGACACCAGGGAGCGCATGTAGAACAGGATCCCCGCGCCGACCATTGGCCCGGTGAGGCAGAGGATGGCGGCCACCTCAGCGAGCACGCTGCCGGTGCCGGTGCCGGTGCCGGGCGCCGGCCTCGGGCGGTCGTGCAGCTTAGGGTAGCTCTTGGCCGTCGGGAGGAGCGCCCTGTGGTGGCATTGCGCCAGCTCCGGGCACTGGCACGTCGCCATGGCGCTAGTGCGCGGCCTGCGTGGAGTGTCCGTGCCTGCCGCGGCCTCTGGTTTCTTTGCTGCAGAGTGCAGGGGCCACGCCTGTGTGCTGTTGTGGTGGCAGGGACGGGAGAGCTGGCATTGCGGGTGTTTATATAGATGCTTGCGGCGCATGACATTCTATCGTCTGGATTTTCCATGGGCCCAACGGGAAAAATGGTTCATTGTAAATCGACGAGATTGCTCGCTTGGCCCACAGGGCATAGAGATCCAGCTAGGACGCAAAAAAAGGAAACGACAAACTCTAAACCTGTTGCTACTAGTTACGTGTGAAAAAAGAAGATGTTTGTAGCGAAACGCCGGGCATGTACTCTACCCCAAATACACCCGAGCATTATCTCAACTAATAATTCATCAGCGCGACTTGATGTCACACGTGCAAAAAAAGGGCGTTTTGTGACGATAGCAACAAAAACTGTTGTCGATGTACTGCGCCCCCAATTCTCGAAGCTTCAAACTCAGCGCCACCATTATGCTACGTGACGATTAGAAATCACACTCCAAAGTTTAGTCTATTGGGACAAGTCATATCTCAAGAGTTTTATATTATAATGGCTATCACATAGGGATAGAGCCATTAGTTAACACGTACACGCGAATTTACGATCGCGGCGCGTGGCTTTCTCTCAACTTAAAAGTTTTGTTACAATGGGCTATCACACAAGATCATTAATTGACACGCACACGCGACATTTCCAATCGCGGCGGGTGGATTTCTCTCAACTTAAGAGTTTTGTTACAATGGGCTATCATACAGGGTCACTAATTAACACGCACACGCGACATTTCCGATCGTGGCAGGTGGATTTCTCTCAACTAAAAAGTTTTGTTACAATGGGCTATCACACAAGGCCATTAATTGACACTCACACGGCATTTCTGATTGCGGCGCATGGATTCCCTCAACTCAAGAGTTTTGTTACATTGGACTATCACACATAGCCATTAATTGACACGCACACGCGATATTTCTAATAGCGGCACGTGGATTTCTCTCTTTCTCTATATCTTTCCAATTCCTCTTTTAACTTTCCTTTCTCTCTTCAGTTACCCCACCTCCAATCTTCACTGCCATATTAGTCATCGACAATCTCACCGCACCCTGCCCACCTCCCCCCCTCTATGTTTCTTTCCTGCCCTAGTCCTAATTAGTTACTTCGTCGACGACCCTTTGCCCCGCTGCTAGTGACCTCACTGGCAACCTCACCGCCTAATTCATGCCTCGCCTTTGTCGCCTTCATTCATTGACAACGACGTGGTTACCCGGCACTCTCCTCCCAACACGGCAACACCTTCCCATGCAAAGCTAGCGCCCTAGCAGGTGGCAAGAAACGTGCACAAAATAATGATTTGGCTATCATGCACTAGTTAACCAAGGTCAAAGAGGCAACTACTCACTACTCTGTCATATTCTCATGTGGGGAACAAAACAAAGTACCAGAACAAAGCATCACTGGGCGGAATGCATGAACACTATTGTCCCATGGATATAGGTTTTTCCTATAGCTATTAGGCCCTTTTGGTTCGATGCCAATACAAATTTGTTTGACAAAGTAGCAATCTAGGGCGTCGGTTTTAAGTGACTGACAATCCGAGTTGTCTGCCTTGTCGCGAACCAAACAAACACTTAATGTGGCAGCTAGTACCAAACCTTTCGAGCATTAAGGACCTAGCTATTCTACAATTGGTTATTTTTTGTTATCTTTGTACCTAAATGGTTACCTGTTTCATCTACATGTAACGGTTCATCTCCTTTTGTTTTTAATCTCATCAGTTACTCCTTCTCTTTCCCTCACTTGCCTCTATAACCATCACACATGCCAACACAATCAACTAGTAGGGTGATGTCTCCCGAAAGTCCCACAACCTCCTCCTTCCCTAACCATACAAATCGTCACCAACTCATCGGTGCCTTGCGCACAAGCTGCCACTACCACTGAGGTCTTTACTTTAGCTTTGGGAAGGATTTGAAATTTTGGCTGAATTTTGATGATTTGTGGTCTTACTGGTGACCTTCGGTAAATGTGTATATTGATAACTTTGTTTTTATATTAGGTTATGACTTTTTTTTGTAATCTCGATAAAACATTCACAAACTCTTGAAATTTTGTTTGAAATTTTGATTGATTTTTGGCCTTTTGTTCCTACCTCTATCATAACAGACTGATCGAGACTTGAGATTTGGTGAGCCCCTTATCTAAACCCTACCTCCCAATCCAAGAACCAATCCCTGTTAGCATTGTCATCGGAGTTGAAGAAGAAAAAAATGGGAGGGGGTGAGGAAGGAGATCAACATATAACCATATTGATGTGCAAGGTTTTCAAAAAAATGTTGATGAGCATCCGTCCAAGTGTTCCCAATCCACCTAACTCTTAGTTGTACTCGAGTTATACACAAAAGGCTGTACTTTTAAGAGTGTGCTCAGTCAACATTTGAATTCACGAGCAAACTATTCCATGACAGGTTTGGTGCCTACCTCAAGACAGGCTAGCCTAGCCTAGCCCGAGGTGTACTTGGCATGCATGTCTCCACCCATGTACAAGATCCTAATAAGGACTTCTTTGGATGCTCATATACTAAACTTAATCCACCAACCTATTGAAACATATATGGGTTAAGATAGAATTTCATACTAATCCACTCCAACATACATGAACTGAGGTGAATGCATGAGCATCGAAACAAAGTATAAAAATGTAGTGATGTCGATGACCTCGAGTCTAAAGGTTCACTTATGTAGCATTCCCTCCATTCTAAAATAATTGCACATCGATAAGTTAAAATTTTTTAGTTTAACTAAATTTATATAAAAATATAGAGAGTTGCTAAAACACCGGTGCCTGATTTTTCTTTCCTTTTCAGACGACGAACATCATCCATCTAATCTACATCCAATGATCACTACTCATCCTCATCTTTAGGACCGAGCACCTCTTCTTCCTGTCTAGTTCATCTTCACTTTCAGACACTTGTAGGATAGGAAATGTCAAAAAATATATCAACATTTATGATTCACAGTAAGTATTAGATTACTATGTAGTGTTTTTTTAAAGAAGAATAAAATCAGTAGTGAACTATATTTTTATAATAAACGTACTAGAAAATAAAAATGATGATATACTTCTCTATAAATGTAATTAAACTTAAAAATAAATAAATTAACTTGTCGAAAAACGAGATGAACAATTAGGGCCTGTTTGGCAGGGCTCCTCAAGAGGAGCCGGAGCCGTTTCGGTGAGGCCACAAATTGTGGCTTCGCCAATATGGCTCCAGCTCCTATACTTTTTATTCCACTAGGTTAATGCCCGTACTTTGTTACGGGTTTTAAAATCCACATACTCTATGTTTTTCTTCATTGTTATTTTATTTTTTCTATCTATGAGTTATGACTTTTTTTAATTCGCTAAAACAATTTTGCATGCATTGGTCAGTGGGGGCTAGGTTGATGGGATAGCGTGTCATCGTGCAGTAAAAAAGACCACCAAAGGAATGGGAGTTGTGGACGGGTCCTCTCCATAATTTTTAGTTATAGAGATAAATATTAATTAATAAAATTTTATCTAAATATATCAATGTGTGTTCTTGTTTTAAAGGATTTGTTATAAGAAATTTAATGGTGCAATCGAAATTTAATTTATATCTTCGGTTTAAGAGTTATGACTTTTTTAATTCGCTAAAATAATTTTGCATGCATGGGTGAGTGAGTGTAACGTCCCGCCTCCACGAGGCCGGGTCCGCTTACATCTCGCAGCTTTTCTAGGACATAGTCAGCCCCCACATACCAACACTTCGTCTTTTCTGCACACTTTGTCCTCACTCGCGCGCACCCGGGAAGTACTTCCCGGTCGGTCACCCATCCCTAAATTGCTCTAGGCCAAGCACGCTTAACTTTAGAGTTCTTTATAGATGGGCTCCCGAAAAAGAAGTTGCAACTTGTTGGTATGTGGTATGAGTCTCCTATTAATCCTATTAAGCCCTGGGCCGGGTGTTATAGTGGGACCTGAATTGATGGGATTGCTTATCATGACATAGTAAAAAAGAGAGTTGTGGCTTCACCATAGATATGGTAGATAGGTCCTCTCCATAATTTTTAGTTATAGAGAAAACGACTTTTCTAGAAAAATATTTGGCAGAGCTTCTCTAGTCAGAACCGGAGCTAAAGAAAAGCTCAGCCAAAGGCACGAGAAAGTACCATGTCCACAGGTATAATTAGTAGTTCGGCAGGAACTCCTTCGGGCTACTTTGGCAGCCATAGGGTAATTAACCCTGGGAAGTAATCGGAGGGGAGGGAATTTTTTGGACCGCTGAACCCACGTCTAACCACAGGGGAGATATCCACGCTTGGAGAATTTCCCTGCTGTTGTTTGGAAGCCAAGGGCAGATGGCTTCGGTCATCAAGAAATGTTCTCAAACATCACTAGCAGCCACCGCACATTCTCCTCGTCTTCGTTGTTGTCACGTAACTAAATGCGTACAGACCTGCATATTGTCATTGTACCACACCTTTCCACAAAGACATATACATAGA
>Ga0182004_10002097_pt1 | contig 15290 bp, 10 predicted proteins | sample Sormic07211540_1_FD_120479 | JGI IMG/M metagenome (GOLD analysis project Ga0182004, IMG submission 120479) | Endophyte microbial communities from Sorghum bicolor roots, Mead, Nebraska, USA - 072115-40_1 MetaG | ecosystem: Host-associated > Plants > Roots > Unclassified | place: USA: Nebraska...
ACGCCATTCAGAATAAACGGTGAGGGAGGTTTGATTATGGAGTGTATTTTTCTTTCAAAGCATTATTCTCACTTGCAAACATTGCGCAAGCGTGTTGTTACTCTTGGCCGCTAGCTATTTTTTAATACACATAATTTCTTTGATCATAAAAATAAGTCTATATAAGGTACATTTGCCCCAAGTCAAAATTTTCTTCTCTTTGACGACCAGCATTTATAAAAATATATATATTGTTTTATTAAATGAAAAGATTTATAATAAAAATAGTTTTAAACCTAGTAATACGAATCTTATGTTCAAACTGTATAAAATCTTATGCCTAAACTAAAAAAGAAAGAAATTGACTTAGATAAACCTACACGACTTTAATATTTTTGTATATTATTCGAGGAAGTAGCGGTTTTGTAAAGGTTATCAAAACGTAAGAGGACAACGACAATCCAAGGCAAAGGAACGTTTACATACATCTCATCATACCGGCCGGGCCGAAAGTTTCCTGCTTTTCTTATCTACAACACCTACAAGAAGAACCAGATCCTTGGGCTCTTGGCTAATGATTCCAGTCACCAATCAACCAAGGACCAAAGAAAGAGACATCAAGTGGTTGCACGAGTGGGACGGTTTATTCCTCGCCCGTCGCTCTCAGTCTCAGACGATCGTGCAGGCGTTGGGATTCTCCTCGCTGAAGATGGTGGTGAGCCTGTTGGCGTCAGTGGCGATGCGGTAGATGCCCTCGCGCACCGGCGTCGGGTAGTAGCTCCGGTACTCCCCGGAGAAGTACTCGTGCCGCCGCGGCGTCGCCTCCCACCTTGGCAGCGGCGACGGCGTGTACCGGAGCAGGTACCCCTGCTGCCCCTGCGTGGCCGCGGGCGCGGGCGCCGCGCCGTGAGGAGGCCCGTGATCCGGCGGTTTCTCGATGTTGCCCGGGCTCTGCTGTGCTTGCTCTTGTTCCTGTTGCTGCTGAGGGGGAGGAGGCGGCTCCGGGCCGAACCGGACGCGGCCGGGCTGCTTCTTCTTGCCTCGTTTCGGGCCCTTTGGCGGCGCGTCGTCTTGCGTTTGCGCGGGTGGATCGGGCTGCTCTGGTTGCTCGGTGGTTTGGGGTTGAGGAGGAGGTTGGGATTCGGGTGGATCCTGCTGGTGCTGCTGCTCGGGCTCGTGTCCGGGCGGCGTTTGGGGTTGCTGGGGCTCTGGTGCGTTCTGCTGCTGCGGTTGCGGTTGCGGCGGCGGCGACGACGGTGGGATCACGTAGATGGAGTTGTTGCTGGCGAAGGTCACCGTGCGCGCCACCGGCCGCATGTAGTGGGTCTCCGTGGGCGGATAGGCCAAGGCGTAATCGAAGTCCAGCCTCCCTTCCCTCCATCGTTGGCGCCCTGCACGTGAGCAAATCGTAATTTGTCACGACTCACAAATTTTGCAATATAATTTACGGTGGTACAAGACTCAATTGTAATTTACTTCTCTTTTCTTGTTTGGAAGACGAACTAGCTCGATTACAGCGAACAAACACTTGATTTGAGTTGATTCGAAATAGCAAGGACTCAAATCATAACGAACTGTTGACAAAGAAAGCAGCACTTTCGAGTGTAAGCACTGAATGCAAGATGGCAGCAGCTTGCACGCAGCCGTGAGCCATGTAACTCTCAATACCCTACACTCTACTACTATCACGAAAACTACCAACTATCAGAAGTAAAGCTGAAGCATATAAACGAAGTGAAGCAAAGAGTTTCGCACGCACCGTTGCATTTTCCGAGCGCTTTAGACACGAACTTGCCCAGGGGAGGATAGCAACCCATGTCGCTGCCTCCCTACCTCGCCGGATGGTGGTGGTGGCGGCGTTGGCGTGTGTGTGCCGATGCGCGTTCCGGGCCGGGATACATGCTCGCTCCTCCAGTTCGCGGCGGCGGAATGGAAATGGCGGACCTTATAGTAGAAGGGGACACCTACTAGCAAAGAAAGAATCCAACAACAATGATCTGGTGGTACCTAAACCCGGACACGCTTCTTTTTTCCTCGGCGGAAGGCATCGGCCGTAGTGGCGCAAGAAATATAAAGGGATGGTCCTCGTTTTCGTGGATATAAGTCTGAGCGAACAAGTGGTGGCCGAATATATTCCAGTGGAAAACGCCGCCTCCAGAGGGAAGGACGGTGACTGCATGGCGCACATTTGGCAAGCGCAGCATAAAAAGGTGCGGCGAGCTTGCAGAGATAGACTTGAGCTGTTAGCCTGTTGTGTTCCTTCTCGTTGTCTAACACAGCAAAGTGCAATTTAGCTTGAGTTGCTTGGTAATGTGAAGTCCAGCAAACTTTTTAGCTAGGATAAGTGAGAGTAATTAACTTACAATAGATGTAGGCGATGAAGCAGAGTCAAAACTGACGAAACTGTCAGTAGGCATTCCAGTAACTATGCAAACAAGCTCATAGCAGTGCGGTATAATGAAGAACGTACTAGATCTGCGGAGCTGTTAACTTGATAGCTAACACACATTCTTAATGCATAGTAGTGAAATAACCGCTGGAAACACTAACGATTTATTTCATTTTCTACCAAAATATAGGAATGGACGATATACAGAAGGCAAATCCTGTGGTCAAATTGTCCAGAGACCACAGCCGATGAATCCATATTACTATCAATGATGTACTTACTATATATCTTTCAAGCCCCCCCCTAAGCTAATGCCCACAACTGACCCTACAAAGTGCAGGGTAGCTTAATCCTGCATAATGCAGAATTTAGCTTACCAAACCAAGGCATGAACCTATAATTTCCTTACCTATATTCTCCTCTGAGCATGAAAATGTCGCAGGAAAACATAAAAATATCACGCCTTAGTTGATTGCAATGCTTTTATTATTCTCCTCCGCCATGTAGCAGTTTCGGGTTCAAAGCTGAGCTCCCATGTCGGCCAGTAGTGAAGGTCCTGTTTTAGAGTAAGTACACGAGGCTTTCCATTCAAATGGACAGTCCTCACCCTAACAAATTCACCATCTTCGAGACCCTAACCAAACAAATAGTTCAGACGTTAATTCAAATCAATATGTAGCAACATAGTAAAGCAATTGCTCAACTAATAAACAAGCAAGGAAAGACTGCAAATAACCAAGGGTGCATTTGCCACTTGATGCATAATACATACCTTCACCACCTGTATAAAGGTTTCCAGATCCGTTGTTGGTTGCCCATTAACTTCGATGATCCACTGGAGAGCATAGAGGCCATATCTATGTACCGGACTTCCATGACACCATCTGCATAAAATCATTGTTGCTTAGTGCTCATTCCCAGACATATCTAAATGAGCTATCGTTCAGAACCAACTAAACAATCGTGTAAATAATAGATTATGTCAACCTAACCACACATGCAGAAACAAACAACATGAAGTATACAAGCAAATAGGAAACGGACAATATTATCCATTATTCTGGTTGCTTTTCAAGCTCTATCGCCTAAATGAGAAAACAGATGACATCCCTCTATTTTCTATCCAAATGATAAATAGACTCGTTTAGCACACTAACATGGCATTCATTCTTAAGCTCTTCTCTCCGTCTTTCATTAAGCTATCTGTTACTTGAGAGAACTACAGCCCCTGCATGCTGGACTCGATGAGCATTGAGCAACCAGTTTTCATCTAATTCTAATGTCAGATACAAGCAGTGGCCAGAATAAACTTGGCAGATCAGCCTCTTTAGTAGATAAACACTTGCAGATTGAAATATTAAGTTGAAGAAATGTTTATCATCACTGATTAAAGATGCTTTTAATATTGCATACACAACTTTGCAAGGGAATCTTACCTAGCAACATAAACACCATGACCTTCTTCTGGTAAAAAGCCAAGTGCACGCACTGCTGAATGAGGATCCTGGATAATGCATCCACACCAATTAACCATTCGGGTTGTACCATTGCCATCTCTTACATCAGTTCCAACAATAAGGTCGATTTCTTTTCCCTGCTCAAATGTTTAAAGAGTTACAATCTATACTGCTGAATTTTCTTTTATTCATTTCTGTCACGTCATCCTAACCTGACGGAATATTGTCATGTTAAGCACTCCATCTGACCCAATGGATTGGTCCAATCCTTGGCAAGCCTTCTCAATGTCAAGGAAGCATGTAATTGGCTCCTTGTTAATAGCAAGAATCATATCTCCCTGCTCTAGAAGATTTTCTGCTTTCGATCCAGCCAAACAACCTTTCACCCGCAGGACTTGTCTACGCACAGGATCCTTCTTCGCAAGGGCCTGAAAGCATAATCACAGTGGAATATCAACAGTTGCTGTGAGCAAAATTTTCTGTATGTGAAGGTAACACAGTGCACAAGGGGCCATAAACCAAATTTGACAACTACTTGAGTAGTTCCAAAAGTTGTGAGCAAAAACTTCTAAAATTTTCATAAGATATTAGGTAGCAGTATAAACATATTTGCAGATCACAAAGAATACAGAATAATTAGAACATAAGAATAAAAACAGATCAGATTACCTGCACCCAGTTATCACTCAATCCATAACTTCTTGCCTTGGATAGCAAAGTTGGATAAAGTTCCACCTCCAAAAGTCTGACAAATGGCATTGGCCTCTTTATTCCGTTGATAAGCCTAAAAGGTCCTTGAGTTCCAGAGATAATCTTCTCAAGTACTTGGCTTATTGCATATATTGGTATGCCTCTAACAAACTGATGGTCCTCTGAGCTGCTGCAACCATATTTCAGCTGGAGAAGAAAAGAGTGGGTCATACACAAGTCAGTTAATAGTACTAAGCAAACAGAGAAGTGAGTAAACGACCAGCTTTTGTTCAAGAAGATGTATCGTTAGGCCTTAGGCTCACACTTGTAATGGCTGTTTATTACTAGTAAAATCTATATAGTAAAAGGTTACTAGTGCAAGTGGCTGGTGCACTACAAATTCAATCTCGTTAGTTAACACGTAAACAGTTTGGATTATTTTACAAGCAGTTCAAAGTTTACTGTCATTACACATTTACTTGATGTTAGAAATATCACGCAGCTAACCTTGCGCGTAAGCCGGCGTTTTGTTCTTTTCTTTATTCTTTTGTGTGTGCGTTCCTGGGAGCATGCCAGCACTATTACTTGAGAAACAGACAAAGCAAAGAACTCAGTGCAAACTAACCTGGGTAGAAAAGCTAGCCCATAATGCTTGAACTCTTCCTTGCTCATCAGTTAATATGCCCGAAAATGTGCTACCAAAATCTATAAAAAAAAATCCAATATAGTCAACCTGAAAAATTAGAACATGATACATTGGAGTGAAATTTCCTTAGGAAGTACCAGTATCAAGCTCAATGACCTCCATATTTATTGCACGGTATCGAGGACAATCAGCTGACCCAATATTAACAGCTGTGCAAGGATTAGTTATGATTGATTTCCTTGATGTTGCCTGTAAGCTTCTACTAAGCCCAACTAGATAGACAGAATCTCCTCGTCGCAAAGCAGGTTCTACACAGAAACAAAGTTTCTTTTAAAAAAAAAGTAAAATGGACCACATTGTGGAAAAGACATGCCGACTTGAAATGAATAGTTCAGTGACTATGTACTCTTTTAATGGTATGATATGATCAAGCTCATTAGTACAATAAAATAAGGCATGCTGATTGCAAAATGAAAAGTTCAGTGACTATCTCACTCTCTGCTTAAGGGTATAACGTAAGCTCAATCAAAAGTGGAATGAAGCGAAAACCTGTTCCTCTTCAGATAATATTGGAAATACATGGAGACACTGTAAAAGAAACAAACCTGGTAGAAGCTTAGCAGCCCGGACAACAGATGCTCCAGCTCCTAGTGCAGAAGGATCATAAGCGACAAGGGCAAAGTTGTGAACAGGATGGAGGAAAACAACCTGAAAAGCAAATTATATATATGTCATTGAAATATTGTGTGCTTTAGCTTTTATAATTGAGAACAGAAAAAACTCATACCTCTCCAGGTATTTCAATGGGATATGCAGCAAATGAAAGCATTATATCAGAGATAGATACAGCAACCGTATTCCTATCAACTGCAACCAGACCCAGATGTTCAGAATGATATATTATAACTCCTGTTCCAAAGAAATGTTGAGAGTGAACTCCATCAAGCATGCAAACAGGCGGCACATGCACCTGAAAAGATAAGAGATAAGACAGACGGTTATGGGAAAGAAACATGAAAGTCAAAACTAGTAAATACAGGTCGCTTAGGGTTCAAGGTGGTTCAACAACTAATTAACAGTAGTACAAAATTAATTGCTCCCAGAGCAGATGGACTGGAAATTGGAGTGAAGGAAATAGATAATATAGAAAATAGTCCAATAGTCAACCCAGAGGAAAACTATATTTTTACTCATGGTGAATCTTTTTCATACAGATATGGCTTCCATGAAATAAGATGTCATCCGTTCATTATCAATATATATATTCAGCTCATTTGATTATGAGCTGAATATATTGATAAGCTCTTTTTTTGGCTCCAATGTTGTCCATAGAGCAAAAATAAGCACAGTTCATTATTGAAAATTTCATATTGAAATATGACAATAGCACATTTTTTCATAAACATATAACTATATAAGCTCAAACTTTTCCCTCAATCAAAGTACAAACATGGCCCACCGATGTAAATGCACGGTGCCTATTTTGGGGGTTCATCTTCTTCTGGAAACCTCAGGATGAACTTGTCAGGAAAAAACTAGGTGAGCAAGCTTAAACCTATCGCTACAAATACAACTTAAGGTTAGGGTAGAGTTAAGCCGCAATCAGTAAATCCTATTCATATGCCCATACATCAAAACAGAGTATCAACATACTTCAGATAATCTTGAATAACTCAAACCTCAGCAATTCAGCATACCGTGGATTTAGGTTGCCTGGGCTGAGATTGCTCCCAGGCAAGGCTCCGATTTACACAAACCAAGGCCCTAAATACATGAAGCTTGTTTTGTCGAGGCTAAGTTTGGCTTTGTGCTTTTCATGCACTGTTCAAAACTTAACTCACAGAACAGCTTGTGCGCAGCTTCTAGCCTATATGTGCAGGCGTGTAGCATTACATAATCTAGTACCCTAGACTCCCTAAAAGTATTAAGTGACAGTCCCTGACTATAAAATGCATATTATGTATACATTGCTCACCTCAAACATTACTAGGGCTGGTTCAATTACTTGTTCTGCCAAAGATGCATTACTTGATATTGTTCGAGCAAGTTCAGAGCCTTCTGCATTGGAAGGATGCCTCAAAGAACCACCTTTAACATCCTCTAGATCTCCATAAGATGGTAAAGTTCCCTCAGCAGCTATCTCCTCATCCACACGTCGCCTTTTTTTCTCAACAAGAGAATCTTCGTTAGAGTGAGATCCATCTACAACAATCTCATCATCAGTTTGCATCTTGATGCATCCATCTGCCAGGTTCTCAGAATCATACTGGCACTTGAGATCCATAGGACTAGATTCAGATAAAGATGAAACAGAGTTCGAGTTTGTGTCCACATGATTAGCATGATGAGCTGGAGCTAAAAATGGAGATTCCGGTGACATAGCTGGTTTTCCAGTCCACAAGCCAGTTCCATCATTTCGAGTATATAACTGAGGTGGCGCATACCATTCATGTTGATCAATTGTCACCAGTACAGACTGGTCAAGTAAATAAAAATGATTAGTTTATTTACCATAACTGAACTCAAATTTGTACTAGGAAGTGCAGGAGATAAGGCATTGATTATTGTGATAAATGATAAATCAGCTACTCAAATCTTACTTTGTTCCGGTGACGGTCAGTGTATTTGACATATTCTAGAGGCACTCGTGATCCCCTAGACAATTTTGAAAGAACTGCAATAAGGTCATCTAAATGTGCAATATCCTCTCCTGCAAGCTTTTTAATAATGGCATGACGTGGAACAGATGCCCGAGAGAGCATGTACCTGCATTGCACGGTGTTAAATAAGTCAAAGAAATAACCAGTTTGCTTTGGTACCAATCATATGCATTAGAGAAGATATACGATAACAAACTGAAGGTGAAATTGTGAGTGTGAAAATAATGCTATGATCCAAAGAACAAGAAGAGCATTTAGTGCTGTTAAACCTCAATAGGAAGATTATGATCAGTTGCCGGAAATGGGTGTGGCTGGGGTGGGGCAGGGGCGCTTTTAGTTTAAATGCAATGCAAGGGCAGCAAATAAACATTTGAGAAATACTACAAATGGGAGGTTTGCAAGAACGAAAGCAAACAAGTAGTCATTCTTTCATGAAATGGAACATGTGAGGCTATGTTACAGTTAAATCTCTTACCCTGCTTCAGCAACATATACGAGACCACATTTGAATCGGAAGTTTCTAGCCTGAAACAAGATGTAAGCATGATTAGCAGCATTTTGTAAGTTCAACAAATACTAAAGCTGTAGACATTGATGTGCCAATCTAAGTTCACGCATGAGGAGGTGATGTAAGCATTAACTAAATGTATTTAATTATGTAGCATGAGATAAAGGACCTGTTTAGAATTTTGGATACAGGGCTAATTGCTAGCTAGCTAAAATTATCTCTAGCCCATCCAAACAGGACCATAGTTGTGAGAGCAACTCTAGTAATGCATAGGGATTTATAGATGAAATCGTGGCTCGTGGGTAGAGCACTAGAGTTCACGACTTTCATACTTAAAGTGCAACCTGTTTATAGGGGCAGTTCCAATGCAAAGTGACATCATCAATTCTCAGAGAGATTGTACTCAAGCACCCACATAAGATCGCTCAGACCTCTCATGTAATGCAAGCAAACACCTGTAGGCACTTAAATGGTTGCATTATCTACTAGCTAATGGTACATGTGTTAGTAAAAGTTCAGGACTGATGCTTTATCAAGCCATGATACTAAAAAAGTTAGATCTTATCTATCCTAAATGGCAAGAAATGGTGATTTCCCTCTGGTGGACACCTCCAATTCTCCAAGCATCTAGAGCGATAAGAAACATTGGAAAACGTTTCTGCTTAACTTTTTGGATTAACTTAGATACTGATGATTTCAGACTGTATAAACCAAACTATTTGGAAACAAGGGGAACAATTTCCCCTGTCCACATTACCAAGTTCTTTTAATAAGGGCAGTATATATGAAAGTTCAATTCAATATTACAAAACTTCACCTGCTGATATGACAGTGGATGGATGACAGCACCACTAACTTCCAAGAAATGATTTGGAGTTATAGAGTGCAAATCCTCAACCTGAAAGACCAAGGTGTTAAAGATTAATAAGGGTTCAAAAACGTGACATGTTGTAAAGGCAGTCTATATCAGGCAATAGGAGTGCTACAGATATATTACAATAACAAAAAACAAGATATGATACGTCAAAATTGCGAAATACCTGCAATTTTACTGTTAAAGGAACTCCACCCCTCTCTATCTGCAAATCAATTTCCCTGCCAACACTATCATCAAGTAAAGTCTCCAATCTAAGAAACTGAGTTACAACCTGCAATTAGTTAAAATGGTTAAACAACATCATCCCCGAGTCCAAACTATATGTGTTATGGAAAATCAAATTGGCACGAAAACATATTTTTGTTGCCATTTTAGATTGTGAAAAGTGTCTTTGTTTGTTTGTCATAATGGGATTCCAGTAAGAGACATAGCTACATGCTCCTATTTCACTTATTGTTTGCTACATTTTCCGAGACTAGATTCCTCTATTCATTGGCCAGCATGGGTAGATAACAAAACAAAATACTTAGCAGGTATAGGTTTAGTGAAGGTTTCTACATTTTTAATACCCATGCACAAGTCTCAAACGACAAACAAAAAAGAAGAGAGGCGGTAGTTAACAGGCAATCGGAGATCAAGGATATTCCTGTATGTGTAAAGGAGAACTCACAGCTGATAGTTACAACAGTAAATTGTAAAATCAACGATATCGCGGAGTATCAGAAAATGGTACACTCGACATTGGTAATGATGAAATCAATAGACCGGTTTCAAATGATTAGAGCAGTAATGCTAGGAAATTTAATAATTTAACTCGGTAGAATCTGACCGATCCTAACAAGCATCTTTGGCTCTTTAGAATGTTATATACAGCTTTACATGGTACAGACCCAACACTATGGCCCATGTGCATAAAAAGTGAAAGCAAGGCTTTATAGTTTTATTTAATTTAAAAATAACCTTCCTCAATATAGAGTTCCCAGTAGAATAGAATGATATAGCACTGATTGTGCTAGCATAACACATTGGCAACATTTTAGACATTCTTCACATAAGCAAACATTTTTTTTACCTCAACCGATGGCAGCAATAGCATAGAGTTACACTGAACATAGCCCACTATATTGACTTCAACAGTTCGAACTAGTCACTAAGAAAACTGTGCATGAATTTATGTTATTTTATTAATATAATGTCAAGTACTCAGCAAACAAAAATGGTGGTTTTCAAATATATATATCCATTAAAAGCAGCTCTCACCTCCTCATCGATGCGTACTAGAACATCACCAGGTTCCAAATGTTTATGCGCAGGGCCTTCAGGTACCTGCATGGACACAGCCTTCCAGTTTCAGCAGTAGCAAGTTACAGAATAGCATAATACAACAAGTAGCACGATAAGTGGTATGATTAAAAAAAATTCTTAGAATCATAAGCACCAGAAATTACCACTGAATCAACAACCAGCATTCCAGTCTCGCCTACTGGAGAAACTACACGCACCATCTGTACAGAAAGCAAGTTGTAGTTCTTAAGCCTAGAGCATTGAGGTCGACATTTTAAAATACATCCCCCTCATACCAGGGAGAAACAAGCTTAGAAAGTTGTTATAGAAGATAAACAATCACAAACTACCAAGTCAATTAGTGAGCAACAAATAATGATAGAACATACCTGCTCGGTTTCATTCCGGAGGCCAAGACGCCGAGTTTCTTCAAATCCTTTGTGTTGAAAGGTCGCCTTCCAATGCAATAGAAAAAAAAGGGATGCTATGAAGCCAAATAACAGTAGTAAAAGAAAACTAGCAGTAACAGCAATGAAGAATTGAAGAGAACTTGCAGCATGTCAAAAATAATTTGAAGTACTGCCAGGTTAAATGCATGAATACATTAATAAGCTCTCCACAACAACAATAACAGAAAGCGACACCATATATAAAATCATGGAAATATGGAATCACTGTATAATATACTCACCTGAAGTGTACCACGTGGAATATAAACAGATTCTGGCTTGGTACCAAATGCATCCCAGCTATCACGTATCAAATTCAGTGCTCTGACAACCTGGAAATAGTTTATACATATTTTTAAATAAATAACAGCACCACAAAAAAAAATAGTGAATCTTAAAAGGTCGTGTGTCCATCTTTATGATCTTATATTTTAGTACGTGTGAACTCCTACACGTTCTTCCCACTCTAAACTTCCTTGAAGAACACACCCAATGTTAAGTGAAAAAAATGCATTGCTAATGAAAACTCTGCACATTTGCTAATGAGTTAGTCTAGTCTGGTGATTAGTATGGTTGCTTCTGTAAAGCCTTGTAAAAATAGAACCGGCTGACTCTTTCCTTAGTATCAATGTGTCATGTCATTTCAAATCAAAAATTAAAGTTAGACTCAAATGTTATGCACTGCAAGCCTTACGATTTTTAAATCAACAATCTTGGAATTCTAATATAAGCTATAGCATTACATGGGAATGTATTAATGCTCATTTATAAATAAAATAAAAAAACAAACTTACACGTTCTAATGGAAGGAAGAAGGCAGAGGCACTGGAAGATTTGCTTCCAGCATTCAGGGCAACAGCCCTTCCTTGGCAATCAACAACAGGTGAACCACTTGAGCCACCTTTAGTACCAGATGCAGCCTAAAGAAACAAATAATCTCATTAATGTACAAGGCACTAGCAACATGAAAATAAAAACAACTTGCTATTCCATTAAGTCAACAGATGATCAAACTCATTATCAGCATATCAATATGAATATGAACTAGATAATGATACATGTAACATCAAGTAGCTAAAGAAAGTTACCTGCATATAGAATGTATTGAAATCATTATATCCATCCCTGGCAAGAAATTAAAACAAAAAGGAAATATCAACAGCAATATAGACACTGTAATATGTCATTAAGCTTCAAACAGCTAGCCTACAGCATCCCATTTGATAATTCAAAATTAATTGTAAAATAACAGGAGTAAGATTATATATTTGAATTCTTTCTCAATACATCTCTTCACTTCATTGAGAAAATAGAGATGAACTACAACTAGAGTCTAATTTGTATAAACAATCACAACTACAAATAGGAGAGTTAATTTTTTGTCTATGTTGTTTCCTTTTCGTATGTACGGTGTGTAAATGGATGTCCTGATTAAATAACTAGTTATCAGAAGGAGCAGGCCATGTAAAGATAGAAAAGAAGGTGTACTTCTTGTAGTATGGTGCTTCTCTATCAAGTCGAGCAAGTGTTCCTGCCAAAATTGAAACCTGCATCAAGTAAACACAAATAAGAAAACATTGCAATACACAACACAATTTATCAGATAAATTTCAGCGGTTAGATCTTCATCTGCATCCTTGTAAAGAATGAACCATATCCAGGCCTTAAAACATGCATCCAAGCAAAACTTTATAGTGCTATCAGACGCGCACATCCAACCAGCATGTTACATTAAAAACATGTCAGAATTCTAATCTAAAACAATTTGTTCCAAGGTCATGACAAATATTTAATTTGCAAAGTTGTTGGTGCAGGCTGATTTTATTTTTGCAGGCCAAGTTGTCAAATAAGCGTCTTCTGAGCCAACCAATGTTTTTTTCCAACCCGGACGAACCGAGTTTCATTACTTAACGAAAGGGGCCAACCTATGTTAACAATTAAAACATACTCCGTGGTTGAAAGGCCTTGTCTTAGCATTAAAAAAATGGAAAGCAATTGCGTATTCACAACTCTACATGTCATTCATCTAACTGATTTCTAAACATGTCAATCTGCACATGCATTGCCCTTTTTGCTCACATGCCAAACTCAGAACCATGTAATCACAGATGGCTAAATCCAGCATGGAAAAACAGTAGCATGAGGTATATCTTTTTTCCTGATAAGAGAGTTCACAGAAATTTCTTACTGAATGTTCCTCTTTAGCAAAAAAATTCCTTTAGTGGTGTTACATGCAATAATACTTTTGTCAGAAAATATTACAAGAATAACTTTTAATCGCAGTGGAAATTTAGGGAAACCATTTAATCATCATCTGCCATGTCATTGTTTGCAAAGCACTAGTAAGATAAATTTAAGTACATATACCAATGCCCTAATGCTTTGATTGAAACGTCGACACATAGCAATAGGGGTGTAACTGGATCAAATACATACAGATATAGCTCATCCCATATTCATCATATTCTATCCATAGTTTACCCGAGTAAGGCGTGGATAGTACTTACTGGACAATTTCTTCTTCATCACCCATATCATTTTTTTTCTCAGATTTAAAGGCAGAGCAGATAGTGACACCAAGGTTTCAATTGGTCAGACAGATGGAAATTATTCTCTCTATTTACACTAGCAGACACAGCACAATATATTAAACAATAAGGGTGCAATTAGAGTGAACGCAATGAAAGTGATGGCCAAGATGCGAAAACTAAGAGTGTGTTATGCGATAACATGCCTATTTATTGTCTGTCTCAAGTGAAATCATAATAGAGTACCCCAACTTCTAATATTTGATACTTCGGATGGATACCTCTCAAATCTCATCTCATATGGTATCCCATACTATTTTCTTGGAATTGGAGTGAGACACGGATGGTGTCTGAAAATCGGTGCCGCGACTCGCAATCCATATTTGCCCTATCAGTCTTCGGTTATCAGAAAATCTCCTACCATTTGCACCCCTATGTCAATTAAGATTTAGGTAAATAGGTTTTTGATGGAGTGTACGATTGGTGGAACCTTAGTTCCGTAAGTTCTGGACATTGCAAAAGCAGAAGATTTGTTTCACAGTGCTGAAAAAAGGAAAAACTAAGGCACTAAGGTTAGATGGAGAACAATTCAAAAAGCACACAACTGCTGTGGTGTGTGGTCTGTAGTGTCTAACAAGGACATTTGATGCAGTATACTTTGCAGGGGTACATAACAGCAGAGATTAAGATAGAATTCAGGGAACCTTTTCCCCGCTGTCATTTCCGACAACCCGGATTTCTAGCCCGACTGATGCTGCTTCAGGTGCCAGCGGAATCTCATCATACTTGAGAAACTTAATGGCACCTGGATCATAGCGAAAAAAACCAAAATCATGTACCTGTTTCGAGAGAAGAGAGGTGAAATTTCAGTTAACATTATGGCATTTGCACTGGGAGAGGAAAATAAAACAATAAAGAATGGAATCAGTGGAATATACACTCACAGGATCTCTGTACAGGGGGTACACAGGGATCTCTTCCCTGTTCACGAACATGGCCTCCGCGACCACAGGCCCTGTCATCGCGAGCATCGCGGCAACAACAACGTCACAAATCATTCACAAGTCGCATAAGCGAGAATCGGCGATGATTGCTGGAGGCGTTCCTACCTGGCTTAACGACATGGCGGTTAGTGAGGATGATGCCGCGGGACTTGTCAACGACGAACCCGGTGGCGTAGCTGGCGCCGGCGACCTCGGTGTCAAAGGCGCGCGGCGCGGTTGTGCGGAGGACGACGACGGATGGCACAACGCGAGAGAGCGCGCGGCGCCAGTCCTCCGCCGTGACCGACGACTCGATCTCCATCGCCAGCTCCCCGCCGGCCTCCTCCTTCGCGGGGCTCTCCATCGCCAGCCGCGATCTAATTTCCCGTTCCGGCGGCCTCGGTTCGGGCAAGCTCTCCGGCGGTCGCTAGGGTTTTGGGCACGGGCTAGACTCCGATTTGGAGGAGGATTTTTATCATGAATCACGCGGGCGATGTGAATCTGTTATAGGCAGAGAAGATGTGGGGCGGGCTGGTGGTGAGCGTGAGATCAGCGGGAGTTGGGAGTGGAGCTGGTGGTGAATGCGCTGCGAACTTTGGAGCCTTGGCTGGCTGGCTGGCTGGTTGGCATGCGATGGTAGCGCCGTAGCGGCGGCCGCTGCACGAGATTTCGGAAGGGGAAGACCGGGACCAAAGTCGCACGCCTCAGGTGGGCGACTGGGCGTGCCGAGAAGATATTTTCCCCGGGAGTCGCGGGGTTAGGCCCGATTCAATTAAGCAGGCCGTGGGCTGGTTCAGTTAAGCAGGCCTTGAGGATGTAACAGGCATATTGGGCTGAAAT
>Ga0182004_10002098_pt1 | contig 15289 bp, 11 predicted proteins | sample Sormic07211540_1_FD_120479 | JGI IMG/M metagenome (GOLD analysis project Ga0182004, IMG submission 120479) | Endophyte microbial communities from Sorghum bicolor roots, Mead, Nebraska, USA - 072115-40_1 MetaG | ecosystem: Host-associated > Plants > Roots > Unclassified | place: USA: Nebraska...
AGCACATGTGGGTTACTGTAGCACTTAAGGCTAATCATGGACTAACTAGGCTTAAAAGATTTGTCTCGCGATTTTCAACCAAACTGTGTAATTAGTTTATTTTTTTATCTACATTTAATGTTCTATGCATGTGTCCAAAGATTCGATGGGATGGATGAAAATTTTTTAGGCGGGAAACTAAACAGGGCCTAAGCTAGCCGGCCGGTGAGCGGAGCGGGGAGGGGAAATTATTAGGTTCACCTAGCTAGCTAATCCCATGCACAGTGTGCATCAGTACTGTGGCAGAGAACGTAACGTGGTATGTTCTCCTGATGCTAACAGACGAATCTCCCGTTTAGCCAGCAAAAGAATGGCACGCCACTATTCTCTCTCTTCTCTGTCGTTCTCTCTCACGAAGCGGCTGAACTAACTCAGGCAAATGGAAAGCATTGCTTCCTTTGTGGACTGGCTGCTTTTGAGAGCGGAGCACCCCTCAGTCGGTCTCCTAATTTTCCCTCCCGGTCCTTTTTCTGTTTGAAATGTGTTTCTTTTTTTTTCCTGCAAAGCTCCGATCTTCTCTTTTATTCTTTTTTTTTGGCAAAACGAAAATCTTTAAACTGTGAAGAGGCAGTCAGTGGCTGTGGCTCAGACTCCACGTGCGGCGCTCTTTATCATTCAATCCCCAATGACACTGCACTTCACTGCACGCTGTAGCCGCCACTCTCCAAGTCAAAATACTACACAAGGAAAAATTCTTAGCACGCATCAACTCGATCTCTTTTCTCTTGTATTATACCGGGAAATCTTTCTGTTTTCGGCCAGTAGCCCTCCATATTTCATCATTTTTATGTGTATATATGTAGTACACTAATTCTAAAAAAACAGAGTAGTAAACTTCTATATGTCTTCTTACAAATGAAACTTGATCTTTAAAGAACATTGTTTGGGGGGAAATCTATATGGGAGCAAGAACAGCAAAGAAAGGCATAATAAAGTAGGGCCAGCTCAACAAGTAATCATTCTATTGCCTTTTGTATTAGCCTTTGCTACATCCTTTGTTTGCCAGCCTTAGAATTCGTGGTGCCCTGCCGTGGACCTGGTGTACACAAGCATTCCATAAACTGAGACAGAACTGCTACATAAAAGGCAACAGCACAAAGGAATTTATGCCCTGCGCTCTGCAAAGTTTTGACTTTGAATTTGTGGCAATATGATTTTAATATAATAGAAATGGCACCAAACCTACTTCTGTGTAGTAGAACATTTTCTTAAAGAATAACAACCGGCGTGTGTTTCTGAAAGGCAGTCGAAAAGAAACTACAGAAATAACAAGTAAACAAATATGTCATGTATCGAAACAACTTTAAGAGCAAAGTTAATAATACAGTGGCTGTAAATTTTTTGTAGCCTTCTTTCAGCCTACCCATACTCTCTCCTCCTTTCTCTCCTTCACCTTAGCATTTAGCTGGCTTATAGCCCACTACAATATTTGCTCTAACAAATCAGACGGAGAAGTGTAAGCATGGATCCGGCCGCCGCTAAGCATGACAATGGTTGAGTCATATAAGGGCTTGAAGAAGCAATAAGAGCAGCTCCAATAGTTCAATTTGGGATGGACAAAAAATTCATCGAGCTAACTCGTGGCTCGTGCAAAAAAGTTCTAATTGATATTTTACCTTAAAATAAAAATTAGTTTTGACTTCCCACCGGCTCATTAGGCTTGGGTCTCAAACAATTTAGGAGACCAAGATAATAAAAATATCTCAAGTTCGAAAAAATACAAACCGAAGTGTAGTTGCCACATTATCCACCGCCTAGGTTGAGTCAACAACTAACTTATAGTTTGCCACATCATTTAAAAGACAACACATGAGACAAATTCCAGTAATTTAACCCTACATTGCTCCTTATGTCTTTCTTCTTCTCACCCACCTTCATCCTCGTTATGAGCAGCATAGGCCCCAACCAGCCCTCGATGTCGCCATCCTTACTAGACCATCGTCATTGTGTGCAACCTTCGTTGTGGGGCCACTGCCACCGTCCATGGTAATTGATGAAAACTTAAAGTACTAACCTCTATACTAAGTATGTAGATTAGATGAGGTTGGTACATGTCAAGTGATGGAGTAAGAGATTATCATGGTGATGATGGTGATGACCACAAGATGATTAAGTGCTTAACTTGGAAAAGAAGAAAGAGAAAAACAAAACCCTATGAAGATCAAGGCAAAGGTATTGCTTAAGGTTTTGGTTTTGATGATCAAGACACCATAGAGGGTATGATCACGTTTAGGATAGATAGTCGTACTATAAAGAGGAGAAATCTTTGGTTAATCGGTCTATCGAGTGCCACTAGGTGTCATTAATCATGTGCATGGCAGCCTGGGAACGAGAACATGACCCACGTTCCCGTTCCCATGTTCCATGTTTGAGGAACCTCTACGTTCCGGAAACACGAATGTTTTTGTTCCCACATTATAAAATGGCACCCTAAGTTCTCGTTCTTGTTCCTGTTCCTGTTCCTGAGACGGGGACAGGGACATGGTTGCTATGATCATGTGCATGTATTTAGAATCTAGTGTACTAACTTAACCCTTGAAAATGTTTGTGAAAATATGCTAACAAAAAACATGCACAAGGTGGTACACTTGGTGGTTAGCACATTTGAGCAAGGGTTGAAGAGGTAGAGAGGGGTTTGAGAAAAATAAAATGCATATTTTCTATTGCGTCGGTGGAAAGTTTGGAGAAGTCGTGGGAGTGACGCTGCTGCAAAGGTGTCAGATGCTGGCCCAGCGTCCGGTGCATTGTGACTTAGTGTCACTCTTCTAAGCAGCACGTCGGCGCTGAAGGTCGAGATGGCAGACTAGAGGGGGTGAATAGTCCTTTCTAAAACTTTAACATATCGGCTAACAGAAACTAATGCGGAAGTACAACTATCGGTCTAGCCAAGACTACACCGCTCTATCTAAGTTCTCTAGCACCTTGAAAAGATCCTAATCCAGTAATCAAGGTGCTGCCTTAGCAAGAGCTCGCCTAACCAATCCTAGGTGCAAGGTCATACAAACCTATACCACTAGTACTTTGCAAACCGGGGAGCTCCTACACAACTAGAAAGCAAAAGTACAAACCTCCTAAGCTCACTAGCAATGCTCAATAACATGGCAACCAATGTTAAATTAGAGAGCGCAAATTACTTAGGTACACAAACTAAGCAATGTGACTAGCAAGGCTATCCAAACCAAATTAGTCACGCAAGGAGAACTACTTCTAGCTACATAAGCAAGAAGATAACTAGCAAGCTACACAAGCTAACTAATTACAAGAGCAACTACACAAGCACAAGTATATGAATGTAAATACAAGCTTGTGTTAGGGACTTGCAAACCAACGGGAAGTACAATGTTGACACGATGATTTTGTCCTGAGGTTCACTTGGTTGCCACCAAGCTACATCTCCGTTGAGACAAGCTCCAAGGTTGCCGCCGGTCCTCTTGCTAGTGGTTACCCGCAAGTCACACTCTCCCACGTGGAGTGCTTACCACAAGCTCTAGCACTTGACCCGGCCAGACCACTTGTCGCCCTTCACGTCTAGCTCTACTAGAGTTGCTTTGCGCGATCCCCGCGGGGTGAGCACCGTACCCCTCACAATCTTTTCTTTGGAGCACCGCACAATCTCCTTACGTGCTTTAACAGAGTCACAAGCCACCAAGCCATATAGGAGGTGGCATCCTCTAAGAGTAACAAGCACCACCGGCTTGCAACACGAACACCTAGTGCCACTCGATGCAATCTCTCAATGCAACACACTAGAATCGCTCACTCACATTATCGAATGATCACTATCAAGCATATGTGAGTTAGAGGATTCACTAGCACTCCCCAAGCATAGATACTAAGTCCCAAGGGTGCTCATCACCAGCCAAAGCCGGCCACTACTTCTATTTATAGCCCCAAGGGCTGAACTACTCGTTGCCCCTTTGCTGGGCAAAAGTCGTGGGCACCGGACGCGCTGCAGAGAGCCACCGGACGCTCAAACCCAGCGTTCGGTGCTTAGACGATAGCCACGTGCACTAGCCATTTGAACTCGACCATTGTCGCCAATAGCTAACGCACGCGCGCCTACACCAGCCACACCGGACGCTCTGCTGGTCCACACCGGACGGGTTCGGTGCACAACGAACCCATACTCACCGAGGGTGTTTAACACCCAGGGTCACCGGACGCGGGCCACCGGACACTCTTCTATGTCCAGTGCAATGGGCTCTTCTCATACAACCACCAGACACTCAGCACCAGACTTGTTCACGTTATTGTGCGTCCGGTGGGTTTACCTCAGCAGGTTCAGCAACTGACAGTACACCAGACGCTCTGGTCCAATGTCCGATGCCTCTGAGGTCAGCGTCCGGTGAGTGTTTTTCCAGTGAAAAACACTCCTGCAACTTCTCTAAACTTCCCACCAGCGCAATAAAAAATATACACTTAATTTTCTCAAAAGCTCCGAATCCCGCCTCGCAAGCTCAGCGGAAGGGAGAGAGGAACCCAAACCCCTCTCTACCCTAGGAACTCCACCTCCTTTGCAAATGTGCTAACACCATTAAGTGTACTCCACCAAGTGCAAGTGTGTTAGCTTTTTCATAAATATTTTCTCAAAGGAGTTAGCCTCTCAACTTGCCACGCCACTCGATCCTAACATGTATGCAAAGTTAGATCGCTCAAGTGGCACTAGATGACCGATATGCAAACAAGTTTACCCTTCTTGATAGTACGGCCACCTATCCTAAATCTAGTCATAAACTTCTCTACACATCTATGACTGGTGAAATGAAAATGCCCTAGGTTATACCTTTGCCTTGCACATTCCATTCCATCTCCTCCAATGTTGATGCAATACATGCACCAACCAATCACCAAATGATATGATCCACTTTATATCATCACGTGACCGTATTGGTTCATCAATCTTGACCTTACTTACTCTTCACCGTTGCCTCGGTCCATCGGCACCAAGTCTTGATCAAGCTTCACCATCACACGCGGTCCCTCGCTTCAAAGTCTCCGACTTGCCCTTCACTTTTGCAACCGGTCCATCGAGTCAAGCATCATATTGGTCTTCTCCACCTTGGTCACATGACTCCATGTCATGTCTCATATGCAATGAGCTCCTCCATCATCACATAATCACTTGTGGACTAATCTCCTGTGTATCTTCCATAAACACTATTAGTCCACCTAAGTTGTCACTCAATTACCAAAACCAAACAAGGACCTTTCAGGCGCGTCCAATGGATTCATGTTGGATGCTAGCCAGACACTATTCGAGCATCCGGTGAGTAGTGATGTCAGTAGAGCCACAAGCGAGGGCTTTGTGTGTCATGCACATCGAACGTTGGTTGTGTCCAATGGCTTATTGTAGGACGCATTTGACATCTCCCCAAGCAGTTTATGAACTCTGTGAGTAGCATCCGGTGTGAGGGTCGTGCTTCTAGTGCGTAGCATCTAACATGTTTGATGCTCACTAACTGTGAACTTAAACGTTTAAGTAACCGTTAGGAATCAACAGATCACATTTGACTAAGGACACGTGGCAGCAATCCAGCGTGCTGTCAGGCGAGCGTCGGACGCTCAGCAGCATCGGACGGTGAGGCATTGGCGCCTCCAATGCCCCCGATAGAGGCAGCCTCGGGTGCATAATGACTCTGTTTGTTGAGGGGCTTACAAATACTTGTTGGCTGTCTCTTGGGTGTTCCGCCACTTGGCACTTTAACATACTTGATATCCTTGTGAGCCTAAGCGAACACCTCTCACTCATCTCCTTCAAAGATTCTTGATCTTTTGTGAGATTGGGAGTGATTCCAAGTGCATCTACGTGAGTAATTGCATTTAATGGCACTTGGGATCATTGTGGTTGTAGAGTTCTTGTTACTCTTGGTGGTTACCGCCACCTAGATGGCTTAGTTGGTGATTGTTTTCACGTGCTTAGAGTAGTGAAGAAGTATTGGCATGAGTTGATGATTGTTTGTGGCCATCTCACGATGATTGTGAGGGATTCTTGTGCCTTCTCCGATGAAGCACCAAAGACAACTCTAGTGGATTGCATGTGTTATTGAACTACCTCACTTGTAGGTAGGTTCTTGCGGTGTTAGTGAGGATGAGGTTCGTGCTACACATCTTTGCCACTGAACCACTAAGTGTTAGTTGATACAATAGGAACTAGCGTGCCAGCAAGCACGTGAATCTCAAAAAAAAATCTTGCATCTCCATTGTGATTGCTTCATTGGATTTCTTTCGGTGATTGATTTGGTTGTATCTTGGTGATTGGTTCATCCCCTACACGTTGGTATAAAAGTTCACTCATACTCCTTTACATTCTGGCAAACTAGTGTAGCATCTTTTCTTGCATAGAAACTTTAGGTAGCTCACTAGTGTAAGTAGTGACTTAGTTATTGATTGAACCTAGAGATTATAGCAACTAGAATTGTTGGATAGGTGGCTTGCAACCCTCAATTAGAGCTAGAGCAAAAGGTTTTGCTTTGTCATTTACTAACTTGTGGCTCTAGTGATTTGTAGATTTCTAAAAAGACTATTCAAAACCCCTCTAGCCATATTAGGACCTTTCACATGGCCCACCATGCCGATTGTCACCATTGTGTACCTCGCTCTGTAATGGGCATCATGTGCTTTGCTCTGCGTTGGGCTACCACCGCCTGTTTGTGCCATCTGAAAGATTCTTGTTTGATTTTGGTAATTGAGTGACAACCTAGATGGACTAATATATATTTATGTGAGATACACAGGTGATTAGTCCATAGGTACACTTATATGAGCAACACAATGGCTTGGAAATGTTGCAAGGCTGACACATCTAATGAAGGAGCTCACTGACATGACATGGAGTTATCTGACTAGGTGGAGAAGATAAAGATAGATGAGGCTTGGCTTGATGGACCGTTTGCAAGCGTGAAGGACAAGACAAAGGCTTTGAAGCGATAAATCGCGTGGTGGCAAAGCTTGAGCAAGACTTGGTGGCGATGGACTGAAGTAACGGTGAAGAACAAGTGAGGTCAAGAACAATGAACCAATAAGGTCACATGATGATATGAAGTTGATCATATTATTTATAATGACTGTTGGTGCATGTGTTGCATCAACATTAGAGAAAATGAAATGGAATGATCAGGGCAAAAGTATAACCTATAGGGCATTTCATAGGTGTGTGGAGAAGTTTAAGACTAGGTTTAGGATGGATGGTCATGCTATCAAGAGAGGTGAACTTGTTTACATATTGGTCATCTTGTGCTACTTGATCGATCTAACTTTATATACGTGTTAGGACCGAGTGGTGAAGTAAAAAGAGTGATAATTCTTTGAAAAATGTTCACTATTACAAAAAATGATTTTAGGTGATGATGTCCAAACATTAATGGAGGCGGGCAGAAAATCCAACCGCCTCCAAAAATGTTAGGCTATTAACGAAGGCAGACAAGTTTGTTTACTCAGGCGGTGCCTTATAAAATTAATTAACAGAGGCGGTCGAAATTCAACCGTCTCCTAAAATCCATTTACGGATACGAGCACCTTAAGACAACTACCGCCAAAAAATTGCTTATTTACGAAGGTGGTCGACCTGTCTCCTAAAATGTTGGAGCCCAGCAAAAGCCCAAGACCCACTCTCTTCCATTCTCACGTAGCAGGCCGGTATGCCTCGCCTCCCCCGCGTGTGCCTCCTCCCCCACGCAGCAGGCCGGTGCGCCTCCCCTCCCCCGCGCGTGCCTCCTCCCCCATGCGGCCATGCAACAGGTTGACGTGCCTTCTCTTCCCATTCCTCTCTTGCCGCAGTAGTTGGTGGCAGCGGTCTCTCTCTCTCATCGAACGCTGGACTCCCTGCGATAGAGGGTAAATCCGGACGCCGTGGGTAGCGCTCGCCCCGCTAGAAAAGTGCCTAGTGGCGGCACGCCTGGAAATTTAATGGAAACTTCCTTTATTTAAAAAAAATTACAAATACGGTTTCTCTATTAGTGTTGTATTTTGGTGATTGCATCCAGCTATAAATCTTACATAAAAAGTTTTAATAATTTTCCATTAGGGGCTGAAACCCCTAGTTTTATTAAAAAAACAAATATTACATCAGGATGGGTGGGCCTCGCTTCTCTCCTAGTGGCTTTCGGTGGCCCCTAATAACCTGCTAGCAAGGTCGTCTGCCCCTTGCATTGAGCACAGCTTCCATTCAAGGTTGGAAATGCTAGTACGGTGGTGATAGACATGCATATGTTACCAAACCACATGTGAGTTGCACACACCGACTAATATTGAACAAAAGAAAAAAAAAACTCAAGTAGTTGATGGAACAAGTGGACAAAAAACTACTTTATACTTAACGTTGTTCTCCCCTCGCGTATTAGCTCCTAACACAGGCATCAGACAAGAAAATAAATCGGTATAATTATTTTATTTAAGTGTGCACTATATTAAATAGTTTTATTGACCAGTTTAATCAAGCTTAAATTGAACGGAAATTGATAAAATGTGGCATCTCACTCTATACTTCAACAATTTTCCTACTCTAATCCTTTGAACCAGGTCCACGTTAAAGGGGTTGTGCTCCTCACTCCCCAGTGTTCAAACTGGTGAACCAACCATTGTTGCTAATCAGCATTAGGTTATTAGTGTGTAAGAGGAGCCAACGTGGATGAATGATAATTGATAAAAGCAAAAGTTGTTGGTTGTTACAGGTAAGACAGACAACAATGCTCCAAGTACTCAGCCTTTCCTTTTCATGCATATCTTCTTTTCAGTGCAGCTCAGCCACACACAACCTTTTGTATGCACGCATACAGTTCTATCAAAATATATATCATATTAATTTGGAACAGTATAAAAGCCAGCGAGTTTGCACGGGTATCTATTTGCAAATTAAACGTATCACCTTTTGGCAGTAATGCACAGCATATATTCCATCATATTATTTGGTACATATAGCAACAATCAACTTTTCTTCTGTTTAAAGTTGCATGGCACCAATCGCCAAAGACATAAAGCGTTGAATTTGGGATCACTATGTGAATAAAAAGGCTGTGGAAAAGAGTGGAGTGCAGGCCACTTCCCAACCTTTTGAGACCTAGTAGTAGCAACAAGGTGAGTGTGTGGATAATTAAAGTGCACTCCTAAGGCTTAGCGGCTTAGGTCAAGCACCTCCCAGATAGGTAACATGAAAATGTGCAAACAAATTTGAAATATATATATATATGTGCTTTATGATTATTAATTAATTAATTCGTGATAGTTAGATATTGCTAATTAGAAATAAATCTGAGGACATATTTTATTTTATACTTTAATAATGCTAGTGGTATGTAATATAGATGCAAGTTTAAAGGTACTCTGAAAGCAAAGGTGTCCACAATTGTCAAGCTAGCAAAGAAAATATTCGCTATATCATCCATGGGGGCATTTTTGGAATAAAATAAAGCTTGAACTTCTGATAGCAAAAAATTGGAAGCAGTTTCGATACAATAATGGGAACCAAACTGGAGTCAAGTGGTTCCCCAGCCCAAGTTTTTCAAACCAGCCTTCAAAAACTCCAACTAAACCTCAGAGCTGTACACTTCACCCTTTATAAACATATACAAAACATAAAAAATGATTTTCAAGTTATTTGTTCTGGCGACAGCTTAATAAATCGCCAATGTAAACACATCTATACAAGTGTTTTCTTAGTCCACCACCAATATAGATATTGGATTTAGACTGGCCTTCCCTTAAGCCAACCTTCAATATGGATATGTTTACATGAGCAGTTCATAACCATTGATCCATGCTTTTATTTTTATTGATGCCCTCTCTTTACGAACCGTTATTGAAAAAAACATGAGGCGAAGATAAAACCATTTCAGGACTCCTTCCTTTCCAAAAATAAGTCTTGATGTCGCTTTTGTGGAGTTCGACAATCTCAACTTTAGTCAAATTTATGTCAAAAAATAATAATGATTGTGATATCATATAAGCATCATTAGATTAATGATGTTATATATTTCTATAGTAAACTTATTTGGAGATACAAGTATTGATATTATTTTCTTTAAACCTAGTCATGTTTGATTGGTGGACGGGGCTTGCAGTGTATATTCTGGTTGAGGGTGCAGACTGAGTGAAACCGTATTTTAGAAAAGACGGTGATGTTTGGTGAGGTAACATGAGCAAATGAAAAAACCTAAGATGTTGGTTGGTTGCCTATATGAATGGATGCAAATTACCTAACTTGTGAGACTGACATGTGGGTCGGTCACCTTTTGTCATGTATCCACTCATCCTACCCCAACACTAAAGCTCGATTTAAGCGTATTCCTCCTGCTTGTATCCAGTCATGTAGGCATGCAACCAACCAAAAAGACTTCTCCCTCAGCTTTATAAGGCTCCACCCATGCAGGATGAGTGAAGCAGACCAACCAAACACACCCTTTGAGACAGAAAGAGTACAAATGTGTTGATTTTCCCTGTAACCTATGAGTACTTCCTATGCCCCAAAATGTATGCCTTATAGCATTCAAATTTTGTCCCAAAATACTTGACCTTCCGACTTCCTAATGTACAATTATTTATTTTTTCAACACATTTCTTCCAATACATATTTCTCTTTACTCCTTGAGGGGCAATTTGGTCTTCTTGTTTCAGCGTTGGCTTTGATGAGAAATTCTAGTAAAATATCATCTAATATAGGACAAATGGCGTAAGTATTATAGAACAGATGCCTCAAACAAACTTAGAAGAATATCGAGACTGTTTGGATGTTGCTTCCCAACCTAAGCAACAATTTGGACCGCAAGCAGACAAAATTTTTTGAATTTCAAGCCACGAACCGATCACATCATTGTATACTCTCTCCGTCCCGAGACATCAAACATTAGTATTATTAGGAAAACATGCTCGTACGTTGAAACGGGATGTACATCTTGTATGGTCAAATTAAAAGCAATTTATAGCTCAAAGATTTAATGACAACATCGTACATTTCAGTTAGTTATATAGTTTTTTTTATATCGTAGTTGAACAAGTGCTAATTGTCTGTTTAATTCTACACCTTTCCTATATGTATTAGTTGTTGAAATTCTTCTTTTGTGCAGGTGACATGTGATCCTTCTTCAAGATTTGTGTGCCACGAGCGATGTTTATCAAATCCGACAATGAAATTCATCGACTATACAATTATTATTTTTCAAACACTAGAAACATAGGAGATCCTTTAAATCTTTATTAGCGATCTTCTGGTCATGTCATGTCCTACGGCTACAAAGCGAGCATGCTCATTTCTTTCAATTTTTTCCATGGCAGGTCAGTTCCTTGGTCGGTGGAAAAAAGAAAGAATTCCTTGAGGAGACATGTGGCTCGACGGAGTAGTACCGTTGTTTGCTAGATCCTCGAGATGTGCTAGCAGCATGGGCTAGGCCTCCACCATCCTTGGTCCACGTTTCCTCTCCGGCCCCACAGGCTACTGTTGCCTCGGCGTCTGCTAGTTTGCACCCGCGGCCCTCTCCCCCCATGTGGCGTTGGCGTGGCCCCCTCGTCTCGGCTCCGTCTTGGTCTTAAAAGCCTCAAGCACCATCACTATCTCCACGGCACCATCTCAGGACCATCACCGCCGCCGACCACGCCCGCTGCCTGCCCCATCCTCCTCCCACCCGTGTCATTGCCTCTAATTCCCTCCCAACAAGAATTGCGCCTCCACCTCCGCTGCCTCCTTCAACTTGCTCTTTGACTCTTTCAAGGGCCTCACCAACGTACCAAGCATGCCGCGCCTGCCCCTACCCCTGCCCTCGTGTACGACGACATCTTTGACGCAATCGCGGGGCTACGGTTCTCCAACTCTGCCTTGTCCGGGCCGCAGTACGACGATGACGTGTTCGACACTTCGCCCGCCCTAGTAGGGGCTAGACGCGAGAGAGTAAAGCGGGGCAGATGAAAAAATTTCGAGACAAAAAAAAGACTGAAATTTTACCTCTTTATTATTAGATATAGATTAGATAAATTACTTAATGTATTTTAAAAATAAATTTATTTGAATATACAAATGTTGCTAAAATTATTTTCTATAAATTTAATCAAATTTAGTAAAGTTTGACTACCCTACGTGACAATTCGAAGCTCATGCATGCATGACTCCGAGACCGAGAGCGGCCGCTGCTGCAGTGCTGCTACTGCCGTACTACATGTAGGAGTTCCACCAGGTCCAGGTCCAGGTCCAGGTTACCAGGGAGTAGTACTCGTAGTAGTCTGGGCCGTAGGGAGAGAAGGGCTGTGGCCTGTGGCTGTAGGACGGAGATTGGGATTGGATCACTGGATGGGCCTCGCCACGTCATCCAGACAGTTGGAATCTTCCCGCCTGGATCCCTAGGCCATGGCAATCAATCGCTTTTGCCTGACGTCACCCCGACATGTAGGCCCTGTGGGGTCCATCCACTCCCTGCGCCGCGGGCCCAGCCCCCGTATTGCGGACGGAACCAGCTAGCAGCAGGAGCCCGGTAGCTGGAGCGCCAGACCCCCTTGATCCTCTTCTTCCAAAGTTGCATGCATGAGCCCAGCTCCCTCCTCAATCCGATCCACACCACACCACACAGGCACACACTTTACCATGCATGCACATGTTGCCTGGAGCTAGCGGCCTTTTGTGACTCTCGAAGTTTTCTTGTTTTCTTCGGTTCTTGCGCGCGCTTTTGTGATCGTGTTGGGATTTGAAATTTGGGTTGATTTGTGTGCATCGCTTTTGTGCGAGAAGGTTTTTGAGTTGCTTATTTGAAGTTGGAGGTATAACTATCAGGTGCACATTGATTCAGAGAAACGTATGTACTCTACGCATGATTAGGCCATTGACCAAAACTAGCAAGAGTTTGGTACTAGTGAGCTTTCATGTCGTTCCCGTTGAAGAAGTGGTTACGCTATTTTAAGATTGTTATTATTGCATATCAAGATAATGATCAGTCCGGGTGCGGTTGCTGTTATCTTTGCCTCTACTTTTTAAATCACTGATTTCTAAAAGTATCTTTAATTTGAAACTCATGTTGTTCTTCGTCACATCTTAGGCCTTGTTTGGATTCACTATCTATAATAGTTAGCTAGCTAATAATAACTTATTATCTGATAGTGGGATAGTTGTTAATAATGGTCCAGTAAACAATTAGATAACCTATTATTTATACTTGTTTGGATCCAAAAGAAATAATTATTAGTAGATAACTAGTATCTATAGGTACTCGACCAGAACAGGGCCAGAATGGTTACAACCATAATTCATACTCTCTCTTGTTAAGAAATGTGTCTTTTCCTCTCGTTGGATGTCAGATTAGAGCATAAATAAATTCAGTATCACTACTTGTGGGATGCCCTCCGTTCTAAATTATAGTTCACTGTTTTCATTTGTCTTAAATCAATTTTTTGAAATTTTGACCAAGTTTTTAGAAACAAATTTGTACATCTATAGGAATATATATCAATTCACTAATCTGGAGACAATTTTTAGGTTTGAACTCAACCTGGAGACAGAATTTCGGAGCGGACGGTAAAAGAGATGATAAAAAGGAACGGTAAAAGAGATTTAAGTGTGTTTTGAGAGTCAAAGGTATCGAGGCAAGGGAGAGGGCGGCAGTTTGTTCCGGTCTGTTGTGGACTTGTGGTCACCTTGTTGCACGAACAAATGGGGAGGTGTTCCTTTTCGTTCGCGTCAATTGCCTTTTTCCTTACCAAAATGCAGGCCAGCCGGCTGCTGCCACTTTCATTTGAGATGGTCCAGAGAGGGTCGGATTTTTTGGGTGTAGTGCAGGCCGGGGTCCTTCCCCACGGACACATGTTGCCACGTACACCTGATAGTAGGTTAGCTCCCTCATCTGGCAGTGGCACTGGCAAAGGTGTGCGGTCTTTGCATGCATGGGGGACGGACGTCCGATGATCCCAGCAGCTCATAAATTCAGGGGCCTATCCATCCATCCAACTTGGCCGGCCGTACCCATCTGGCCATCAAGTCACTGTCCTCAAGCGATTTCTGGAATCTGGCCATCTGCCATACAACTTTGCACGTTCTACACCCTGCGATCCATCGACATCGACATCGACGCCATCTACAGAAGACCATATGCCGATCGCCAAGTGGTTCGTCGGCCACACAACCTAGAGCCCGCCGCCGGTAACTACATACGTACTCTCAGGCTATCATCTCAGGCGGCGGACGCGGCGGATGAGGATATATCCGGATATGCGATCAGTACGGTACTGCACGACGGTCAGGGTGGGAGTCGTCGTCAATCGTCATCGTTTGGCACCCTAGCTACCGGCCGAAGTGACCGGGCGTCACGGGCCAGCCAATGCAAACAGGGGTCGATCAGCGCGCGGGCCGGGGGTGGCACTGGCAGCCACAAAGACAGCGAAAGAGACGTGACGAGAGCCCTCCCCTCCCCCTCCCGGCCGGGTGGCCCGTCCGGCCGGCGCGTCGCCAAGCACCCCCACCGCCTCGATCGCCTTGTCTGGGTGGGAAGTGGGATCGATATCGCTCGCGCGCGCGCCACAGAATCCGTGTTGCCCAGGTGGCGTACGCCGCGCCCGAGAGTGTGTGCGCGCGCCCCACGATCCAGCCAGCGGCATGGGTGCGTGCCGCGCCCGCGCCCGGCCGGGTGGGGCGGGGCTCTCTCCCACGGGCGGCGCCCGCGCGCGCAGGTGGTTGCGCGCTGAGTCAACTGGATCGACCCACACACGCGAACCACCGGCCGGTAATGATCCCCACACCACTCGCCGATGGCGGCTCCGATCCGACGACGAGGGGCAGGCAAAGCTAGGCAAGCGCACGGGTCTTTGTTGTTGCCCCGCCGCACCCGCACCCGGCCGGACGTGGCCACCCCCACCTGGGCGCTTTCCAACAGTCGTTGGACGAACGCGCGCGCGCGATCGCGCCCGCACTGAGCACTGATTTGACCGGGAGACGAGGCCTGCCGGCCTCCGCCCGCGTGGACGGCGCCGTACGCGCCCGCGCAGCACAAGGTTCTGGCGCGCGGCCGTACCTGCGCAGGCTTGCTTTACGCGGCTTTCAGATCTGTATACCTGTTCCGTTCGGCCCGAGCCTCTATTTTCCGTGTCAGGACTGTGGTCGTTCTTCCTGCTGATTACCTGTAAGGGACACGGTTTTTTTTTTTTTGCCTTTAAAGGCATATGTTCTCACTCTCCTACCTATTGGATTCGCTTTGAGAAATGTGCAAACACACATCTCAAAGCAGTTTCGTATTGAGATATGTGTTTGCACACTTCTTAAAGCGAATCTAATAGATAGAAGAGTGAG